>Ga0180219_1001213_pt1 | contig 17446 bp, 18 predicted proteins | sample eDN3rd30CBELigMG_FD_151338 | JGI IMG/M metagenome (GOLD analysis project Ga0180219, IMG submission 151338) | Enriched Miracle-Growth compost microbial communities from Emeryville, California, USA - eDNA 3rd pass 30_C BE-Lig MG (version 2)... ...
GCGTCGTCGCGGACCTTGGCGGCGGGGTGGCCCTTGGCGAGGTCGGCGGCGTGGGCGGCGAGCTTGTAGGTGACGACGCCGACCTTCACATCGTCGCGGTCGGGGAGGCCGAGATGCTCCTTGGGCGTGACATAGCAGAGCATCGCGGTGCCGTACCAGCCGATCATCGCGGCGCCGATGCCGCTGGTGATATGGTCGTAGCCCGGCGCGATGTCGGTGGTCAGCGGCCCGAGCGTGTAGAAGGGCGCCTCGCCGCAGGCTGCGAGCTGCTTGTCCATATTCTCCTTGATCTTGTGCATGGGCACGTGGCCCGGGCCCTCGATCATCACCTGCACATCCTGCTCCCACGCACGCTTGGTGAGCTCGCCCAGCGTGTAGAGCTCGGCGAACTGCGCCTCGTCGTTGGCGTCGGCGATGCTGCCGGGACGGAGGCCGTCGCCGAGGGAATAGGCGATATCATAGGCCTTCATGATCTCGGTGATCTCGTCGAAGCGGTCGTAGAGGAAGCTTTCCTTATGATGCGCAAGGCACCATTTCGCCATGATGCTGCCGCCGCGGCTGACGATGCCGGTGACGCGCTTTGCGGCGAGGGGGACGTAAGGAAGGCGCACGCCGGCGTGGATGGTGAAATAGTCGACGCCCTGCTCGGCCTGCTCGATCAGCGTGTCGCGGAAAATCTCCCACGTCAGTTCCTCGGCGATGCCGCCGACTTTCTCGAGCGCCTGATAGATGGGGACGGTGCCGATCGGCACGGGGCTGTTGCGGATGATCCATTCGCGCGTGTCGTGGATGTTGCGCCCCGTCGACAGGTCCATGACGGTGTCGGCGCCCCAGCGGATCGACCAGACCATCTTGTCGACCTCCGACGCGACGTCGCTGGCGACCGCGCTGTTGCCGATATTGGCGTTGATCTTGACGAGGAAGTTGCGGCCGATCGCCATCGGCTCGCTTTCGGGGTGGTTGATGTTCGAGGGGATGATCGCGCGGCCGCGCGCGACCTCTTCGCGGACGAATTCGGGGGTGACGTAATCGGGGATGCTCGCGCCCCAGTCCTGCCCGTCGCGGACGTACTCGGCGAGGCGTTCGCGGCCGAGATTCTCGCGGGTGGCGACATATTCCATCTCGGGGGTGATGATGCCGCGGCGGGCGTAGTGCATCTGGCTGACGTTATGGCCGGGTTTGGCGCGGAGCACCGTCTTGCGGACGTTGGGGAAGGCGGGGACGCCGCCCGAGCGGTCGGGGCCGAGCTGGCCGTTGTCCTCGGGGCGGACCTCGCGCTGGGTCACCTCCTCGACGTCGCTGCGCGAGCGGATCCACGCGGCGCGGAGTTCGGGGAGGCCTTGTCCGATGTCGATGCGGGCGTTCGGGTCGGTATAGGGACCGCTGGTGTCGTAGACGCGGACGCTGGGCTCGCCGCTGTGCGGATCGAGATCGATCTCGCGCATCGCGACGCGGATGCCGCTGCCGGTCGGGCTCGCGACATGGACCTTGCGGCTGCCGCGGATCGGGCCGGTGGTGACGCCGATCGGTTCGGCGGCGCGTTTGTCGAGGCGGGAATCGATGTCGGCCATGTCTTTCGCTCCATTGATCGGAGCGAGAATGGGATTCCGTGTGGGGAATACCGACCCTCCCTCCGCCGGTATTACCCGGATCAGGTTCGACGGGTCGCGGTCTATTCCGCTCTCAACCTGCGTTCGCGCGACAGGCTCCCCGGGGATGGCGGGGACTATAGGCGCGGCGGGCGCGAAGGGGAAGAGGGGGCAGGCCTAATCGCAGGTCCGGGGGAGCCAGCGTGGAAGGCGACGTCGAGCGGCGTCATCGTCCAGCCCGTGCCGGCGCGGGCGATGCGCAGGCTGAGGCCGCCGACGGTGACGCGGGCGCCGTCGACGAGCGCGACGGTCTCGCGCGCCGGGGTCGCGAGGTTGCGGATGAAGGCGCCCGCCGGGCGCGCCGCGAGCGGCGGGGCGGGCGTCGCGAGCTGGTAGACGCGGCCGCCGTCCGGCCGCTCGGCGAAGATGGGCGCGCCGCCGGGGGCGTCGGCGCCGCAATCGCTCTCGGTGCTGAAGACGCTGATCCAGGCGGTGCCGTCCTCGACTCCCGCGACGGTCAGCCGGCGCTCGGCGTCGCGGCACGATCGCGGGTCGCCGGCGGGGTCGGCGGCGACCCGCAGCGGGCGGGGCAGCTCGATGTCGTTCGCGTGCCCGGTGATGATGACGTGCATGCCCGGCTGATAGGTCCACCGCTCGACCCGCTCATAGAGGCCGTCGCCGTCGCCGTCGGCGAGGCAGGGGACGACATGGAGGCCGGTGCGGTAGCGCGACCGCCGGGCCGGAAACTCGGGCAGGCACGGCCTATATTCGCCGGTGCTGCCCGAGGTGGAGAGCCAGGTGCGGCGCACCGGCGTGCCGGCGGGAAAGAGCAGATCGTCGGGTTTGGCGAGACGGATATCCTCGGGCGTGCGCCATGCGGGGGCGGCGCGGCGGAAGGCCTCCAAGGCGAGCGTCGCGCCCTGTTCGACACGGACGGGACGGCCGGTTTCGATCCCGGTCCGCGTGGCGACGGGACCGGCGTCGCAAACGGGTGGGCGTTGCGCGCCGATCAGGAGCAGCGCGCAGAAAATCGCCGTTGTCGGGATGGCCTTGCGTCGTATCTAGCACCCCCCTTCCGCCCCCTGATCGCGGGCTTTCGCCTGCGTCGCCGGGCCGCTGCGATCCTAGGCGCATCGCCGCGACACGGCAAGCATTCCACCGGGGCCGCGAAAGCCACTTTCCATAATGGAAAATCATCGCTTGCCGAATCGGAAAGTCATGCTTATGGCTTTCCATTGTGGAAAGTGAAGGAGGCGAGACCATGAACCCGATCGAAGCGCGCGCCGCGCTGGACGGCATCGACGATGTGCAGCGCGCGCTGGCGCTGAAGGCGACATACTGTCCGCCGTGGCGGCACGCCGCCTTCGGGCTGGTCATGGCGATGCTCGTGTTCGGTCAAGGGTTCGGCCTGGCGGTGCAGATGCCGCTGTTCGCCTTCGCGATGCTGGGTGTCGTGCTGCTCGTCACCGACGACCGGCGGCGCTACGGGGTCTTCGTCAACGGCTATCGCAAGGGGCGGACGCGGCCGGTCAGTATCGTGCTGCTGATCGCGACGCTCGCAGCGATGGGCGGCGAGATCCATGCGCGCCTGGCCGGGCTGTCGTTGGCGACGAAGCTGGGGCTCGCCGGACTCGCTTTTGCCGTCGCGGTGGGCGCGAGCGTGGCGTGGAGCCGCGTCTATCGGCGCGAACTGACCGGGGGCGGGACCTGACGATGGAGGGGATCGATCCCTTGTTCAATGCGCCGGCGCGGCTGCAGATCGCAGCGCTGCTCGCAAAGGTGAGCGAGATGGAGTTCGCCCGGCTGCGCGAGCTGGTCCAGGTCAGCGATTCGGTTCTGTCGAAGCACCTCGCCGCGCTGGGCGAGGCGAAATATGTGCGGCTGAGGAAGGCGGCGACCGATGGCCGGCAACGGACGTGGGCGTCGCTGACCCGCGAAGGCGACCGGGCGCTGGCGCGGCATGTCGCGGCGCTGCGCGCGATCGTCGCCCACCTGCCCGTGGCGGCGGAATAGGGTCCCGCTCAGCCGGTGCGGCGGGCGAGCCAGACGCCGGCGACCATCAGGGCGATGCCGGCGAGGCGCTTTGCGTCGATCGGGAAGCGCGCGGCGCCGAACAGGGCGAAATGGTCGATGACGGCCGCGCTGGCGATCTGGCCGACGAGGACGAAGAAGATCGCGTTGCCGACCCCGAAGCGCGGCGCGATGAACGTCACCGCGATCACGTAGAAGGCGACGAAGGTGCCGCCGAAATAGAAAGGCGCCGGGATGTCCGAGGTCAGGCGCACCGCGCCGAGCGAGCCGGTGACCGCGGCGCCCGCGAGCGCGATCAGCAGCGCGAGGCCGAAGAGGATCACCGAGGCCGCCATCGGGCTGCCGAGCCGGGTGCCGAGGCCGCCGTTGAGCGCGGCGAGGATCGGGATGCCGACCCCGGTCAGGAACATGATGAGGGCGAAGCCGGTGGCGTGGCCGCCGGTCATCGCGACGAATCCTCTGCCGCGCGCGCCGCGCGATGCTCGCGCACCGGCAGGCCGCCGATGCCCCAATTGTCAAGGTCGACCTCGTCGATGGTGACGACGGTGGTGGCGGGGTTCTTGCCCAGCGTGCGCTGGAGCAGTTCGGTCACGCCGGCGATCAGCGCGCGCTTCTGCTCGGCGGTCGCGCCTTCGCGGGTGATGCGGATGTTGACATAGGGCATGGGCTTTCCTTTCGGGCGGGTGTCGCCGCGCGCCTTACGCCGCCCGCGCCGCCGCCGCCAGCCCGCGCCGCGTCAGAATTGATAGGCGACGCCGCCGCCCGCGATCCACTGGTCGCGATCGCCCGCGATGGCGACGATCGGCGAGCGGGCGAAGCGGCTGGCCATGCGGCCGTACTGGACGCCGCCAATCAGCGTGAAACCCTTTCTGAGGTCGCCCGACAGCGCATAAGCGCCGGCGATGCCGATCTGATATTTGCCCGTCGTCGCCTTGCGACCGGCGTCGTCATAGACGGGCAGGCCGCTCGCGGCGCTGCCCGCAGGGTCGATGTCGTAATAATAGCGGCCGAAACCCTTGCCGTAGATGTTCACCGACGCCGACAGGCCGACGAAGATCCGCTTCGAGATCGGGGTACCATATTCGATCGTCGGCGAGGCGATCCAGCTGCCGTGGCGGCCCGAGATATCCTTGAGCGCGACGATACGGATGCCGATCTGGTCATATTTGCTGGTCAGCACCCCGGTATAGGAGACGCCGGCGGAGAGGCCGGCCTCGACCGCGAGCTTGCGCTTGCCGAGCGCATCGACCTGCGCGTTCCCGGTGCGCCCGCCGCGGTCGCTGCGCAGCGCGATCAGCGGCCCGAATTTCCAGTCGACCCGCTGCCCGCTGCGCTGCCGGATCAGATTGACCTGCAGATTGGTGCCGCGGGTCGAGAAGGAATAGCCGCTGACGCGCCCGCGGACATAGAAGCCGGGGAGAATCCGGTTGTCGGCGCCGCCGCTGTAGCGCGGCACGCTGATCGCGCCGACGGCGACGCCGAAATAGTCGCGTGCCCAGTTGCGGTCGGGCGCGTCGTCCTGAGGACGGGCGGCGGGAAGCAGGATATCCTCGTTTACCTCGCTGTCCTGCAGGAAGTCCGCGGGCGGGGGCGCGGGTGGCGACAGCGGCGGCTCGGGCGCGAGGTCGGCGCCGGCGAGCAGATTTCCGTCATAGGCGAGCGCGCGCTCGTCGGCCTGCGCCGGCGCGGCCGGCAGGGCGGCGAGGACGAGGACGGCGAACGGGGGAAGACGGCGGGCAAGGCGGGGAGGAAACCGGTCCATTGGTTAGAGAGTCCCATGATATCGCCCCTCTGGATCGAAGGTGTAAGTCATTGCCGGCGCGATGGAAAGGCCGCGTCTTGCCGACGCGCGCTTTTCCCGCCATCGTGGCTTTCATGTATCAGGGACCATTGCTCGGGAAATCAGGCGCATGAGCCGCGCGCCGCGCCTGGCCGGCTATGCGCTGATGGCCGCGGCGGTGCTGCTCGCGCTCGCGATGCGGCGCGGGGCGGTGGAGGCGCTCGGCCCCTTTCCGGCGGTTGCGGTGGCATTGTTCGTCGGCATGCTGGGGGTGATGCTGGTCTTCACCGACCTGATGGTGCGCGGGCTTTATGCGCAGGTCGATGCGGCGAAGCGGGAGGAGGAGGAATAGGGGGCGACCGGCGGCGGTGCATTGGTCCACCCCGCTGCGATCGGGATCGGGGCTTATTCATTCCCCGTCATTCCCGCGAAAGCGGGAATCTCGCTTTTCTCGTGCCTTCATGCAAGGAAAGAAAAAAGGCAGCAGGATTCCCGCTTTCGCGGGAATGACGAAGGCGAAACGAGATGGCCGGGATTGACAGGTCCTGCGATTAGACAGCCCCTCGACGAGTTCAAGGCCGACACGTCTCGCCGTCCTCTCCCCGTCTGCGGGAGGCGTCGGCTTTTCGTTCGACAGGGTGGGCGGCAGCCTTTATGACGGCGCGATGACCGATCGACCGCCTACGCCGCTGCTCGACACGGTGGACCTCCCCGCCGATCTCCGCAAGCTGAAGCCCGAACAGCTCCGCCAACTCGCCGACGAGCTGCGCGCCGAAACCATCTCCGCGGTCGGGACGACGGGCGGGCATCTGGGGTCGGGGCTGGGCGTCGTCGAGCTGACCGTCGCGATCCATTATGTCTTCGACACGCCGCGCGACAAGCTGGTGTGGGACGTCGGGCATCAATGCTATCCGCACAAGATATTGACCGGGCGCCGGGACCGCATCCGCACGTTGCGCCAGGGGGGCGGCCTCAGCGGCTTCACCAAGCGGAACGAGAGCGAATACGACCCGTTCGGGGCGGCGCATTCGTCGACCTCGATCAGCGCCGCGCTGGGCTTTGCGGTCGCGAACGGGCTGAAGGGCGAACCCGGCCGCGCGATCGCGGTGATCGGCGACGGGTCGATGTCGGCGGGCATGGCCTATGAGGCGATGAACAATGCCAAGCAGGCGGGCAACCGGCTGATCGTCATCCTGAACGACAACGACATGTCGATCGCGCCGCCGGTTGGCGGGCTGTCGGCCTATCTGGCGCGGCTGGTGTCGTCGCGGCCGTTCCTGGAACTGCGCGAGATCGCGCGGCGCTTCGCGCGCAAACTGCCGCAGCCGCTGCACAAGGCGGCGCGCAAGACCGACGAATTCGCGCGCGGCATGGCGATGGGCGGCACCCTGTTCGAGGAACTCGGCTTTTACTATGTCGGGCCGATTGACGGGCATAATCTGGAGCATCTGATCCCGGTGCTGGAGAATGTCCGCGACAGCGACCATGGCCCGGTGCTGATCCATGCGGTGACGACCAAGGGCAAGGGCTATGCCCCGGCCGAGGCGGCGGCCGACAAATATCATGGCGTGCAGAAATTCGACGTCATCACCGGCGAGCAGGCGAAGGCGCCGCCCGGACCGCCCGCCTATCAGAATGTGTTTGGCGAGACGCTGGCGAAGCTGGCCGACCGCGATCCGCGCATCGTTGCGATCACCGCGGCGATGCCGTCGGGAACCGGCGTCGACAGGTTCGCGAAGGCGCATCCCGACCGCAGCTTCGACGTCGGCATCGCCGAGCAGCATGCGGTGACATTCGCCGCGGGGCTGGCGGCGCAGGGGATGCGGCCGTTCGCGGCGATCTATTCGACCTTCCTCCAGCGCGCCTACGACCAGGTCGTCCACGATGTCGCGATCCAGAATCTGCCGGTGCGCTTCGCGATCGACCGCGCCGGGCTGGTCGGCGCCGACGGGTCGACGCATGCGGGCAGCTTCGACATCACCTATCTGGCGACGCTGCCCAACATGGTGGTGATGGCGGCGGCCGACGAGGCCGAACTGGTCCACATGACCTATACCGCGGCCGAACATGACGCGGGGCCGATCGCCTTTCGCTATCCGCGCGGCAGCGGCACCGGCGTGCCGCTGCCCGCGGTGCCCGAGAAGCTGGAGATCGGCAAGGGGCGCGTGGTGCGGAGCGGCAAGACGGTCGCGATCCTGTCGCTCGGCACCCGGCTCGCCGAGGCGCTGAAGGCCGCCGACACGCTGGAGGCGTGCGGGCTGTCGACGAGCGTGATCGACCTGCGCTTCGCCAAGCCGCTCGACGAGGAACTGATCCGCAAGACGCTCGCCAACCATGAGGTGTGCGTGACGATCGAGGAGGGCAGCATCGGCGGCCTGGGCGCGCATGTGCTGACGCTGGCGAGCGACGAGGGGCTGATCGACGCGGGGCTGAAGCTGCGCACGATGCGGCTGCCCGACCTCTTCCAGGACCAGGACGCCCCGCAGGCGCAATATGACGCCGCGGGCCTCAACGCGCCGCAGATCGTCGAGACGGTGCTGAAGGCGCTGCGCCACAATAGCGCGGGCGTCGAGGAGGCCGGGGCGCGGGCGTGAGCGGCGTGCGTAAAATCGGCACCATCCAAACCCGTTCGTGTCGAGCGAAGTCGAGACACCCATCGGTGGTGCGCAAGGCCGATGGTCTCGACTTCGCTCGACACGAACCGAAGAGAGGCGTTTCCGATTAAAAGCTTGCCGCTCTAGCGATAAACCTCGCGCCGGTGGCCGACCGCGATGACGACGATCACCATTCGGCCATCCTCGATCTTCGCGATCACGCGATAGTCGCCGATGCGATAGCGCCAGTGACCGGCATAGTCGCCGACGAGAGCGTGGCCGCGTTGGCGGGGATCATCCAGCCGGGCGACGTCGGTCATCGCGCGGGTGATGCGGTCCGCCTGTCTTATGTCGATCTTGCGAAGCTGCTTGCGCGCCTGATCCGAGACCTCAAGCGTCCAGACCAAGTTCCCGCCTCATCTGCTCCATCGAGATGTTCTTGCTGGGATCATAGTCCGCCAAGGCGGCTTCGAGCAACGCGATGTCTTCGAGCTCGTCGATATATTCCTCGATCGCCCTGCGCGCGAGCGCGGTCTTGGTGCGGCCCGATTTCTTCGCAGCCGCGGTCAGCCGCTCTTCGAGTTCCTTGTCGAGGCGAATGGCAAGCATGGCGGCGCTCCTTTGCTATACATGTATAGCGGAGGCGCGTTTTCCGCAAGATCGGCAGGTTTGCGGTGCCTCAGGTCCCCGGCACCGACGCCGAGGCGTCGCGGCCGTCGCCTTCGGGGGCGGCGAGGATGTCGCGGGTGGCGGTGCCCTTGTCGACGACATGGGTGTCGGGGCTGCCGACCTCGCTGCGGATGCCGGCGTCGGCGGTGGCGCCCTTTGCTTCGTCGAGCACCTGCGTTTCGGTCGCGCTGCGCTGCGACGGACCGCCGAAGAGTGCCTGCAGCGTCTGCTCGGCGGTCGTATCGGTGCCGGTGCGCGCGGCGCCGGGGGCCGGCGGGACGAGCGAGAAATCGGGCGGGACGACGAGCGGCGCCTGACGCGATACCGCCATTTCGTCAGGACGGTCGCGCTGGAACAGGCTGTTCGACCCGCAGGCCGACAGCGGCAGGACAAGGGCGGCGGCGAGGATGGCGGTCGTGCGATTCACTTGAAAACTCTCCTGATACGCCCCGTTATTCGGTGGCGGGCGCGTCGTCGGACGATGGGCCCGCCGCTGGCGCCTTTTCGCGCAAGAGCAGCGCGCGCGCAACCAGCAATAGCACCCCCAGCGTGATGCAGGCGTCGGCGACGTTGAAGATCAGAAAGGGGCGGAAGGTGCCGAAATGCAGGTCGGCGAAATCGACGACGAAGCCGTGGCGGACGCGGTCGAGGATATTGCCGATCGCGCCGCCGAGGATCATCGCGAGCGCGAGGACGTCGCCCTTCGCCTTTTCGCGCGTCATCCAGAAGGCGACGGCGACGGCGACGAGTGCGGTGACCGCGACAAGAATCCAGCGCTGCGTGTCGTCGCAGCGCGCGAACATCGACATGGAGATGCCGCAGTTTTCCATCCATTGCAGGTTGAAGATCGGCAGCAGCGTGATCCGGCCGTCGGGCTGGGTTTCGAGCGACAGCGGCACGATGACGGCCCATTTGGTGAGCTGATCGAGCAGGAAGGCGAGCGCGGCGACGATCAGGCCGAAGCGCAGGTGCGGGGAGCGGGTGCCGGTCATCCTGCGTCCAATACCGTCTCGCAGCGATTGCACAAGGCGCCGTCGGATTCGACCTCGGGCAGGTGGCGCCAGCAGCGGCCGCATTTGTGGTTTTCGGTAGGCGCGACCTTCGCAATCGCGACAGGGGCGGGGATATCGCCCGGATGGTCGTGATCGCCATGTGCGATTACCCGCGCCACAATGGCGACTTCGGTGAAGAGGATTTCGTCGAACCACTCGTAATCATGGGCTTGCAAGCTTAGGTCGACGTCCGCTTCCAAGCTGGACCGGATGATTTTTTGACTGCGTAGCGGCTCGATCGCTTCGTTTACGACCAATCGAATGTCCCGCATCCGGTCCCAACGCTTTTTCAACTCGTCATTCCCGCGAAGGCGGGAATCCAGTGTGGAGTCTGCCGATGCCTGCTCTGGATCCCCGTTTTCGCGGGGATGACGATGTTGGATGGGATCACGATGCTGAATGGGGAGCGTGGGCCATTCGAGCAGGTGGACGCTGCCCGCGTCGGGGTAGCGCGTGTTCCACACCTCTTCGCTCGTGAACACCAGCACGGGCGCCGCATAGCGGACGAGGGCGTGGAAGAGGGTGTCGAGTATGGTGCGATAGGCGGCGCGCTCGGCGGTCTGATGGCCGGTCGCGGGGTTGACGTCGCAGTAGAGGCGGTCCTTGCGGATGTCGAAATAGAAGGCCGACAGATCCTCGTTGCAGAAATCGGCGAGGAGGCGCGTGTAGGCGTTGAAGTCGAAATCGTCGACCGCCGCCGCGAGCTTCGCGTCGAGGTCGGCGAGGAGCGCGAGCATATAGCGTTCGAGCTCGGGCATCGCGGCGACGTCGGTGACGCGCTCGGCCTCGGTGAAGCCGTCGAGCGCGCCGAGCAGGTAGCGGAACGTGTTGCGCAGCTTGCGATACTGGTCGGCGACGCCGGCGAGGATTTCCTTGCCGATGCGGTGGTCCTCGGTGAAGTCGACCGACAGCGCCCACAGGCGGAGGATGTCGGCGCCATAGTCGCGCATCAGGTCGATCGGACTGATCGTGTTGCCGAGCGACTTGGACATCTTCATGCCCTTGGCGTCCATGGTGAAGCCGTGGGTCAGCACCGCCTTGTAAGGCGCGCGGCCGCGGGTGCCGCAGGACTCCAGCAGCGACGACTGGAACCAGCCGCGATGCTGGTCGCTGCCTTCGAGATAGAGGTCGGCGGGGTGGGTCGAGCCGTCGCGGCGGACGAGCGCCGGCCATTTGCCGCTTTCGAGCACGAAGGCGTGGGTCGAGCCCGAATCGAACCAGACGTCGAGGATGTCTGTGATCCGTTCGTAATCGGCGGCGTCATATCGGTCGCCCAGATACTCCTGCGCGCGCGCGTCGCTCCACGCGTCGACCCCGCCCGCGCGGATCGCGGCGACGATGCGGTCGTTGACCTGCGCGTCGTTCAGATACTGGCCGGTTCTGCGGTTGACGAACAGGGTGATCGGCACGCCCCAGGCGCGCTGGCGGCTGAGCACCCAGTCAGGGCGCGTTTCGACCATCGATCCGATGCGGTTGCGGCCCTTGGCGGGGACGAAGCGCGTCTCGGCGATCGCGCGCATCGCGGTCTCGCGCAGCGTCTCGCCGTCGCCCTGATGCGCGCGGATCCCGGCCTCGGCGGCGCAGCGCGGGGTGTCATGGTCGATCACCTTGTCCATCGGCACGAACCATTGCGGGGTGCAGCGATAGATGACCTTGGCCTTCGAGCGCCAGCTGTGCGGATAGCTGTGCTTGTAGTCGGCCGAGGCGGCGAGCAGCGCGCCGGCTTCGCGCAGGTCCGAGCAAATCGGGCCGTCGGGGGCGTTGAACTTGGGGTTGATCACGCTGCCCTGGCCGCCGAGCCACGCCCAGTCGGCGCGGTATTTGCCGTCGCCCTCGACCGCGAAGACGGGGTCGATGCCGTTCGCCTTGCACAGGTCGAAGTCGTCCTCGCCATGGTCGGGCGACATATGGACGAGCCCGGTGCCGCTGTCGGTGGTGACGAAATCGCCGGGCAGGAGGGGGCGCGGGCGGGCGTAGAATTCCAGCGCCCTCTCCCAATCCCTGTCATTCCCGCGAAAGCGGGAATCGAGGGCGGGGTCAGCCGATGCCTGCTCTGGATTCCCGCTTTCGCGGGAATGACGAAGATGGTTGTAGATCGGGTGACGGGCGATGGTGCCGGCGAGGTCGCGACCATACCAGCTGGCGATCTCGCCGGAGTCTTTTAGCCACCGGTCGCTGACCTGATTCTTCAGCTCTACGGCAAGCAGATATTTTCGCCCGTCCTCGTGCTGATAGAGGCCATAGAGAACATCCGGCCCATAAGCCAAAGCCTGGTTGACCGGGATCGTCCACGGCGTCGTCGTCCAGATCACCGCATGCGCGCCGACGAGTTCGGGGATCGGGCTCTCGACGATCTCGAACGCGACGTCGATCTGGGTCGAGGTGATGTCCTCATATTCGACCTCGGCCTCGGCGAGCGCGGTCTTTTCGACCGGGGACCACATCACCGGCTTGGCGCCGCGGTAGAGCTGGCCGCTTTCGGCGAATTTGAGCAATTCGCGGACGATCGTCGCCTCGGCGTCGAAATCCATCGTCAGATAGGGATGGTCCCAGTCGCCGCCGATGCCGAGGCGCTTGAGCTGCTCGCGCTGGACGTCGACCCAATGCTGGGCATAGGCGCGGCATTCGGCGCGGAATTCCTCGACGGGCACCTCGTCCTTGTTGAGCTTTTTCTTGCGATACTGCTCCTCGACCTTCCACTCGATGGGAAGGCCGTGGCAGTCCCAGCCGGGGACGTAGGGCGCGTCCTTGCCCTTCAGCGTCTGGGTGCGGACGACCATGTCCTTGAGGATATGGTTGAGCGCGTGGCCGATGTGCATGTCGCCATTGGCGTAGGGCGGGCCATCGTGGAGGATGAACTGCGCGCGGTCCTTGCGGCTCTCGCGAATCTGGCCTTCGAGACCGCTCTCGAGCCATTTGGCGAGAATCGCCGGCTCCTTCTGCGGCAGGCCGGCCTTCATCGGGAAGTCGGTCTTGGGCAGGAAGACGGTGTCGCGATAATCTCGCGTTTCTTGGGCAGGTGCGCTGTCGGTCATGGTGCGCGGCGCTTAGCGTAACCAGAACCACGTTTTAAGTGATTTCTCACCTGTGGGGTGTTCTGCGCCGCTATGGGCCCCGGCTTTCGCCGGGGATCGCGAAAGGAAGGTGGATGTGATCCCCGGCGAAAGCCGGGGTCCAGATGGTCAGCGCAGCAGATCGGAATAGAGATCGCGCCATTCGGGATTCATCGCTTCGATCAATTCGATCTTCCACGCCCGTTTCCATTCCTTCATTTGCACCTCGCGTCGGCGCGCATCCTGTAGATCGTCGAAATGCTGATGCCAGACGAGCATCTTGAGGCCATATCTTTTCGTGAAACCCTCGATCATTCCTTCGCGATGTTGCCAGATGCGCTGACCGAGATTGCGGCTGACGCCGATGTAGAGCGTGCCGTTGCGCTTGTTGGTCAGCATGTAGATCCAGCCGGATTTCATGGGCGCGCCGTGGCTGCTGGACCCCGGCTTTCGCCGGGGAACAGAGCTTCAGACGTGGGCCAGCAGCCCCCTTGCCGCGTCGCAATCCGCCGCGATCTGCGCGGTCAGCGCGTCCATGCTGTCGAACTTCGCCTCGGGGCGGAGGAAGGCGTGGAGCGCGACGTCGATCTCCTGCCCGTAGAGGTCGCCGGCGAAGTCGAAGAAATGGGGTTCGAGCAACTCCCTGGGCGGATCGAAGCTGGGGCGGATGCCGAGATTCGCCGCGCCTTTCAGGATGCGGCCGTCGGGTAGGCGGCCGGTCACGGCATAGATGCCGTAGCGCGGGCGCAGATAGGGGCCCATGTCGATGTTCGCGGTCGGGAAGCCGAGCAGGCGGCCGTTCTTGTCGCCGTGCTGGACGGTGCCGCGCACGGTGAAGGGGCGGGTGAGGAGGCGCGTCGCGGTCGCGCAGTCGCCGGCCTGGAGCGCCTCGCGGATGCGGCTCGACGAGATGGTCTCGCCGCCCTCGTCGACCGGGGCGACCATTTCGGTGAAGAAGCCGAGGCGGCGCGCGTGGTCGGCGAGCGTCACGACGTTACCTCCGCGGCCCTTGCCGAAGACGAAGTCGGCGCCGGTGACGACCCCGGCGGCGCCGTAGCGACCCAGGAGGATGTCGGTGATGAAATCCTCCGCGGTCGTGCCGGCCATGGCGGCGTCGAAGGGGAGAACGAGCATCGCGTCGGCGCCCGCGGCGCCGAACAGTTCCTGCCGCTGGTCGAGCGTGGTCAGGCGGAAGGGCGGCGCGTCGGGCTTGAAGAAGCGCACCGGATGCGGGTCGAAGGTCGCGACGATGCACGGCCGCGCATCGTCCTTCGCATGGTGGACCGCGCGGCCGACGACCGCCTGATGCCCGGCGTGGAAACCGTCGAAATTGCCGAGCGCGATGACGCCGCCGCGCAAGGGTTCGGCGATGCGGTCGTGACCGTCGAGGCGGATCGCGGTCATCGCGCCGCCGGGCCTTGCGTTTGCATCGGCACGAGCCCCGCGCGCAGGACGCGGATCGCGTTGCCGCCCATCGCGGCGCGGATTTCGGCGTCGGTGAAGCCCGCGTCGATCAGCGCCTGCGTCACCTGCGCCAGATGCGCGGTGTCGAAGCGCACCGTCGTCGCGCCGTCATAATCGCTGCCGAGCGCGACATAGTCGATGCCGACGAGGTCGCGGACATGTTTCATCGCCTTCGCGATGTTCGCGGGCGCGGTGTCGCAGACCGCGGCGTCCCAATAGCCGATGCCGATCAACCCGCCGGTCGCGGCGACCCCGCGGATTTCGGCGTCGGACAGGTTGCGGTTGACCTTGCACGTCGCCTGCACCCCGCCGTGGCTGGAGACGACGGGGCGGCGCGCCATCTGGAGGATGTCGGCGACGCAGGCGTGGCTGCAATGGGCGACGTCGACGATCATGCCCTTCGCCTCCATCCGCCGCACGACCTCGCGGCCGAGCGAGGTGAGGCCGCCTTTTTTCAGGCCGTGCATCGATCCGGCGAACTCATTGTCGAAGAAATGGGTGATGCCCGCCATGCGGAATCCGGCGGCGTACAGCTTGTCCAGATTGTCGATATCGCCTTCGAGGTCGTGCAGCCCCTCGACGCTCAGCATCGCGCCGACGGGCACGGTCTTGCCGCCACGCCGCGCCGCGAGCAGGGCGTCGAGATCGACCGGATTGGCGACCGCGCGGAGCCGGCCGTCCGATGCCCCGACGGCGCGGTGCAGCTTTTCGGCGTGCCAGAGTGAGCGTTCGAGCAGCGAATTCCATGTCCGCACCGGCTGGAGCTGGGCGATGACGAGGCTGGTGACAATATCGGTGTCGCCGCTGTTCGCGTCGTAATTCTGCCCCTTGGGCGCCTTGGTCGTGCTCGACAATATCTGGAGCGCGACGTTGCCGTCCGCGAGGCGCGGCAGGTCCATGTGGCCGCGGTCGGCGCGGTCGAGGAAATCGCGGCTCCACAGCAGGCTGTCACTGTGGAGATCAACGATGGTCAGCGTCTTGTGCAGCGCCTTGGCATGGTCGCTGACGGCAAGCAGCGGCTTGCCGTCGATCCTGTTGGTCCCGCGCTCGATCATGCCGGGCGCGAGCAGGAAGAAGGCGGCGGCGAGCGCGATCAGCAGGACGACGAGGCCAAGAATCCAGCGGCGCATCAGCGTGTCGCCCTGTCGGTTTTGCGGGCGAAGGTCACGAAGCTGTAGGCGGGGCGGCCGGCCTCGTCGGCGGGGTGGTCCGCGCGCGCGATCTCGCGCCACTCGGCGGGGTCGGGGGCGGCGATGACCGCGTCGCCACTGGGTTCGAGCGCGACCTCGGTCAGCTCGATGCGGTCGGCCAGCGGCAGGAAGAGGCGATAGATTTCGGCGCCGCCGATCACCATCGCCTGCGGTGCGTTGGCGAGGCGCAGCGCCTCTTCGATGCTGTGCGCGGGCTCGGCCTGTTCGTCCTGCCAGTCGGGGTCGCGGGTCAGGACGATGTGGCGGCGCCCTTCGAGCAGCGCGGGCAGGCTGTCGAAGGTCTTGCGCCCCATGATCATCGGGCGGCCCATGGTGAGCTGCTTGAAGCGGCGCAGGTCGGCGGGCAGGTGCCACGGCATCCTGCCGTCGGCGCCGATGACGCCGTTGGCGGCGCGGGCGAGGATCAGCGTGATCTCCGGATGGTTCATGCAGGCTCGGTCCCGACCCAGGTGGCGTGGCCGAGCTTGCGGCCCGCGCGCACCTCTGCCTTGCCATAATGGTGGAGGTGGCAGGCGCCGTCGGCGAGCAGCGCGGGCACGCCGTCGATGTCGCGGCCGATCAGGTTGCGCATGGTGACGGGAAGCAGCGGCGCCGCTGTGTCGCCGAGCGGCAGGCCGGCGACGGCGCGGACATGATTCTCGAACTGGCTGGTCACCGCGCCCTCGATCGTCCAGTGGCCGCTGTTGTGGACGCGCGGCGCCATCTCGTTGAACACGGGGCCGTCGGCGGTGGCGAAGAATTCGCCGGTCAGCACGCCGACATAGTCGAGCGCCCCGGCGATCCGTTCCATCATCGCGCGCGCCTCGACCTGCTGATCGCGGACGATGGGCGGCGGCGGCAGGGTCGAGGCGGCGAGGATGCCGTCCCGATGGACGTTGAGCGGCGAATCCCAGACGCGCGTCTCGCCGTCGGTGCCGCGCACGAGGATCACCGAAAATTCATGATCAAAGGCGACGAAGCCTTCGAGGATCGCGGGGTGGCGGCCGATCGCCTCCCACGCCGCGTCGGCGTCGTCGGGGCTGGCAAGGCGCGCCTGGCCCTTGCCGTCATAACCCATGCGCACGGTCTTGAGGATCGCGGGGGCGCCGATATCGGCGAGTGCGGTGTCGAGCGCGGCGCGGTCGGGAACCGCGGCGAAGGGCGCGGTGCGGCCGCCGAGGTCCGCGACGAAGCGCTTTTCGGTAAGGCGGTCCTGCGCGATCTCGAGCGCCGCGGCGCCGGGGCGTACCGCGACATGCCCCGACAGGAAGCGCAGCGTGTCGACCGGCACATTCTCGAATTCGAGGGTGACGACGTCGCAGGCCGCGGCGAAGGCGGCGAGACGCGGCTCGTCGTCCCATGCCGCTTGGCTGTGCGCCGCCGCGACATGCGCGGCGACGCTTTCGCGGTCAGGGGCGTAGACATGCGTGCGATAGCCGAGCTGCGCCGCCGCGACGGCGAGCATCCGGCCGAGCTGGCCCCCGCCCAGGATGCCGATGGTCGATCCGGGTGGAAGCACCGGCGGTCAGCCCTCGCGAACTGGCGCCGGGGCGACGCCGTCGGTCTGCGCGGCGCGCCAGGCGTCGAGTTTCTGCGCCAGGCCGGCGTCGTGCCCCGCGAGCAGCGCGGCAGCGAACAGGCCGGCGTTGGTCGCCCCCGCCTTGCCGATCGCGAAGGTGGCGACGGGGACGCCGCCGGGCATCTGGACGATCGAGAGCAGGCTGTCCATGCCGCTGAGCGCCGCCGACTGGACGGGCACGCCGAGCACCGGCACCCGCGTCATCGACGCGACCATGCCGGGCAGGTGTGCGGCGCCGCCCGCGCCCGCGATGATCGCCCGCAGTCCGCGCCCGGCCGCGCCTTTCGCATAGTCGACGAGCCGGTCGGGGGTACGGTGGGCGGAGACGATCCGCACCTCGTGCGCGATGCCGAACTGTTCGAGGATCTGGACCGCGTGCGCCATCGTCGGCCAGTCCGACTGGCTGCCCATGATCACGCCCACCTGCGGCGCGCCGTCGCCCATT
>Ga0180219_1001215_pt1 | contig 17430 bp, 13 predicted proteins | sample eDN3rd30CBELigMG_FD_151338 | JGI IMG/M metagenome (GOLD analysis project Ga0180219, IMG submission 151338) | Enriched Miracle-Growth compost microbial communities from Emeryville, California, USA - eDNA 3rd pass 30_C BE-Lig MG (version 2)... ...
GAAGATGAACGCTACAGAGGAGTTGCAATATGTGGATAGCTATGCCAAAATAGACGAAGCTATTGCAAGAATCGCTGCCGTAAGGGATGCGGGTGGGCCTGCATTCGGAATTGGTATCGATTTTCATGGTCGCGTACATAAACCTATGGCAAAAATATTGGCCAAAGAACTAGAACCGTACCGGCCCATGTTTATTGAAGAACCCGTGCTTCCCGAAAACAATGAAGACCTCAGGGAAATTGCCAACCATGTAGCCATTCCCATAGCCACGGGCGAAAGAATGTTTTCTAAATGGCAGTTTAAGGCCTTATTGACAGCGGGCTATGCCGACATTATTCAACCCGATCTTTCGCATGCGGGCGGGATCACCGAATGTAAGAAGATAATCTCCATGGCCGAAGCCTTTGATGTCGCGGCGGCACCCCATTGTCCACTTGGCCCCATCGCGCTAGCTGCCTGCTTGCAAGTAGATGCTACCTGTCACAATGCCTTTATACAAGAACAAAGTTTGGGCATACATTACAATCAGGGAAGTGATCTGTTGGATTATCTAACAGATAAAACCGTGTTCGAATATGAAAATGGCTATGTCAATATCCCCGACAAACCCGGGCTGGGTATTGAGATCAATGAAGACCATGTTCGTACAATGGCAGCTATAGGGCATGACTGGAAAAATCCGGTTTGGCGGCATCAAGACGGGAGTATAGCAGAATGGTAAAACAGAACAGCATGCATACACAGGCCCCAGCTACAAAGCCAACAAAAATTCGGTATCAAGTTTTATTCCTGATATTTGTCAATGTCGTAATCAACTACATGGATCGCAGCAACCTGGCCGTTGCTGCTTCTGATATGGATAAAGCATTTAACTTTACACCGATACAGATGGGACTTATTTTTTCGGCCTTTAGCTGGACCTATCTCTTGTTTCAAATTCCCGGCGGACTTTTAGTGAAGCGCTTTGCTCCGCGGATACTCTATGCTGTAAGCCTCATTACATGGTCGCTCGCCACCATAATGCAAGGTTTTGCCAAAGGTTTTGCTACGCTGTTCGCATTGCGTATGGCTACCGGGGCATTCGAAGCACCCGCATTTCCCATTAATAACCGGGTGGTCAGTAATTGGTTTCCCGCTCATGAAAGAGCATCTGCTATCGCTGTTTACACCTCTGGGCAGTTTTTGGGATTGGCCTTTTTAATGCCCGTACTTTCAAAAATTCAATTTCATGTAGGCTGGAAGGGCTTATTTGTGGTAACCGGATTGGTCGGCATCATTTGGGGTTTGATATGGTATTTTTTTTATCGAGACCCACTCAAACATCCCAAAGTAAATCAGGCCGAACTAGAGCATATTGAGCGCGGCGGCGGTCTGTTGGACAGCAAAACAACCGAAACCCATGCGCCTTCAAAAAAATCCATTCAATGGGCAGATCTGAAAGAAGTATTGTCGCACCGTAAACTATGGGGTATTTATCTCGGTCAGTTTGCCGTGAACGCTACCTTATGGTTTTTCCTTACCTGGTTTCCGAAATACTTGGTCGACTATCGGGGTATGGATTTTATCCATTCCGGATACTGGGCATCCATTCCCTATCTCGCAGCCTTTGTCGGGGTTTTAAGCTCCGGGTTTCTTTCCGATTACCTGATTAAAAAAGGCGTTTCAGCAGCGAAAGCACGCAAGCGCCCGATCATTATCGGACTCTTAATTTCTGTACTTATCTTAGGGGCCAATTACGTCGATACACCGGTCATGGTTATTCTATTTATGTCTTTATCTTTCTTTGGTGTAGGTTTTGCATCCATTACCTGGATATTCGTTTCCACACTAGCACCAAAACACCTCATCGATGTTACAGGCGGCGTTTTCAATTTTATCGGGCAATCAGCGGGCATCATCGTTCCCATCGTGATTGGTTTTTTGGCCAGCGGTGGTAATTTTGCTCCTGCACTTATTTTCATTGCTGCATTGGGTCTTTTAGGGGCATGTTCTTACCTCTTTTTGGTAGGCAATGTAGAACGTATACAAACCCATGATGCGATTAAACAATCTTCGTATGATGAATGATCGGTTATTTCTAAGCTGCGATTGGGGAACAAGCGCCTTCCGGCTGCGTCTCATTCGGGTAAATGATCTGCAGGTGATCGCGGAGATAAAAAATAATTTTGGTATCCTCTATACCTTTCAATCTTGGCAGCAAAGCGGAAATTCCAGCAATCGCGTTGCATTTTATACCACCATGATACAAGCACAACTCCAATTATGGAGTAGCGAGCTGAACATTTCTCTGAAGGGAGTTCCTATTATTTTATCCGGAATGGCCTCCTCCACCATGGGGCTGATCGAATTGCCCTATAAAGAAATGCCTTTTCGTCTAGATGGCTCAGATCTGGAAGTAAGATGGGTACATCAAAGCGGAGACCTAAACCCACTCCTGATTATTTCGGGTGTCAGCACAGCAGACGATGTCATGCGCGGTGAAGAAACTAAAATAGTAGGTTGTGCATCTCTACTGCCCCATCCCGAGCAAGAGCAACTGCTGATTCTCCCGGGTACGCACCCCAAACATGTGATTCTGAAGAATCATCAGGTTATTGGTTTTCAAACATTTATGACCGGTGAGTTTTTTGATTTGCTGTCCAGCAAAAGTATATTATCCGAATCTGTAGACAAGGGTGGAAATTTGAACGATCCGGAGAACCGGAGCAGTTTTGTAAAAGCCGTTGAGACCAGCCAAACAACAGCATTAATGCATCATAGTTTCCTGGTTCGAACCAATCGGGTATTAAAGCACCTACCCAAGCAACAGAATTTCTATTATTTAAGCGGACTGTTGATCGGCGCCGAATTGAATGGGTTGAACAGACAAATACCCGTCTACCTGTTAGGAGGAATGACACATATACCATTATATACGCTGGCTTGCGAAGTGCTGGGTATCCATATCAATCAATCACTAGATGCAGATCATTGCTTAATAAAAGGACAGCAAGTTATTTTCCAGCACATGAGCCATCGTGGGTAAGTATTGAAATAAAAATCCTATATTTGTTATATGGAAGCATATGTTGTATATCCTGAAAATAAAGAACAGCTTTCCGCATTGAAGCCGTTCTGAAGGCACTTAAAATCAATTTCGAACCTCAGGATGTAAGTCCGTTGCCTCCCCATGCCGTTGAAGGAATGAAACGTGGGATTGAAGATTTAGACAATGGACGAAAAATGCCATTCAGTGAATTTGAAGAATTACTGGCCCGTACCCCTTAATTTCCTAATGCCGGATTATAAACTATACTTCTCTCAAGAAGCAAAAATTAACGTTGTAAGTAGACCACAGTTCGTTCCCAAGTACGAAGTGGCCTAGGCTTGTGTAGGCAGCCATCGGCAGTCGGCATGTCCTAGGGGCCTATTTTGCGAAGTTTGCAGATAGCTAGCAAAAGACGAAACGAAGGGCTGGTGTGTGCTATCGGGTGGCTCCTTTTGCAGCAGGCATGCCGGCCACGAATGGCAACGGAACAGGCCAGCCAGGTCTTTTGGATACTTTGGGACGGCCAAAGTATCAAAGCCCCATGCGGTCCGCACGATTGAGTTCATAACTATCCTGAATGACCGCTTCATTGATTGCTTTTATGCGATCCAATTGCATTTTTTCCACTTTTCTGTCGTACGTCAGCACACCATTTACTTCATGCTCCACATCCGTTGTCTGCGTATAGATGGCCACGCTAAGCCCTTTGTATTTCATCAGTTGGTCAACTTGGTTCATGAGCAACACGTAGCGATCGGTCAGTGCTGCTTGCGTCGGTTCGTATGCATAAGCGTTATTTTCCACCGGCCACATATGGCCTCTGGTGTACAAGCCTACACCACCAAACTCGCCTAATGATGCCGCCCGGTTGCTATCGGGTACAGAGGCCCCATAAGGCCCTACATAAATATGTGTATCCACATAATCGCCATTCCCGGGGTCGCCATAGGCCTTTTGATAGCTCGGATTGTTATTAAAACCAGAGTTACCATTAACCAATCGCGAAGGGTCGTATTGCTTTACCCAATCCGTGATGTTTTTTACATCGAAGGCTCCCCAATTTTCGTTAAAAGGCACCCAAGTGATGATCGATGGCGCATTATAAAACTGATCAATCATGGCCTTCAATTCTTTCCGGTACATTTCTCGATAAACAGCCGTATCTTCATCTTGGTACCAGATGGCGGGCATATCCTGCCAAACCAGCAACCCCAGTTTATCTGCCCAATAGTAGAAACGCTGCGGTTCCGTTTTCATGTGCTTCCGAATCAGGTTGTACCCTGCCTTTTTCGTATACAGGATGTCGAACTTCAAGGCCTCTTCGGTCGGTGCGGTCAATACCCCATCAGGCCAATAGCCCTGATCCAAAAGCCCCAATTGCATCACAAATTGGCCGTTTAAAAGCGGCCTGACTACACCGTTTATTTTTCCCAGTTTAATGTCCCGCATACCAAAATAGCTGCTTACCTCATCCGTAACACCGCCATTGGCATCGTAGAGGGTAAGTTTTAAATCATAAAGAAACGGACTATCGGGCGACCAAAGTTTGGGATTTTCGATGGGTAAATAAAAATATGAACCACTCACGGCATCGGTCTGGGCAATCAGTTGCTTGCCATCGTAAGCAGCCGCAGATACCTTGTTGGCTCCATCACTTGCTACCCATACTTTAAGGCGTTGCCTGTCAAGCTCCGGCAGTAAACGGATACCCTGTATATAGTGCTTGTTTACCGGTTCAAGCCATACGGTCTGCCAGATACCTGATGAGAAGGTATAATCACCCCGGGGGCCGTTTTTACCTGAAGGCGTTTTGCCGTCGTTGGGGTCTTTAGCGGCCACAACAAGTGTATTCTGGCCGGCACGTAAATAGGGGCTGATATTCCATGAAAACGCATCATAGCCACCGGCATGGCTGCCTACCTTTTTGCCGTTCACAAAGACAGTAGCATCGTGGTCTACCGCGCCAAAATGGAGGATGACCTGTTTATTTTTCCAAGTAGCTGGGAGTTCAAAGGTTTTCCTATACCACATATTGATCTCCTGTTTTCGCTGTATACCCGATAAAAATGATTCTGGGCAATACGGAACCACAATTTTTTCCGTTACACCATCGAAGCTTGCCGGCATTTGCGGTTGAAGGGCATCAGGAGCTTCTTTTCCGCCTAGATAATCCCATTTGCCGTTCAGGCACAGCCAATCTGCTCTTTGCAATTGCGGCCGAGGATATTCAGATAGGGGCATGTCTGCTTGTTTAGCCAGCTCGGTCCATGGCGTCGGCAATTGCGCTACTTGCGCAGCCACAGGATAAACAAAGAGAAGAAAAAGCAGGCATAAGATTAAATTTCGGTCAGTCGTCATCATGATACAAGATTACAAATTTTTTCAATCAATTGTGGGATACAACAAAGGTGTAAGTACTGGCTCATATTTCCGAATTTCCCTTTTTGCTTTTTCCGATAGTTCGTGCAGCGGAATGGGCTTATCCTGTGTTCTGGTTTTTTTCTGGTTGATTTCCCCCATGAGGCTCCAATTGCGGGTAGAACCGGATAGGGGCTCTTGAGCTTCTCCAGAATAAGAAGTGAAATCAATAACCATTTCTTTATTGCTGTTGAGGTCTTTTAAAAGTGCCAATCTAAATTTGTCGTTCATAAACCACCGGATTTCCTTATCGGCATCCGAACCACCAATACCCGAGCCGGTTTCTTCGAAGCGATAATGAAAACGGTTGCTTTTATAGTGCTCTCGCCAAAGCATGCCAAACTCACCTTGTGTAATGAGGCTTACATCCGGCCAACGCGCTTTTATAGCTTGCAGCCATTTCGTTAGATTGGATGGGGCGTAGGGCAGACTTAATTCCCAGCAATTGGTAACCCAACCAAAGCCGTTCAGTTCAAATCCCTTATCGAAGTGGATAGCCGTCGTATGCATCATTTCTTTTAATCCGGTTTCTAAACCATATTTACCAAGGGTTTCAATAGGACCTACACCCATGCGGCTATTGAAGCCTTCGGCAAAGCCTTCCCTTCGAGCGGCCAGAAAGTCAACCGTCCAACCATCCAGATTAACGCAGTCGATAAAATCGCTTTTCCCTTGGGCTGGTTTACAAAAATGCTGTTTAGAGGGATAAAAGGGATAAGAAACCGCACCGTCGCCATCTTGGTTATCAATAGAAAACTGACTCCAGATATTTCCCTGACAAACATGAATGCCTTCTTTGTTAGCTAAATATTCTTGATTTTTAGCAGATAAAAAACCTGCAACAATACTCAACGGACGGTAGCCGTTGCCCACCATCTCGGATACTTTAGCCAAACCATCGTGTAAATCCCGGTTAACCTGATCGGTCGAATTATAAGCATTGGCAAAATAGGCCCCTGGGATAAACGTAATTTCGTCGCCATATTGCTTATGATAGGCAACAACCAGTTTTCTAATGGCTTGATAGTTGGCGGTGGTATCCTGCAGGGCTAACCAGCTAAAAGCCCAAGTCATTCTCGCACCAGGAAATCCTGCTTCCAGCGCTTCCCTAAATTGAATGACCTTTTCTGGGGTATGCAGCGCACGCTCGTCTTCACCAACGTTTTTGTTGCGCGCTACTTCAATTTGATTCACGCGGATGATGGTATTGAAGGTTAAAAACCGATGCCCTGTCAGCGTTTTTGGAATCGTATTTTCTTGTGCATAACCTATGCTCGCTACAAAAATGACACATAAGAGACCCATTAATGTTCGTTTTTTCATTTTTTAAGGATGTTTTTCTGAATGATTAAAGAGTTCGGGATAGTATTTTTTAATCAACTGCTGGTCGATTGTAGATAGTGCGCTCAATGGCTTGGGCTTGTCCTGAGGGCGCAAGCCTTTCTGGTTCATGACATTGATCAGGCTCCAATCTTTGGCGGGACTAGCCGGAGATGGGTCGGCGGGCTCTTTAGCTGGTAGATCATAACGTGTAAAGTCAATGACATAGGTAGGATCTGATTTTTTGTGCCAATTGCGCAGTAGGGCCAACCGAAACTCTTTATTCATAAACCACTTTATTTCCAAGTTGTTGTATGAATCCCCCAAGCCCGATCCACGTTCTGTGAAACGATAATTCCAATCGTCATTCGATGGATATTGTTTCCGCCACAGCAAACCAAATTCCCCAAAAGTAATGAAATGGGTATCCGGCCAACGCTTTTTGGTACTGCTCACCCAGGTCTCCATGGCTTTACAGATAAATTCCTGGCCAAATTCATGTACCATTTGAGCCTCCCAGATATTGGTTACCCAGCCAAAACCATTCTGTTCAAAGCCCTTGTCGAAATGAATACCCATGGTATGCATCACTTCCCTGTTGCCCAGGTCAATACCCCAACCTTTATACGTTTCGATAGGGCCAACACCACGGCGACTATTGTATCCCTCGATGCCGTGGCCTATAGCACCGCTTTGCCTAGCACAGATAAAATCCATTGTCCAGCCATCTAAATTCACACAATCAATGAAGTCGGCTTTGCCTTGTGCAGGTTTACAAAAGTGCTCGGTAGAGGGGTAAAAAGGGTAGGAAGGCGAGCCATCCGCACCACCACCGTCAATGTTGTGCTGACTCCAGATCACGGCATGGGCAACATGAATGTCTTCTTTTTCGGCAAGGTATTTTAGGTTGTCGGCCGAAAGAAAACCGCCCATGATACATTGTGGCCGATAGCCCTTGCCCACCATTTGGGAAATCAGATGAATAGCCTCAGATAGTTCACGATTAATACGTTCGCGGGGTAAATACATGGCAGGAAAGTATCCCGGAAAGTAAGAAACTTCATCGCCATATTTTTGCTGGCAGGCTACGACATAGTCCCGGATCTGCCGATAATTTTCCCGCTGATCTTCCAAAGCATTGAGCGTAAAGCCCCAAGTAAGCCGTCCATTTGGATTGTCTTTAGCAAAGGCTTCCCTCAGGGCACGTACACCGGCTAGCGTATGCCAGCTGGACTCGTCCCTAGGGTGCAGTTTGACGTCGCGCGAAACTTCCCAGGGTGTGGTACGGATCATGATACAAAGGGTAACAAAGCGATTGCCATTTAAGGTTAGCGTGTTGCTGTTGGAGAAATTCGGCGCGTCTTGCGCCAGTAAAAATTGTGGAATGATGAGTAAGAGAAAGAAGATAAATCGTTTCATGTGTTCATATATGTTGCTGTTTCACGGGTAGCACCGGAGCGGTTATCCGCTCCGGTGGGTGATGCTTACCAACCCGGATTGTTCGGTAGTAAATTAGAATTGAGCGCAATTTCATCTAAGGGTACGGGGAAGTAATAATGCTTTGGTGCCGTGAAAAAACGAACATTGGCCGGATCGACGATCAAAAAGCCATTAGCATCTACATGACCCGGGTTACCATCGTTCAATACGTTCAATTGTTCGTATTGGGTTCCCTTATATTTAATGCCGAGCAGGGGTTTAACCAGTTCTGTCTCGGCTTTTTTCCACCGCCGGAGGTCGTCTCTTCTAAAGCCCTCAAAAGCGAGTTCTATGGTGCGTTCCCGACGGATCTCGGTCAGCATGTCCAACCCATGAGCGTTGACAAAAGTATTGTTCAGGGCAGGCATTTCCACCCCTTTTCTCGAACGGAGAACGTTGATGGTTTGATCGAGAACGGCGTCACTAATGGCACCATCTTTTTCGAAGGTGGCTTCGGCCAAAATAAGCAGTACTTCTGCATAGCGAATGATGTGGTAATCGTAGGTGGCATCATCAACACCGGCTACAGTTTCGCCCATAAACTTCCACAGTTTGTAACCCGTGCGCGTTTCGGGGCGAACGGTAAACTTGGCTACACAAGAATCGGGGCCATTGGCATTGAGGTACTTGGTGCCGGGCATCAGGAAGGTTTGCGACATACGAGGATCACGATCCTTAAATTCATCGGCAATTTTGGCATAACCCTGAAAACCAGAGCCCGTCGCTTCTATCGGGAGGCCGGTGCCCTTGCAAAGGTACATATCGGCTAGCTTCTTGGTTGGTGTGCCTCGCCATCCCCAATAAACCGAATGCGCGTTGGAATGCATGCGTATATTCTTCGCATAGCGGCTGTCAAAAATGCCTTCTGGCGAGTCATCGCCTTTGTCAATAAACAATTGGCGGTAACTCTCATTGCCTGCACCTTCATATAGTTGGTATTCATGACTGTCGATTACCCTTTTGGCGGCATCGATGGCCTGATCCAACAATTGGGCATAATCGCTGCGGTGTTGGTGATACTTGGCCCATGTTCCGGCAAAAAGGGCTACGCGAGCTTTTAGGGCGAGAGCTGCCCCTTGAGTAATGCGGCCGAGTTCGCTCGATTGGAGTTCACTTTGTTTAGGCAGTTTAGAAGCGGCTTCTTCCAGTTCGGATAAGATAAAATCTTCTACTGCTGTTTGGGGTTGGCGTTTGCCGTACAGTTCTTCCGATTCGGTGCTTAAAACGCTTGTAATGATTGGAATATCATTGAATTTTTTCATCAGGCGCCAATGGTTATAGGCCCTGAAAAAACGCGCTTCGGCTACATAACGTTCAATTTCAGCCGGATCGCCAGCATAGCTTTCGCTCTTTTCGATGATTTTGTTGCAATTACGGAAGTCTGCGAAACGATTGCTCCATTCAGCATCACTGGTAGGTGCGCTCCAAGTACCGTTACTGATGGTGTTGGCCGCTTGATTGTAGCCAATGTCGCTGTCCATATCCCTGGGTTCGTTCTCTCTGTCTACCAGAAGAAATGTTTCGGCGGTACTGTATAATTGGTTGGCCGCCTTCATAAAGTCGCTCGGACCTTTCCAGAACTGGCTGTCGCTCAGATTATCTTTTGGACGGAGGTTGATATCCTGACAATTGACCATAACCAGTAGTAAGGCGATGGCTATGAGGATTCTTGATAGGTATCTATTCATGATCGTGTACATGTTAAATTTAAAAAATAAGGTTAAGGCCCAATGAATAAAAGCGTGCAAATGGATAGCTGGTATAACTGCCACCATTTTGGTAGTTGCCACTATCTTCGGGGTCCCAACCACCCGGCGTATTATGCACCTCAAATAAGTCTTCGCCACTGAAGTAGACCCGAAGCTTTTCAAGTTTCATACGTTGGGTCAATTTTTTAGGAAAAGTATAACCGATCTGTAGGTTTTTGAGCCGGGCATAAGCCACACTGTGTGTGGTGTTAGTCGAATAGTCATAGTTGTAATTGCGTTTATCAGTCAATGTAATGGCTGGATATGGGGCATCGGTACGTTCGGGTGTCCAGGTTTTACCGTACCAGTATTCGGCCGACTGGAACCAAGGGTAAAAGAAGGGTTTGGAGGCCTCACCCTCTAAGATTATGGTACGCCTGCCGATACCTTGAATGAAGGCCGTGAAATCAAAACCTTTGTAAGCAGCAAAGAGGTTCAGACCGAAATTATAACGCGGATTGGTGTCGCCAAGATAAATCATATCGCCCGAGCCGGCAGTGCCATCACCCAGTTCGGATAACTTGCCATCACCGTCGAGGTCTAGATATTTGGCATCACCCACGCCGACCTGGGTCTGGATCATACCTTCATTCGGAAAACGCGCCCGGTAGTCGGCCAGCTCCTGATCATTCTGGATAATCCCGTCAAACACATAACCAAAATACGAATTCAAAGGATAACCTGTTGGTGTGAGGTTATTTCCTTTATGAATGAGGTTGTTGCCGATACGTTCAGTTACTTTATTTTTTGCATCACTCAGATTGGCTCGTACAGAATAACTGAGCTCGCCCACCTGATCACGCCAGCCAATATTCAGCTCCCAACCGTGCACGGCTAACTTACCGCTATTGGTGGTAGGGGCCTGAATACCGAGTGCCGAAGGGTAAGGGATAGCAATCAGCATGTTGTTGTTGTTTTTCCAGAAATAATCGATCGATCCATAGAGCCTATCCCGTAGGATACTGAAATCCATTCCGATGTTTTTGGCAATGACCGTTTCCCAGGTTCTCGACTTCGATACCAGATTAGACTGGGTGGCCATCTGGCCGCGCTGGCCATCGCCGAAAGGGTAATAGTCTTCATTGAGGCTGATCAATTCGATATAATCATAAGGGCCAATACCCGATTGATTACCCATTTCGCCATAGGAAGCCCGCAATTTTAGGTCATCAAAAAAATGAAGCTTCTTGATGAATGCTTCTTCGGCCACCCGCCAAGTTACATTGGCACCAGGAAAATAACCCCAGCGGTAATCCGGATCAAAACGCGAACTACCATCGGCCCGTAAGCTTCCTTCGATCAGGTATTTATTGGCAAAAGCATAGTTAACCCGCGAAAAGAAGGAGTGGATGGTCCACGCATTACCTTGGCCCGTGGCTAATTGGTCTTGCGCGCTGCCTAAATTCAGGGGCATGGACTCCTGTTGATCATAATTGATTCTTTTGGCGCTGAACATATCGTAATTGGCCGATTCGCTCGCTGCGCCGACCATCACGCCGATATCATGCTGTCCGAAGCTTTTCTTGTAATCGCCATATAGCGTAAAGTTCTTATAAAGGGTTTTAGCATATCGGCGTTCGGAACTATTGGGGCTTCTAGCGGTGCGATGGTTCACATTGTCCCAGTTGTAACTGTACAACATTTTTCGAACAATGGAGCTGTCTACATCATTCTTGCGTACCACTGCTCTTCCCACCAGGTTCAGATCTTTGTTTACTTGATAAGACAGTTGGTTGTTAAAGGTAAGGTTCCCTCCCGTAAGAGCAGATTCTCCGCCTTCTTCCAATACCTGTGCCGGATTATCAAAGCCTTCGAAAGTATAGAATCTTCCGGCAGGATTACGTAATGGTGCCCAGCTGCGGGTTTTATACGTCAATTCCCAAATGTTCTGCCCCTCACTGATACCAGATGAATAGTTGCGGTTATTGGCCTCATAAGATAAGTTAAAATCGTACTGCAGGTTTTTGGTGATATCAATGGTCGATTTTGCGCGGGCGTAATATCGTTTGTCGTTATCTATCCCAAATTTCGGAAGACCTTCTTCCCGGGTATGCCCTAAAGAAATGAGGTAGGTATATCGATCGCCACCACCCGAAAGACCCAGGTGGTAATTTTGCAGGTTGCCATTGCCAATAATCAGGTCGTTCCAATCTTGGTTTTTATAGAATTTAGGATAACCTGTCCATCGTCCCCAGTTAGAGGTGGGGTCTACACGGTCACTACCTTCCAGAATGAGCTGCAGCTCTTCTTGGGTATATTCAATAGGGAAAGAGCCATCGCTAATTTCAAGAGCCATCTCTGCATGTTCATACAAGCTAGCGGCTTTTTTCAATAAAGCAGGTGTTTTGAGCGAATAATAACTATCGAAAGAAACGCCTAAACCTTTATTTTTCTGGCCTTTTTTTGTTGTCACCAAAATAACGCCATCTGCGGCTCTGGCTCCGTAAATGGCAGCTGTTCCATCTTTTAATACCGACATATTTTCGATATCGGCCGGATTGAGCAAACCAAGGTCGCCTTCGGCGCCGTCAATCAATACCAACGGCGATCCACCGTTAACGGAAGATACATCGCGTATGCGTAACACCGGACTGCTGCCTGGTGCACCGCCATTACGGACAACGGTGAGCCCCGGAACTTGCCCCTGCAAGGCATTGGCTGCATTGCGCACCGGGCGCGATTCGAAAGCACGGGCATCGATGGTAGAAACTGCTCCTCCTAGATTTGCTCTTTTCACGGTGCCGTAACCCACTGCTACTACTTCGTCCATTTGCCGCACCTCGCCTCTTAAGATCACATGAATGGCCGTTCTACTGCCGATGGCCTCCTCGTGGGTATTGTAGCCGAGAGATGAAAATACCAGCACACCGTCTAGACTGTTAATCGGAGGCTGAATTGACCATGGGCATCGGTTAAGGTGCCTATTCTGGTGCCTTTTACCTGGACACTCACACCAGGCAAGGGCTCGCCTGTTTCATCAACCACCTGACCACTGATCGCCTGCTGCCTGTTTGCAGAAGGGGTGTGTGTGATTTTCGGGCGCGTGGAGGTTAAAATCACATCCTTATCAATGACCTTATAATCCACGTTACGGGTAGGGAAAATATCCGCCAAAATGGAGAGTACGGCTTTTCGTTCGGCCTTAATGGATATAGGCTGTTCCACATCAATCACGTTTCCATCGTAAAAGAATCGGAAATCAGATTGTTTTTCTATGGCGTCTAGTACATCAATGATCCGCTGGTGTTCAACATGAAGGGATAATTTGGTTTGCTGTGCATACGAGTCGATACCGAATACAACGTTCACAGACAAGAAAAATAACGCCAGCGTGATCTTCATAACGCGTAGTATTTTACAGGACTTGGAAAAATAATAACAGCAGCCCCAAGCGCGTTGGAGTTGATAGACATTTTTCATATTTTTGTTATGCTTTAAGTAAAAAATAAATTGTTCTTTAGATTTATTTTACACGGGAATATGCTGGTAACATGTTTCCGTGTTTTTGTTTATTTTCCTTTTATTTTATCATAGGCAATATCAATTAGGTTTATATGTCAGTTTGTTTTAATCCTTATGTTGTTTAGTTAGTTTAATAAGCGGCTTTCCTTCATTTTTTTGCAGCCTATTTTCCATCGTATAACTGATCTTCGAGGCAATTTTAATATATTCCAGTACCTGGAGTAAAGGCTTATCCTCAAAGGTGCCCGTAAAGGTGCCTTGCATAATAGCTTGATCCTTCACATCGAAGCGCACATCGTAAAAATCACTGAGGCGGTCCAATACGTCTTTCATGGGTGTTTTTCTAAATACCAAGCGGTTATATAGCCAATCCAGCTCCCGGTCGGTATTGACCTTTGTAATCGCTAAGGAATTGTCTTTTATCAAGTAAACGGCCTTCTCAGTGGGTTTTAAAAGCTTTTTTATGCCCTTATCGGGAATAGTTAATTCGATACTGCCCGAAACCAACGTGGCTTGCACACGGTTTTGTGGAATTTCTTCTAGATTGAAAGTGGTTCCCAAGACATGGATATACATATCCCCATTGCCCACCTTTACCTGAAAGGGCGTTTTGGCATTTGGGGCAACATCAAAGTATCCTTTCCCATGTAAGGTAACCTGTCTTTCTTGATCCATATTGGCCGGATAGCTGAGGCTGCTCCCAGCACTCAGAGACACCGTTGTACCATCCGGAAGCGTTACGGTGGTCAGCGCATGCTTTTGCGCAGTAACGGTCAGAAGAGCAGGTGGTGTACTTTTTTGCGTAATAAATAAAGTGCTCAATCCAAAAAGGCCAATAAGAATGGCTGCGGCAACAGCTATTTTCTTCATAACGGCTATCCGTGCCTTTCCCTCAACCCGTCGGTAAACTTGTTGGAAGGCTGCCTGTGCATCTTTACGTTGCAAGGCGTGTTGCACTTGTTGGGCCTCATAAATAAAAGCCATGCGCGCTAACAGTTGTTGGTGCGCTGCCGAGTTGTTCGCCCAATCTTCCACCAATTGCCTCTCTTCCGAAGGAAGTGTTCCCGCCAGATAACGCATCAACATAGATTCGTCCGGTGTTTCGTTATATTGGTCTTTCAAGTTTATACTGTTTTTATATACGGACGACACATAACTTCCGCTTTACCCTAAACCAAAATAAATTTTTTTTCTAGGCAACATATACTATAGTGATAATATGTACCTTTGCTTGCAACCTGATGATATTATGAACGATCTGGATCTCTTTGAGGCCATACAGGAAGGGGATTTGTATGCGTATAAGAAGATGTTTCTAAAATATTATGCGCCACTATGTACTTATGCCGAGCAGTTTCTTTCTGATGCGGACGCAGAGGAATTGGTACAAGATTTAATGTTGTACATCTGGGAGGCACGCGAAAACCTGATTGTATCCACTTCCCTAAAATCGTACTTGTTTATTGCAGTGAAAAACCGTTCCTATAATGCTATCCGTAAGCAGAAATACCGAGAGCGTATACACAATAAGCTATACGAAAGGTTAGATCGGGAGCAAATAGACCATCCTGATTTTTACATGGCAGATGAGTTGGCTGCCAAAATAACAGACGCCATCAATAAATTGCCGGAAAACTATCGTAAAACATTTGAAATGAGCCGTTTTGAAGGTTTAACCAATGCAAAAATATCAGCTACACTTGATGTGTCTATTAAAACAGTGGAGTACCGCATAAGCAAATCACTAAAAATTCTGAAGAATAAATTAAAAGATTATATGGCCATTTTCTAATCACTTTCATTTGGCCCATTTTTTTCAAGTGCATGTGCCTCTGGGAAATCCAGGGGAACGTGCAAGGCAATGGCTATGAAGTTGCTCATATAGCTTGCCCCCACGACTTGTAAGGTGTCCAACAAATGCTCCCTTGAATAACCTGCATCGAAAAATGTGGTTAATTCGTAGGTTATTTGATGGCCTTTGTTCTGTGCGAGTGCTTTCACCAACCGGACAACCGCATCCAGTTTGGTATTGAAATTTGCTCTACCACGCCGCAACTGCATAATTTCATCATCACTGAACCCATTCAGTTTAGCGATCATGGTATGTGCACTGATGCAGTAGTGAGATCCGTTCAATTGAGCCATTACTAAATTGATTGCCTCACGCTCCCTCAATGAAAGGGAAGTTTTGCGTTCGTAAAAATGATAGAAATTTTCAAATGCATGGGCCGAGTGCATCATGGATAGGTACAGGTTAGGAACATGTCCAATCCTTTCATTAAAATATCGAATATAATGTTTATTCTCTTTACTAATTTCCTGTATAGCAGGCATCGCTATGGTTGTCATGGCTCCATGTTTAATCATGTTCTCCTACCGTTCTGAATTCGGAAATATTATATCCCGTATGTTGTTTAAAGTATCTGCTAAAATGGGTAGGACTTTCAAAACCGAGTTCATAGGCAATCTCTTTGGCAGATCGGTCTGTGTAATGGAGGTAGCGTTTGGCTTCCAAGATGATTCTATTGCGAATCAGTACAGACGGAGCAGGCTGTTTTAGTAATGCAAATACATTGCTTAGTGTTTTAGGCGACTTATTCAAAGCTGCAGCATAAAACTTTACTTCGTGTTCCTTTTTGAAATTCGCTTCCAGTAAGAGTGAAAACTTTCGGATGATATCCATCTTCTCATCCGGGTTCAATTGATAGCTTTCGTTTTGTTGCTTAGCGATACGGGTTACCTTAATAATGACTCTTTTGAGCAGTGTCCGAAGCATCTCTCCTTGAAAATTGTCTCTCACTTTCATTTCATGGAGAAATGCACCCGCTAAATGTTCTATTTCTTTCATTTCTTCCGTTTCCAATCGGATAAACATCGGATGATGAATCCCATAAAAAAGAAAGCCGACACAACCTACTTCTGCATCATGATCTACGATACAATAAAACTCGCGATTGAATTGCCAAGCAATTAAATTTTCGGGATGCTCAAACCGAAAGTGTTGATTGGCCACTAACGGAAGAATACTAGCTTGGGGCATGGTGTATGCTACTTCATCGATGGTGACGCGCTGTGCGTCACCACGATTATAAACGAAAGTATTGATAGGTACCGGATTTCCTTCTTGAATACCTTTACCAACCAACAACCGATTGTTGCTATGGATCACAAACCGGCCTAGCGTCCTGTTTTCAACGTATTCACTAATCATCGATGCATGTCATTTTTATCAAATCTATGATTATCCATGCAATTTTCTTATTAGATTGTTGCTGTTTTCAGTTCTTTAGCCAAGGGAAAGTCAACCGGTACATCGGTTATCGCATGTAATAAATTGCTGATTGTCCGATCGCCAATCAACATGATGAGGTCCACTAGATTTTCTTTGGTATACCCTGTTTCAAAAAATGTAGCCAATAACCTACCATCGATGTGTCCGCGTTCTTCTGTAATTGCCTTTGCTAATTTTACCAGGGCATCCAATTTAAGGTCGGATGGTGTAGCTCCACTTCTAATAGCCAAGGATAATTCCTCTGTAATACCTACCGAACGAGCGATGAGGGTGTGTGCACTGAGACAGTAGATGCACTGATTTACCTGGCTTACCACCAAATTGACGGCTTCCACCTCTCGAGTGGATAGGGATGTCTGGCTACCTTCTAAAGCTAGGTAAGCTTCCAATGCATATTCAGCGTGTGCCATTACATTGTAGAGATTGGGTACTTTACCAAAGGATTTTTCCATTTGCTCGAAAAGCCTTTTATTTCGTTCAGATACCTCTTCTTTTGTTAAAATGCTGAATGTGGTCTTCATTTGAGTAAATTGTTTTTAAAATCGGTCGGAATGGCATTCAATTCCACTTTTTACACCGTTGATTTATTGGAGTGTTATTTTAATGAGCTTATTTATTTCGGGTAAAGTCGTAAAGGCATTAGGGTTAGGTACTTCCTCAATGGCTTTACTTTCTTCAAGTGG
>Ga0180219_1001216_pt1 | contig 17417 bp, 16 predicted proteins | sample eDN3rd30CBELigMG_FD_151338 | JGI IMG/M metagenome (GOLD analysis project Ga0180219, IMG submission 151338) | Enriched Miracle-Growth compost microbial communities from Emeryville, California, USA - eDNA 3rd pass 30_C BE-Lig MG (version 2)... ...
ATCCGGGCGACGTGATCGTGGCGGATGACGATGGCGTGTGCGTGGTGCCGCGCGCCAATGCCGCCAAGGTGCTCGAAGCGGCCCGCGCCCGCGAGGCCAATGAGGGCGAGAAGCGCGAGAAGCTCGCCGCCGGCGATTTCAGCCTCGACGTCTTTTCCCTGCGCGAGCGCCTGCGCGATGCCGGCCTGCGCTACATCTGATGCACGTCATGACCAACCCCGTGCCGCAGGGCGGCGCCGCACCGGCCGCGGCGGACGTCGTGATCGTGGGCGCCGGCCATGGCGGTGCGCAGGCCGCCATCCTGCTGCGCCAGCTGGGCTTTGAAGGCTCGATCCTGATGATCGGGCGCGACAGCGAGCCGCCTTATGAGCGCCCTCCGCTCAGCAAGGATTATATGGCGCGGGAGAAGGCGTTCGACCGGCTCTATATCCGGCCGCCGGCCTTCTGGGCGGAAAAGGGCGTCGATCTGCTGCTCGGCCAGGCGGTCGCCGCGCTGGACGCGCAGGCGCATCATGTCACGCTCGGCGACGGCAGGCGGATCGGCTATGGTACACTGATCTGGGCGACGGGCGGCGATCCGCGCCGGCTCGCCTGCACGGGCGCCGATCTGGCAGGCGTCTACACGATCCGCGACCGCGCCGATGTGGATGCGATCATGGCCGATCTGGATAACGACGCCCGGCAGGTCGTGGTGATCGGCGGCGGATATATCGGCCTGGAGGCGGCGGCCGTGCTCACCAAGCTGGGCTGCCGGGTGACTCTGCTCGAAGCATTGCCGCGCGTGCTGGCGCGGGTGGCGGGTGCGGATCTTTCCGGCTTCTACGAGGCGGAGCATCGCGCGCATGGCGTCGACCTGCGGACCGGCGCGCAGGTGGAGGGGCTCGAGGGCCGCGATGGCCGCGTCACCGGCGTCCGGCTGGCGGATGGCGAGATGCTCGACGCGGACGTCGTGATCGTGGGCATCGGCATCGTGCCGGCGATCGCGCCGCTCGTCGAAGCCGGGGCGGCGGCGGGCAACGGGGTCGAGGTCGACGATCATTGCCGCACGAGCCTGCCGGACGTCTACGCCATCGGCGATTGCGCCGCCCATGCGAACGGCTTTGCCGGTGGGGCGACGATCCGGCTGGAATCGGTGCAGAACGCCAATGACATGGCGCGGACGGTGGCGCAGGCGATCACCGGCGCGCCGCAGCCCTATCAGGCGGTGCCCTGGTTCTGGTCCAACCAATATGATCTCAAGCTCCAGACGATCGGCCTCTCCACCGGGCATGACGCGACGGTGCTGCGTGCCGGCGCGAGCGCGCGCAGCTTCTCGGTGCTCTATCTCAGGGACGGCGCGGTCATCGCGCTCGACTGCGTCAATGCCGTCAAGGACTATGTGCAGGGCAAGGCGCTGGTGACAGGCGGCCTGCGGATCGATCCGGCGCGGCTGGCCGACCCGTCCGTGCCGCTCAAGGACGCGGCGCAGGACAAGCAGGAGGCCTGACGAGGAGGGGACATGACCGGGCAGCGCGATCATCAGGGCCGGGAGATGACAATGCCGGCATCGGAGGCGATGGCGCGCAATGCCGAGGATTTCTTCCGCCTCCTCTATATCGAGCATGACTTCGTCAGGGCGATGGAGACCCATGTCGCGCCGGGCTTCGTCGAGCATAATCCCGATCTGCCCAATGATCCCGCCGACCAGATACGCTGGTTCGCCGCGCGGGCGGCCGCCGATCCCGACTTCTTCGCCGCCGAAAGCGACTGGAGCAGCCGGATCGTGCATCGCTTCATCGTGGGCGACCATCTGGTCGTCCATTATTTCATGTCGGTGGGGCCGACGGATCGCGGGCGCATGTTCGCGGACTTCTGGCGCTTCGAGGGCGAGCGGATCGTGGAGCATTGGGACGTCGTCCAGCCGCTGCCCGAGCAGACGCTGAGCGGCAACGCGATGTGGTAGGAGCAAGCCGGAATGCACTACAAGCTGCTGGGAAATTCGGGGCTGAAAATCTCCGAAGTCGCGCTGGGCACCGGCACGTTCGGCACCGCGTGGGGCTGGGGCTGCACGCGCGAGGAGAGCCTCGCGCTGTTCGCGGCGTTCGTCGATGCCGGCGGCAATCTGTTCGATTGCGCGGACGGCTACCAGAATGGCGAGGCCGAGACGCTGCTTGGGCAGTTCGTCCGGCATGACCGCGACAATTTCGTCCTCTCGACCAAATATACCACGGCGGCCGGCGCGCGCTCCATCGCCAGGACCGGCAACAGCCGCAAGGCGATGATGCACGGGCTGGAGGGGAGCCTGGCGCGGCTGGGCACCGACCATGTCGACATCTTCTGGGTCCACATGCCGGACCTCGTGACGCCGATGGACGAGATATTGCGCGGCCTCGAGGATGTCGTCCAGTCCGGCAAGGCGCGCTATATCGGCATTTCGGATTTCCCGGCCTGGAAGGTCTCGCGCGCCGCCACCGTGGCGGAACTGCGCGGCTGGTCGCCGGTCTCGGCCATCCAGATCGAATATAGCCTCGCCGAGCGCACGGCCGAGCGCGAACTCATCCCGATGGCGGATGCCTATGGCCTGTCCGTGTTCATCTGGGCGTCGCTGGGCGGGGGCATCCTCACCGGCAAATATCGGCGCGGCGAAGTGGGCCGCCTGACCATGGGCGGCGGCTCCATCCGCGCCATGGCGCCCGCGCGCGAGGGGCAGATACTCGACGCCATCGAAGCGGTCGCCGCCGATCTCGGCGCGACGACCGCGCGGGTCGCCATCGCCTGGGTCCGCGCCAGGGAGACGCGTGGCAGCAGCTTCATCCCGATCCTGGGCGCGCGCACGCCGGACCAATTATCGGACAATCTCGCCGCGATCGCGCTCGATCTGGGCGAGGATCATCTCGCGGCGCTCGATGCCGCCAGCGCGATCGAGCCGGGCTTTCCCCATGAGCTTGTCGCCCGGGACGAGATGAAGGCGCTGCACAGCGGTGGCTATTGGGACCGGCTCGTCCCGCGCAACCGCACCGTCATCTGACGCGGGCGGCTCTCGGGCGTTGATGGCCGGATTTTTTCCCTGCCGGGTGGCTTCTTTCGGCCGGCATGTCGAAACCAACTGGCGGATGAGACATTCCATCCCTAGCATCGCGCGGTTGCTGAGGGGCTGTTGTTTGTCGATCACGGGTGTTTGCCGTCACAAGGGGTTCGTTGCCTTCGCCTATGTGCTGGCCGGGATAGGGCTCGATGCGCCCGTGCTCGCGCAGGAGGCGCAGGAAGCACAGGGGCCGCACGTCGATGCCCCGGCACCCGTGCCGGCCGAGACGGATGAGGCGCCGATCATCCCCGACACGGAATTCGATGCGAGCATCCCGCCGATCGACACGGAACTCGACACGCCCATGGGCCCGGCGAGCGAGTGGGAAAGCGAGCTTGATCGTCGCGCCGCCGCGCAGGCGGGCGCGGCGGCCGGCGCATCGGCCGCGCCGGCGGACGCCACCGACGACGCCGAACTGGCGCAGCCGCTGACCCCGCTCGAGTCCTTCGACGTCGAGCCGTTCGAGGACAGCCGCTACGCCGAGGCGGCGGACGACCGGCCGGCGGAGATCCGCTATGGCTACCGGATCGAGGGTCTCGACGGCGTGAACGACGACAGTGCCGTCGCGCCCGTCCATGGCGCCGATGTCCGCGCCCGGTTCAACGCGCTTTCCGCGCTGGAGGATGGCGACGGGCGCGCGACCAATGGCGCGATGATAAATGCGCGCCTGGAGGAGGACCAGAAGCTCCTCTCCGATATTCTCTCCGGCCAGGGCTATTTCGATGCGCAGGTGCGCGGCAGCCTGCAATTGCCCGAGCAGGGCAGCACCGATCCGATCATGGTCATCCTGGATGTGACGCCGGGGCCCCGCTACCAGCTCGGCGACATCCGCTTCGATGCGCCGCCGGTGACGCCGCCCGATCTCATCGCCGGCGCCTTCGTGCCGAAGACGGGCGAGCCGATCGTCGCGGACCGTATCCTCGCGGCGGAAGCCAATATCGCGCTCCAGTTGCCGCAGAACGGCTATCCCTTCGTGGAGATCGGCCAGCGCGACATATTGCTCGATGCGCAGACGCGGGCCGGCGACTATACATTGCCGGTCACGTCCGGTCCGCGCAGCAGCTTCGGCGACTTCATCGTCGCGGGCGAGGCGCCGGTGTTCGAGCCCGGGCATATCGCCCGTATCGCGCGGTTCCGCAAAGGCGAGCTGTATGACAGCCGCAAGGTCGACGATCTGCGCAAGGCGCTGGTGGCGACCGGCCTGTTCTCCGTCGTTTCCGTCGACGCGCAGCCGAGCGGGGAAGCGGCCGGCGATGGCACCGACTATGCGACGCTGATCGTCAACCAGCAGGCCGGCCCGCCGCGCACGCTGGCCGGGCAGGCCGGCTATGAGACCGGGCAGGGCATCAAGGTGGAGGGGAGCTGGACCCACCGCAACATGTTCCCGCCCGAGGGCGCGCTGATCGTCCAGGGCGTGGTGGGCACGCAGGAGCAGGGGCTGGGCACCACGTTCCGCCGGTCCAATGCCGGCAAGCGGGATCGCAGCGTGGAGCTGACCGCCGCCATCAATCACAGCGATTTCGATGCGTTCGAGGCCTTTACGGGCCGCATTGCCGGGCGCGTCTCCTATGACAGCACGCCGATCTGGCAGAAGCGGCTGACCTACAGCTATGGCTTCGAACTGATCGGCACCAACGAGCAGGATTATGATTTCGCGGCCGGCGAGCGACGGCGGCGGACCTATTATATCGTGGCGCTGCCCGGGCAGATCATGTTCGACACGTCGGATTCGCTGCTCGATCCCACCCGGGGCTTCCGCCTCTCCGCCATGCTCTCGCCGGAAAGCTCGCTGGGCAGCGGCGCGCAGGCCTATGCGCGCACTGTGCTGGAAGCGACCGGCTATTATCCGGTCAGCGACGGGATCGTGCTCGCCGGGCGCACGCGGATCGGCATGATCGGCGGGGCCGCGCGCGAGCAGATCGCGCCATCGCGGCGTTTCTATGCCGGCGGCGGCGGCTCGGTGCGCGGCTTCGGCTATCAGGAGCTTGGCCCCAAGGACCCCGAGGCGCGGCCGATCGGCGGGCGCAGCCTGGTCGAGGCGGCGGGCGAGGTGCGCTATCGCTTCGGCAATTACGGCATCGTCGCCTTCGTCGATGCCGGGCAGGTCTATACCAGCCCGGTGCCGCACTTCACCGACTGGCGCTTCGGCGCCGGCATCGGGGGGCGCTTCTACACCAATTTCGGCCCGATGCGGCTCGACATCGCCACGCCGATCAACCGGCAACCCGGCGAATCGCGCATCTCGGTCTATATCTCCATCGGGCAGGCCTTCTGATGGCGCCGCAGGAAGACACCGCCGGCGCCACGCCGCCCGCCGCCGCCCGCTGGGGGCATCGCATTCTCGTCGGCCTGCTCGGCCTTGTGGGGCTGCTGCTGGCCGTGGTGTTCGGCGGCTATGTCTGGCTCGGCACGGACAGCGGGCGCGGCTTCGTGGCGCGGCAGGTCGAGGCGCTGGAGTTCGAGAATGGCATGAGGATCGGCGTGGGCCGGATCGAGGGTTCGATCTTCGGCGCCATGCGCATCCGGGACCTGACGATCCGCGATCCGAAGGGCGTGTTCCTCGCCGCCCCGGATGTCCGGATGGACTGGCGCCCGCTCGCCTATCTGCGCAGCCATGTGGATATTCGCTCGCTCGTCATCCCCAGCGCCCGCTTCTTCCGCGCGCCGCAGTTCAAGGAGACGCCGCCGAGCGAGGGGCCGCTGCTGCCGGACCTCGACATCGATGTGGGCCGCCTGAGGATCGACCGGTTGCAGATCGATCCGGCGCTCACCGGGCAGCGCCATCTCGTCGGCTTCGCCGGCACGGTCCGCATCGCGGACAGGCGCGCGCAGATCCACGCGCGCGGACGCGCCATCGCCGCGCCGGGCGTGGCCGGCGGCGACCAGCTCGCCCTGGCGCTCGACGCGGTGCCGGACGACAACCGGCTCGACATCCAGCTTGGCCTCGATGCGCCCGCGGACGGGCTCGTCGCCGGCATGAGCGGCATTGCCGAGCCGGTCGCGCTCTCGCTCAAGGGCAATGGCGACTGGCGCGCCTGGAATGGCCGGCTGTTCGGCAATATGGGCGCGCAGCGCCTCGCCAATGTCACGCTGGCGGCGCGCGAGGGCATGTTCACGGTGCGCGGCGCGATCCGCCCCGGCCTGTTCCTCACCGGCCCCGCCCGCGCGATGCTGGAGCCGGTCACGGCGCTGGACCTCACCGCCACGGCCTCCGAGCGCCGGGTGCAGCTCAAGGCCGGCGTGGCGAGCGACCATTTCACCTTCGGCGCCGATGGTCTGGTCGATCTCGGCGAGAGCAGCATGCGCGACCTCAAGCTGCGCTTCCGGCTGCTCAAGCCGAGCGTGATCGCCGAGAATCTGAATGGCGCGGATATCGATGCGCAAGCGACACTGGACGGCGCCTTCGTCGCGCCGTCGATCAGCTATGGCCTGACCGCCCGCCGCATCGGCTTCGGCGCGACGCAGGTGGACGGGCTCACCGTCTCGGGCAGCGCGGCGTTCGACAAGGACCAGTGGCGCATCCCCGTCCATGGCCAGGCCCGGCGGATCAGCGGCGTCAATGCCAGCATCGAGCCGCTGCTCGCCAATGTGCGGCTCGATGGCGATCTGGCCTATGCCAATGGCCGGCTGCTGTCCGACAATCTGCGCCTGCGCTCGAGCCGGATCGACGCGACCGCCATCGTCATCGCCGATCTGAACAAGGCGCTCTACACCGGCGCGCTCAACGGGCGCGTGAACGGCTATCAGGTCGAGAGCGTCGGCCTGTTCAACCTGCAGACCAATGTCGACCTGAAGACCGGGGCGAACGGTTATTTCAAGCTGGGCGGCCGCGTGACCGCGCGATCGACCCGGCTCGACAATGACGGGGTGAAGGGCTTCCTGGGCGGCAACGCGCTCATCGTGGCCGATGTGGGCTATGACAGCCAGGGCGTCGCCACGCTGGACCGGCTGAATGTCGCCGCGCCGGCCTTCCGCCTCACCGGCGGGCAGGGGCGCTATGGCGCGGACGGATCGGTGCGCTTCTCGGCGCGCGGCAGTTCCGACCAATATGGGCCGCTTGGCGTCGAGGTGACGGGGACCGTCGACAAGCCGCTCATCCGCGTGGCGGCGGCGCGGCCGGGAATGGGCGTGGGACTGGCGGACGTGGTCGCGACGATCCGGGGCGATCGGGGCACCTATCTGGTGGTCGCCAATGGCGGCACGGATTACGGCCCCTTCGCTGCCGATGTCGCGGTCATCACCGGCAGCGGGCCGCTGGCGATCGACGTGCGGCAGGGCACGCGCTTCTCCGGCGTCGGCTTCACCGGCCGCATCACGCAAAGCCGGGCGGGGCCGTTCGCGGGCACGTTGCTTGCCAGCGGAGCAGGCATAGACGGGCGCATCGCGCTCTCCGACTTCTCGGGCAAGCAACGCGCCGTCGTGGATGCGACCGGCCGCAATGTGGAGCTGCCGGGCCGGGTGGGCCTCGCCACCGATCGCGCGATCGTGGCGGCGGACATCATCCTCTACGATCAGCCGCAGATCGTCGCGGACGTCCAGCTCGCCGGCGTGCGGACGGGCGAGCTGGTCATCGCGGGCGCGCGGGCCAATGTGAATTATCGCGATGGCGCCGGGCAGGCGAAGCTGCTGGTCGAGGGGCGCACGCGCTATCCGTTCCGCCTCGCGGCCAACGCGCTGCTCGATCCGGCGCTGTGGCGCGTGGCGCTCACCGGCCGCCTGAACGGCATCGACGTGGCGACCCGCCAGCCGATGCGGATCGTGCCCGCCGATGGCGGCTATACGCTGAGCCCCGCCACGCTGGGCGTGGGGACCGGCACGCTGGACCTTGCCGGCCGCTATGGCCCCGGCATGGAATTGCATGCCCGCCTGAACGACATCAACCTGGCCCTCGCCAATCCGTTCGCGCCGGGGTTGGGGCTGGGCGGCATGGCCAATGGCAGCATCGATTTCACCCAGGCCTCGACGGAGGCGTTCCCGAGCGCGCAGGTCCGCTTGCAGATCGAGGATTTCACGCGCACCAGCCTCGCCGCCGTGTCGGAGCCGGTGGACATGACGATGGTCGGGCGGCTCGTCCCCACCGGCGGCCATGCCAATATGCTCATTCGCCGGCGCGGGGCGGCGATCGGCCGCATGCAGGTCAATCTCGATCCGCTCGGTCCCGAGAGTGGAAGCTGGTCCACGCGGCTGTTCGCGGCGCCGCTCTCCGGCGGCGTGCGCTACAATGGGCCGGCCGATGTGCTGTTCTCGCTGGCGGCGCTGGCCGACCAGAGCCTCAAGGGGCCGATCGGGCTGGCGGCGGACTTCTCCGGCCGGCTCAGCGCGCCGCAGCTGACCGGCGTCGTGCGCGCGAACAACCTGACCTACGAGAATGCGCAATATGGCACCGAGCTCACCAACATGGCGGTGCAGGGGCGCTTCACCAATGATCGCCTGCAGGTGGAAAGCCTGACCGCCCGCGCCGGCGACGGCACGGTCAGCGCTAGCGGCTTCGTCTCCCTGAGCGCCGCCGAGAGCTTCCCGATGCAGCTCGGCATAGAGATGGACAATGCCCAGCTCGCCCGTGGCCAGGGCCTCGCCGCGCGGGCGACGGGGCAGCTCAACGTCGTCAACGGGGCCGGCCAGCCGCCGACGATCAGCGGGCGGATCAGCCTGCCGGAGACGCGCTACCAGATCGTCCGCCAGGGCGGCGCGGAGGTCGCGACCCTCACCGGCGTGCGGCGCAAGCCGGCGCTCGGGCGGGAGCGGATCACCGGATCGCCCGAGCCCATGCACAGCGTGCCCTCCGACTGGCGGCTCGATGTCGCGGTCAAGGCCGATAATCGCATCTATGTGAGCGGCATGGGCCTCGAATCCGAATGGGGCGCCGACCTCAAGGTCGCCGGCACCAGCGGCGCGCCGCGGATCACCGGCAATGTCACGCTCGTGCGCGGCACGCTCGGCTTTGCCGGCCATTCGTTCGAGCTGCAAACCGGCCGCATCGCCTTCAACGGCGGCGCGATGACCGATCCGGACGTGAACATCGTGGCGCAGGGCGATGTGGAGGATGTGTCGATCACGATCACCATCACCGGATCGGCCGGCAACCCGCAGATCGCGTTCAGCTCGACACCGGCGCTGCCGGAGGACGAGCTGATGGCGCGCATCCTGTTCGGCGGCCCGGTGGGCGAGCTGAGCGCCATCCAGGCCCTGCAGCTCGCTTCCTCGCTCAACAGCCTGCGTGGCAGCGGGGGCGGGCTCAATCCGCTGGGCGTGCTGCAATCGGCCGGCGGCATCGACCGGTTGCGCATCCTGGGCGCGGACGAGGAGACCGGCCGGGGCACGGCGCTGGCGGTGGGCCAATATATCACCAACGACGTCTATGTTGAGATCGTCACCGATGCGCGCGGCTTCACCGCCACCCAGCTCGAGGTCGCCCTGTCCAAGGCGCTCTCCGTGCTGAGCCAGATGGGCAGCTTCGGCGGGTCGAGCGTCAACCTGCGCTATCGGAAGGACTATTGATGCGCCGGGCGCTGCTTCTGCTGCTCCCCATGCTGGCCGGCGGCTGCGACCGCGCGCCCAGCTTCGACGAACGCTACGACGCGCAGGCCGCTAATGTCGCCGCGCGCGCCGCCGCGATGCAGGAGGAGGCCGATGCGCGGATCGCGGCATCCAACGCGGCGGGGCGAGGCGCGCCCGCGCCGGCAGCGCAATGAGCGGGACGGAGGAAGCCGGGCCCCTGCCCGCGCCCATGCCCACGCCGGCGGCCGTGAGCGAAGGCGAGCCGCTGTCCGACGCCACGGTCGATGAACTGACCCGCACTGTGCCCGGCGCCACCGGCGAATCCCCGCTGGCGCTGCCGCGCGCGGCCTGGTGGCAGATCATCAAGCGCGTCTATGTGATGATCGGCTTTCACAATCTGAGCCTGCTTTCGGCCGGCGTGGCCTTCTTCGCGTTCCTTGCCTTCGTGCCGCTCATCGCCTCGATCGTGCTGCTCTACGGGCTCATCGGCGATCCGCAGACCGTCGCCGCCAATATCAGCCTGCTCGAGGGGCTGGCGCCGCCCGAAGTGCTCACCATCCTGGAGGAGCAGCTCCTGGCGATCGTGACGAGCAGCAAGGCGGCGCAGGGCCTCGGGCTGGGCATCGCCATCCTCGTCTCGCTCTATGGCGCCATGCGCGCCGCGACGGCGATGATCGCGGCGCTCAACATCATCTATGAAGAGCATGAGACGCGGAACATCTTCCGCAGGACCTTCGTGGCCGGCGCCATCACGCTGGGCATGGTGCTCGTCGCGGTCATCGGCATCCTGGCGATATCGCTCTTCACCTATGTGACGCGGTTCCTGGCGCCCTATATCGGCGATGCGGCGGCGCTGCTCATCCAGATCGCCACCTGGGTCTTTTCCGGCGCGCTCATCAGCCTGACCTTCGCGATCTTCTTCCGCTTCGCGCCGGATCGGCGGGCGGCGAAATGGCGCTGGCTGTCGGTGGGGTCGATCCTCTCGACCCTGCTGTGGGTAGCGATCACGCTCGGCTTCGGCTTCTATGTCGCCAATCTCACCAATTACAACGCGACCTATGGCTCGCTGGCCACGGTGGTGATCTTCCTCATGTGGCTGTTCCTCTCGGCCAATGCCGTGCTGATCGGCGCCGAGTTCAACAGCGAGATGGAGCGCCAGACCATGGTGGATTCCACCGTCGGGCCGGATCGGCCGATCGGTCGGCGCGGCGCGGTGATGGCGGACAGCGTCATTCTCGATTCCGCCAGCCGCGCGCTGCTCGAAAAGCGGCGGCGGCGGCAGGCCGAGCATCTGGCCAATCGCAGGTCCTGACGACGCCGGAGGCGAGCTCCGGCGTCGAGACATGGATCAGAGCTTGCTGGTCAGCTCCGGCACGGCCTGGAAGAGGTCGGCGACGAGGCCGATATCGGCGACCTGGAAGATGGGGGCGTCCTCATCCTTGTTGATGGCGATGATGGTCTTGGAGTCCTTCATGCCGGCCAGATGCTGGATGGCGCCCGAGATGCCGACCGCGATATAGACGTCCGGCGCGACGATCTTGCCGGTCTGGCCGACCTGATAGTCGTTGGGCACGAACCCCGCGTCCACCGCGGCGCGACTTGCGCCCACGGCGGCGCCCAGCTTGTCGGCCAGCGGATCGATGATCGCGTGGTAGTTCTCGCCATTGCCCAGGCCACGGCCGCCCGAGACGATCACCTTGGCGCTGGTCAGTTCGGGCCGCTCGGAAGCGGCCAGTTCCTCGGAGACGAAGCTGGACAGGCCGCTCTCGCCCGCGCTGCCCACGGCCTCGACCGTGCCCGCGCCGCCCTGCGTCGCCGCCTTGTCGAATGCGGTGCCGCGCACGGTGATGACCAGCTTCCTGTCGCTCGTGCGCACTTTGGCGATGGCGTTGCCGGCGTAGATCGGCCGGGTGAAGCTGTCCGGCCCGTCGACCGCGATGATGTCGCTGATCTGCATCACGTCGAGCAGCGCGGCGACGCGCGGGGCGATGTTCTTGCCGGTCGTCGTGGCGCTGGCCAGGAATGCGTCATGATGGTCCATCAGGCCCACGACCAGCAGCGCCACATTCTCTGGCAGCTGATGCGCATAGGCGGCATCGTCGGCCAGATGCACCTTGGCGACGCCGGCGATCTTCGCGGCCGCGTCCGCCACGGCCGCGCAGCCGGAGCCGGCGACCAGCAGATGCACCTCGCCCAGCTTCGCCGCGGCACTCACCGTGTGGAGGGTCGCGTCCTTGACGCTTGCATTGTCATGCTCGACCAGAACCAGGGTTTTCATGTCACTCATCCTATCTTCCGTTCGCGCCGGGGAGCGGCTGCGCGCCGGCCCCTCGATACGCCATTGCGACTTGGCTCAATGGCTGTTCGGGACGAACGGCATGCTTGTTCACGCGACGCCCAGCGCCTTGAGCTTCTCGACCAGCGCATCGACATCGGCGACCTTGATGCCGGCCTGCCGCTTGGGCGGCTCGGACACGTCGAGCGTCGTGAGGCGCGGGGTCATGTCGACGCCATAGTCGGCCGGCGCCTTCTGCGCGAGCGGCTTGGCCTTGGCCTTCATGATGTTGGGCAGCGAGGCATAGCGCGGCTCGTTGAGGCGCAGGTCCGTGGTGACGATGGCCGGCAGCTTGAGCGCCACCGTCTCCAGTCCGCCATCGACCTCGCGCGTCACGTTCACCGTGTCGCCGGCCACCTCGACCTTGCTGGCGAAGGTGCCCTGCGCCCAGCCGAGCAGCGCGGCGAGCATCTGGCCTGTCTGGTTGGCGTCGTCGTCGATCGCCTGCTTGCCCAGGATGATGAGGCCGGGCTGTTCCTCGTCGGCAATCGCCTTCAAGAGCTTGGCCACCGCCAGCGGCTCGGCCACGCCGTCCTGCACCACCAGGATCGCCCGGTCCGCGCCCATCGCCAGCGCCGTGCGCAGCGTCTCCTGCGCCTTGGCCTCGCCGATCGACACGGCCACGATCTCGCTGGCCGCGCCCTTCTCCTTCAGGCGAATGGCTTCCTCGACGGCAATCTCGTCGAACGGGTTCATGCTCTGCTTGACGTTCGCGAGGTCGACCCCGCTCCCGTCCGCCTTCACACGCGGCTTCAGATTATAATCGAGCACCCGTTTTACAGGAACGAGGACTTTCATGAGGCTCTCCTTTCGGCTGGCCGGGCTCTTAGTTTACGTTCGGCGTCAAGGTCAATCGGGGCGCCCGGCCTGCGCGAATTCGGCCGGCAGCGCCTGATAATGGTCCATGGGCGGGAAGGTCTCGAAACTGTGCGTCGCGCCCGTCCGGGCCCAGGGCAGGGCGGTGGCGACATGGGTTTCCGGAAACGGCGGATCGCGCGGTGATGCACGCAACTCGCCCGTTCAGGGGCACCCGGCCGCATCGGCATCCGCCCGGGGCGGTCGATGCGGCCGGTGCCGCCATCAGGCGACCTTCTTCACCTCGGCCACGATCTTGCGCGCGGCATCGCCCAGATCGTCGGCCGGCACGATGGCGAGGCCCGAGCTGGCGAGGATGTCCTTGCCCTGCTGCACGTTCGTCCCTTCGAGGCGGACGACCAGCGGCACGGACAGGTTCACGTCCTTGGCGGCCGCGACGATGCCCTCGGCGATGATGTCGCAGCGCATGATGCCGCCGAAGATGTTGACGAGGATGCCCTTCACCGCCGGATCGGACAGGATGATCTTGAACGCCGCCGTCACCTTCTCCTTGGAGGCGCCGCCGCCCACGTCGAGGAAGTTGGCGGGGAACATGCCGTTCAGCTTGATGATGTCCATCGTCGCCATGGCGAGGCCGGCGCCGTTCACCATGCAGCCGATGTCGCCCTCCAGCTTGATATAGGCGAGGTCATATTTGCTCGCTTCCAGCTCGGCGGGGTCTTCCTCGGTCTCGTCGCGCAGCTCCATGAGGTCCGGGTGGCGGAACAGGGCATTGCCGTCGAAGCCGACCTTGGCGTCCAGCACCTGGATCTTGTCGCCGGCGATGGCGAGCGGGTTGATCTCGATCTGGCTGGCGTCGGTGCCGAGGAACGCCTTGTAGAGCGCATTGGCGACCTTGCCGGCCTGCTTGCCCAGATCGCCGCTCAGCTCCAGCGCGGCGGCCACGCGGCGGCCATGGTGCGGCTGGAAGCCGGTTGCCGGGTCGATGGTGATGGTGTGGATCTTCTCGGGCGTCGAATGGGCGACTTCCTCGATGTCCATGCCGCCCTCGGTGGAGGCGACCAGCGCGATGCGGCCGCTGGCGCGATCGACCAGCAGGGCGAGGTAGAATTCCTTGTCGATGTCCACGCCGTCCGTCACATAGAGGCGGTTCACCTGCTTGCCGGCCGGGCCGGTCTGGATGGTGACCAGCGTGTTGCCGAGCATGTCGGTCGCCGCCGCGCGCACCTCGTCCAGCGTCCTGGCCAGGCGCACGCCGCCCTTGGCATCGGGGCCCAGTTCCTTGAACTTGCCCTTGCCGCGGCCGCCGGCATGGATCTGCGCCTTCACCACATAGAGCGGGCCGGGCAGCTTCTTCGCGGCTTCGACCGCTTCCTCCACGCTGAGCGCGGCATAGCCGGCGGGCACGGGCGCGCCGAATTTCGCGAGCAGTTCCTTGGCCTGATATTCATGGATGTTCATGGGCGAGCCCTAGCCTTGCTGGAATGATGGTTGCCGGCCCCATAGCGCGATGGCGCCATCCATGGTTTGCAAAGTTGCGAAATCGCCTCGATTTCAGATGACGAAGGCGCAGCGCACCGCCGCGCCGGTGGTCACGGAGATGATCTCCGGGTCTTGCAGCGCGCGGATGTCGTGCATGAGCTGCTGATAGTTCAGCCGGCTGGCGTCGCGCTGCCGCAGATTGCGCAGCGAGCGCAGCTTGTTGAGCTGGCCGATGCTGAGCCGGTCTACCATGTGCGAAGCCATGCAGGCCGCCACCGGCTGGCTGACGCCGGCCTCGACAAGGCCCTGGCGCAGCCGTGCCTCGGGTGTCGCGCAGCCCGACAGGATGAGCAGCAGGGACGGGGCGAGGACGGCGAGGCGCCGCGGGAGACGCGATGGCATGGCGCGCACGATAGCGGCTGCATGGCGCGCGAGCCAGTTTTTCCTGCGCGATGGGCCGATCTGCTGTAGTCTCGCGCGATCGGCCGGGCCGTCGGCCGGCCTGCATGAGAGGAGAGACAGGATGGGCTCGATCGCACGCGTCACCGAAGTCATCGCATCGTCCACCGTCAGCATCGAGGATGCGGTCAAGGAGGGCGTCGCCCGCGCCTCCAAAACGCTGGACAATGTGCAGAGCGTCTGGGTGCAGGACATCAAGGCCAATGTGACGGACGGCGCCATCACCGAATGGCGGGTGGCGCTGAAGATCACCTTCGTCCTCACCGACTGAGACTGTAGCGGGCCAGTGGCCGATTGACGCTCGCGGCCGGACGGCGCATCGCTGGACGGCCGGGCCGCGCCGCGACATGGTGGACGGCGCGTCCGGCCGGAGCCGCGCAGATATGGACCATTTCTTCACCCGTTTCGCCAGCCGCATGGCGAACTGGACCGGTCAGCCGCTGACCTTCATCCTCACGATCGCCGTGATCCTCGCCTGGGTCGTGAGCGGGCCGTTGTTTCAATGGTCGGACACATGGCAGCTGGTCGTCAACACCGGCACCACGATCGTCACGTTCCTGATGGTGTTCCTGATCCAGAATGCCCAGAACCGCGATGCGAGCGCCATGCAGGTGAAGCTGGACGAGCTGATCCGGGCGGTGGAATCCGCGCGGAACGACTATATCGGCATCGAGCATCTGACCGATCTGGAGATCTGCAATATCCGCGATGCGCTGGAGAAGGACGAGGGCATCGAGATCGACGTGCGGGCCCGCTATGGCGAGTTGCTCAGCCGGTTTATCGAGCGGCGCTGAAGCCTCACTCATCGCCCGTTCAGGGATGCGCCCCTAAGGCCGGCACAGGCATCGCTGCGGACGGGGACTCGCGGGTAGCGTGGGATTCCGTGGAGGCTGCCGCGCAGCGCGGTGCCGTCAGGTCCCTCGCTGCTGCCGGCGCCGCGCTCTCATGGCGCCGATGGAGGCGGCGAGGGCCTGACCATGCGGCCGGTCCTCGCTGCATCATTGCCTGGATATCGAAGCGTCAATCCTTCGGGACGGCGCGGGTGTCGGCCGGCCAGGGCGCTGCGTCGGGCGGCCGGGAGACTTCGTCCGAGGCGGCCCTATGGGTCGAGGCGCTCGGGCGCGGCGGCCTGGCGGGGCGGAACTGCGTGCCGCTATCCTTGACCAGCCGGTCGGGACTTTCGGCCAGATCCTCGCGCAGGTTCGCGACCTTCTCCTTGATCCGCGCCTTGGTCTCGTCGAACTTGCCGTCGCGGTTCATCTTGAGAAGCCGCGACCCGACGATGGCGGTGAGCGCGCCGGCAATCAATGTCCTCAACATCGGGAAATCTCCTGTGATCGATCCCGGCCGGGCCGATCGCCGGACGGGGAGTCACCGTTCCAACGAGCGGCCACTCCCCCGGTTCCAACAGGCGGACCCGCCGGGCTCAGCGGCAGCGCACCTCGCCGCGCTCCACCGCGCGACCGGCCACCGCGCCGCCCACGGCGCCGATCACCGAGCCGAGCGTCTTGCTGCCGTCGGGCGCGATCACATTGCCGAGCACGCCGCCGGCCAGGCCGCCGATGATGGCGCCCTTCGTGCCGTCCGGCCGCTTGCAATAATAGCTGCCGTCCCGGTCGCGATAGATATGGTCGTTGTTGTTCAGCACATAGTCACGGTTGCGATCGCCGCGGCCCCGGTTGTAGTTGCGATCATGGCGCTGCGAGGCGTAGCCGGGCCGATCGCTGCCATAGTCCGAACAGGCCGCGAGCGGCAGTGTGCCGACGATGGCGGCGGCGATGATTAGCTTGCGCATGGCTATGCTCCCTTATGTCTACAGCACGGCCCGTGCCGGGCCATGATAGTCCCAAACGGACGGATCGGCGCAGGGTTCCGCGCATGGCGGCCGCCGCGCCGGGCAGCGACTATTCGAGCGTCCAGTCCAGCGTGATCTCGGCACCGAGCAGCTTGGAGACCGGGCAGTTCTTCTCCGCGCCTTTCGCCAGCTCGCCGAACTGCGCCTGGCTGATGCCGGGCACGGCGGCCGTGAGCGTGAGGTCCGAGCGGGTGATGGTGAAGCCGGCGCCATCCTGCTCCAGCTTGACGGCGGCCTTCGTCTCCAGCGTGCCTTCCTCGAAGCCCGCGCTGGCCAGCGCGAAGGAGAGCGCCATGGTGAAGCAGCCGGCATGGGCCGCGGCGATCAGCTCCTCCGGATTGGTGCCCGGCTCATCGCCGAAGCGCGTGTTGAAGCCGTAGAGCGTATCGGTGAGTATGCCGGACTGGGTGGTGAGATGGCCCTGGCCGGCCTTGCCCAGGCCGACATAGCGAGCCGTTGCGGTGCGTGTCGTCATGACGGGTCCTCCTGCATGGATTGCGAAGGCCACCGATATGGGGACGGATTGTTGCAGGGGAAGGGCAGTGGGGCCGAGCGCGCCGCCATCCCATGACGCGCCGGCCGCAGCCCCACAACAGGACCACGGCCAGCATGTCGGCATGGGCTCGTCAGGCGAGGCGCAGGCCGGTCGCGCGGCGGCGCATGGCGGCCCCGATGATGCCGGACCCGGCGATCATCATGCCCCATGTCGCCGGCTCCGGCACGGCGTCCCGGTCATGGACAAGGCAGGCGGCAGGTCGCGATCGTCCCGCGCGCGGGGGCCGGGACGCGCTAGGACGGATCGACATTCAGTGTAGCCAGAGCATGGTGGCGGCGAGGCATATGAAGCCGATGAAGTGGAGTGTGCGGCGTTCGTAGCGCGTGGCGAAGCGACGGAAGTGCTTGAGGCG
>Ga0180219_1001217_pt1 | contig 17416 bp, 14 predicted proteins | sample eDN3rd30CBELigMG_FD_151338 | JGI IMG/M metagenome (GOLD analysis project Ga0180219, IMG submission 151338) | Enriched Miracle-Growth compost microbial communities from Emeryville, California, USA - eDNA 3rd pass 30_C BE-Lig MG (version 2)... ...
AGCCCGAGCCGGAGCCGGAGCCGGAGCCGGAGGTTGCCCGCGAGCCCGAGCCCGAGTCGGAGCCCGAGCCGGAACCGGAGCCCGAGCCCGAGCCCGAGCCTGCGCCGCTCTCCGACATGCCTCTGATCGCCGCGGACGAGGAGGTTCCCGCGATCCGGCTCCGCGGACTGACCAAGTCGTTCGGCGAGGCGCGCGCCGTGGATGCCGTCGACCTGACCATCCCCGCCGGCACCTTCTACGGCATCGTCGGGCCCAACGGAGCCGGCAAGACGACCACTCTGTCGATGATCACCGGACTGCTGCGTCCCGATCGCGGCTCCATCGAGATCGCCGGCGTCGATCTGGCGGCCTCCCCGGCGCGGGCGAAGCGCATGATGGGCGTGCTGCCCGACCGGCTGCGCACCTTCGACCGGCTCACCGGTCGGCAGCTGCTGTACTACTACGGCGTCCTCCGCGGTCTGAAGCCCGCGGTCGTGGAGAGCCGCACCGCGGACCTCGCCCGTGCGTTCGATCTCACCGACGCCCTCGGCCGCACCGTGGCCGACTACTCGGCTGGCATGACCAAGAAGGTGATGCTCGCCGGCGCGATGATCCACTCACCGCGGGTACTGGTCCTCGACGAGCCGTTCGAAGCGGTCGATCCGGTCTCCAGCGCCGTCATCCTCGACATCCTCGCCGCCTACGTGGCACACGGTGGCACCGTCGTGCTCTCCAGTCACGGCATGGATCTCGTCGAGCGGGTGTGCTCCGGCGTCGCGGTGATCGTGGCAGGCCAGCTTCTCGCCGAGGGCACCGTCGACGAGGTGCGGGGTGAGCTCACCCTTGAGCAGCGCTTCATCGAGCTCGCCGGTGGTCTCAGCGACGTGGAGGGTCTCGAGTGGCTGCACACCTTCTCCGGCTGAGACTCGATCTGCTGCTCGGCGCCGTGCGCGGCGACCGTCGCCATATCGTCCGTACGGTGGTCACCTTCGTCGTGTTCGCCGTCGCGGTGACCGCGGTGTGCTGGGGCGCGTTGCAACTTCGCGGTGTGCCGGATGAGACGGCGTACACCGTGACGGTCCTGGCCGCATCGGCAGTCGTGCTCGCGATCGCCGTCGCTCCGCTGGTCGGCGGATTCGACGATCCGCTCGACCCTCGTCGCTTTGCGGTGTTCGGAGCGGCTCCGCGGCCCCTGGCCGGCTGGCTGCTGCTGGCGAGCGTGATCTCCGTGCCGGTGCTCGCCCTCGTCGCGATCGTCGTCTGCGTTGCGATCATGGGCGTCGCCCACGGCGTGGCACCCTGGCTCGCCGTGCTCGGTGCAGCGCTGGTGGTCATCACCTGTCTGCTTCTGTCGAAGATCGCCGGCGCCATCGCGGTGCTCGTGCTGCGTGAGCGACGGTCGCGTGAGCTGTCGGGTCTGTTCTTGGTCGCCCTGCTGGTCGTCGTGGTTCCCGTGGTCGTGTTCCTGGCATCCCTGGAATGGGGTGGCGCGGTGCCCAGCCAGCTCGCCGAAGCGGCTCACGTGCTCGCGGTCACGCCGCTGGGTGCGGCGACGGCGTTTCCCGGCCAGTTCGCCGGGATCGGCACGGCGCAGGGCTGGACGTCTCTGCTGGTGGCGGTCGGCACCGTGCTCGGGCTCGCCCTGATCTGGTTCGGCCTCGTGCAGCTGCTGCTCACCACCACCGAGCGCCCGACGAGCGGGCGGGAGCGCCGGGGTCTGGGCTGGTTCGTCGTCATGCCCGGCACGCCCGCGGGGGCGATCGCCGCGCGCAGCCTCATCTACTGGCTGCGCGACCCGCGTTACCTCGTCAACCTCATCGTCGTGCCGATCGCGGCGGTGCTCACGATCGTGCCGCTGCTCATCGTCGGCGTCCCGCTGGCGACCGCCGCACTGCTGCCGGTACCGGTCATGGCGCTGTTCTTCGGCTGGCTCGCGCACAACGACCTGGCCTACGATTCCACCGCGGTGTGGATGCACATCGCCGGTGCCGTGCGTGGAGTGTCGGACCGCGTCGGTCGGCTCGTGCCGGTCACCCTGATCGCGGTGCCGCTGCTCGCGATCTCGGTGCCGATCGCGATCTGGCTGCACGGGCGCTGGGCGCTCCTGCCCGCGCTCATCGGCGTGACGGCGAGCCTATTCCTGTGCGGCCTCGGGCTGTCGTCGCTCTCGTCCGTGCTCGCGCCATACCCGGTGTCGCGGCCGGGCGACAGCCCGTTCCAGCAGCCGCAGCGCACCGGCGGGGGACTCGCACAGGGCGCGGTCCTGGCCGGCGCAGTGATCTTGAGCGCTCCGGCGCTGTGGTGGGGCTGGCTGAGCCTTTCCGACAGCACGACGCACGCGCGCACGGCCTTCACCCTGGGGGTGGGCGTCGGCGTTGCCGTGCTGGTGCTCGGCATCCTCCTCGGCGGATGGGCGTTCAGCCGCCGCACGAGTCGCATCATGGAGTTCGCAGAATCCACCTGACGCAGCCCCGGGCAGGGCGCTCGCGACTACAATCGAGGACCATGAGCACGCCCCTGGACAGCCCCGACAGCGGGGGTCTTGCGACCCTCGACCGCGAGCTCGAAGAGCTTCTCAAAGAGGAGAACATCGAACCGGGTGATCATGAGCGCTTCTCGCACTACGTGAAGAAGGAGAAGATCCTCGAGTCGGCGATCACCGGCAAGCCCGTGCGCGCACTGTGCGGCAAGAAGTGGACACCGGGCCGCGATCCGGAGAAGTTCCCGGTGTGCCCGACGTGCAAGGAGATCTACGAGTCGTTGATGGGGTGACTGCTCAGGACAGGTCGCGGTAGACCGTCGGGATGGCGGGATCGGAACGGCTGAGCGCGAGCGCGCGCACCGGCAGCTCCTCGCGCACCTGCGCGTGATGGTCGCGCGCCGCCGTGACTCCCGCGGCGCCGAGGTAGGCGGCATCCAGGTCTCCATGGTCGACCAACAGGGTCTGCAGCGGGCGTGCGTCGGGGAGCTCCGCCGCCGTCGGCAGCTGCTCGAAACCATCGGCGATCGTGATGAGCTCACTCGTCGCGGTGCCGCGTTCGAGCGTCCGGAACGCGGACTTCCGTCCGCCCTTCGACCCCTTGTCTGTGGACGTCTTCGCCACGGCGACCCAGGAGTCGTCATCGGCCTGCCGTGCGACGAGCTTGTACACCATGCCCGCGGTCGGCGTGCCCGATCCGGTCACGACCGACGTGCCGACCCCGTATGCGTCGACGGGGGATGCCGCGAGAGCCGCGATCGCGAACTCGTCGAGATCGCTCGTGACGGTGATCTTCGTGCCGGTCGCACGCAGCTCGTCCAGCTGCGCGCGCACCCGCGCGGCGACGGTCGGCAGATCGCCGGAGTCGATGCGCACACCGCCGAGCTCCGTGCCGGCGACGCGGATCGCGGTGCGCACGCCCTCGTCGATGTCATAGGTGTCCACGAGCAGCGTCGTGTCGATGCCGAGCGCCTCGATCTGGCTGCGGAACGCGTCCTCTTCGGAATCGTGCAGCAGCGTCCAGGCGTGCGCGGCGGTGCCCATCGTGGGGATGCCCCACTCGCGGCCCGCCTCGAGGTTCGAGGTCGCGCCGAATCCGACGATGTATGCCGCGCGTGCCGCCGCCACGGCAGAGCGTTCGCCCGCGCGACGCGAGCCCATCTCCGCCAACGGACGGTCGCCGGCGGCGACGCTCATGCGCGCGGCGGCGGTGGCGACGGCCGAGTCGTGGTTCAGGATGCTGAGAGCAACCGTCTCGAGCACCACCGCCTCGGCGAAGGTGCCCTCGACGGTCAGGATCGGCGAGCCGGGGAAGTACAGCTCGCCCTCGCGATAGCCGGAGATCGAGCCGGTGAAGCGGTATCCGGCCAGAAAGTCGAGCGTGCCGGCATCCACCACACGCTCGTCGCGGAGAAACCGCAACTCGTCGTCCCCGAAGCGGAAATCGCGGAGGGCGGCCAGCAGTCGGCCGGTGCCGGCGACGACGCCGAACCGCCGCCCCGCGGACAGACGACGGCCGAACAGCTCGAACACGCATCTGCGCTGTGCGGTGCCGTCACGCAGCGCGGCGTCGAGCATCGTCAGCTCGTAGCGATCGGTCAGCAGGGCAGTGCTCGCGAAGGCGTCGCTCATGCCCACAGCGTATCGGCGCGATCGGGCGGCCCGCGCTCTGGCGTAGGCTGGACGATCGTGGATGACGCGCCGATCGGGATCTTCGACTCCGGAGTGGGCGGGCTCACCGTGGCGCGGGCGGTCTCACAGCTGCTCCCGCGGGAGTCGATACAGTACATCGGCGACACGGCGCATTCACCGTACGGCCCCAAGCCGATCGCGGACGTACGGCGCTACGGCCTCGAGGTGCTGGACGCGCTGGTCGCCGAGGGCGTGAAGATGCTGGTGATCGCCTGCAACACGGCATCCGCCGCACTGTTGCGCGACGCGCGAGAGCGCTACGACGTGCCCGTCGTCGAGGTGATCGGCCCGGCGGTGCGCACCGCCATCTCCACGACGCGCAACGGGCGGATCGGGGTCATCGGCACCGACGGCACAATCGGGTCGGGCGTCTACCAGGACATGCTCGGCGTCAACGAGAATCTGACGGTGTTCGCGCGCCCGTGCCCGCGGTTCGTCGAGTTCGTCGAGAGCGGCGTCACCGACACGTCCGAGGTGCTGGCGGTTGCCGAAGAGTATCTCGCGCCGCTGCGGCACGCCGGGGTGGACACGCTCGTCCTCGGCTGCACGCACTATCCGTTCCTCGAGGGCGCGATCAGCTACGTGATGGGCCCGGACGTCTCCCTCGTCTCGAGCGACACCGAGACGGCCAAGGACGTCTATCGTCAGCTCGTCTCGCGCGACCTGCTCGCCGGCCCGTCCGCCGTCGCCGCGCACGTGTACGAGGCGACCGGCGCCTCCGCCGATGACTTCATCGCCCTCGCCGACCGGCTGATGGGCCGCGGCGTCTCGACCGTGCGCCTGGTGCAGACCGGCGCGATCGACCTTCCGAAGGGAACCCTATGACCGAGTCCACGACGCGCGCCGACGGCCGCGCCACCGACGAGCTGCGCACCGTCACCATCGAGCGCGGCTGGAGCGCGCACGCTGAAGGATCCGCGCTGATCTCCTTCGGCGGGACGAAGGTGCTGTGCACGGCCTCGTTCACACCCGGCGTACCGCGCTGGCTCACCGGCAAGGGCAAGGGCTGGGTGACGGCCGAGTACGCGATGCTGCCGCGCGCCACCAACAGCCGCAACGACCGCGAGTCGATCAAGGGTCGCGTGGGCGGTCGCACCCACGAGATCTCGCGCCTGATCGGCCGCGCCCTGCGGGCCGTCGTCGACACGAAGGCACTCGGCGAGAACACGATCGTCATCGACTGCGACGTGCTCCAGGCCGACGGCGGCACGCGCACGGCCGCGATCACGGGCGCCTACGTCGCGCTGGCCGACGCCATCGAGTGGGGCCGTGCGCGCGGCCACATCGGCAAGAACAGCACGGCGCTGATCGACTCGGTCGCGGCCGTGTCGGTCGGCATCATCGACGGCGAGCCGATGCTCGACCTGGCGTACGTCGAAGACGTGCGTGCGGAAACCGACATGAACGTCGTCGTCACCGGACGTGGCCTGTTCGTCGAGGTGCAGGGCACCGCGGAGGGTGCGCCGTTCGACAAGCGTGAGCTCGACGCGCTGCTCGATCTCGGTGTGGCCGGCTGCGCGACACTGCGTGACCGCCAGGCCACCGTGCTGGCCGGTGACGCGGCGGGGAAGTGACCGCGATGCAGATCGTGCTCGCGACGCACAACCCGCACAAGGTCGAGGAGTTCGCCGCGATCGTCGCGCAGACCCGGCCCGACCTGGAAGTCGTGGGATACGACGGGCCAGAGCCGGTCGAGGATGGCGTCACCTTCGCGCAGAACGCGTTGATCAAGGCGCGCGCGGCGGCCGCGCACACGGGCCTGCCCGCACTGGCCGATGATTCCGGCATCTGCGTCGACGTGCTGGGCGGATCGCCGGGAGTGTTCTCGGCGTACTGGGCCGGTCATCGCAAGGATGCCGTCGCCAACCTGGAGCTGCTCCTGGATCAGCTCTCCGACGTCGCCGACCCGCACCGGGCCGCGCAGTTCGTCTCGACGATCGCGCTGGTTCTCCCCGGGGGCTCCGAGGACGTCGTTGAGGGCGTGTGGCCCGGTCGTCTCGCGGCCGAGGCGAGAGGCGAAGGCGGATTCGGCTACGACCCGATCTTCATCCCGGATGGGCAGGATGCCGGTGACGAGCGCACCGTCGGTCAGTGGGCCGCGGTCGAGAAGAACTCGGCATCCCATCGGGCGCGCGCCTTCGCCGCGCTCGTGCCGCTGCTGACGTCGCTCTGAGCCGCACCGATCCGACAATGACCATCATTCCCGACTAGCGGGAGTCGGCTGTGCCGCGGGCTCGCCGGGCCTAGCCTCGGAGTATGCACGATCATGCCCACGTCACCGCGTCCGCGGGTGGCATCCGCGGCGCGAGCAACCAGCGGCTGCTCGCCGTCTCGCTGTCGCTGACGGCGAGCGTGATGGTCGTGCAGATCGTCGGGGCGATCCTCAGCGGCTCACTCGCTCTGCTGGCCGATGCCGCACACATGTTCACCGACGCATCGGCGCTCGTCATCGCGCTGGTCGCGTCGATCGTCGCAGCGCGCCCGGCGGACGACCGCAACACGTACGGATACCAGCGCGCCGAGGTGTTCGGTGCCCTCGCGAACGCGGTCATCCTCATCGTCCTGATGGTGTGGATCGCCGTCGAGGCCGTCGGTCGGCTCGTGCACGCCGGCGATGCCGATGTCGCCGGTGGCCTGATGCTCGCCGTCGCCGTCGTCGGTCTGATCGCCAACGCCGTTTCCCTCTGGTTGCTCAGCGCTGCCCAGACGCGCAGCATCAACGTGCGCGGCGCCTACCTCGAGGTGCTCGGCGACCTGATCGGCTCTGCGGTGGTCATCGTCGCGGCGGTCGTCATCGCGGTGACCGGATGGATGCCGATCGATGCGATCGCATCGCTGGTGATCGCCGCCATGATCCTGCCGCGCGCGATCTCGTTGCTGCGGGAGGTCTTCTCGGTGCTGGGGGAGCGCGCGCCGCGCGGCACGGAGGTCGGTGCGATCCGCGATCACATCCTGCGCGAGCCGGGCGTCGTCGAGGTCCACGACGTCCACGTCTGGCAGCTCACCCGCGGCGCCCCGGTGTTCACGGCGCACGTCGTCGTCGAGCCGGAGGTGCTCGCCGGCGGGTCCGGCGCGCTCCTGTCCCGGCTGCAGGGGTGTTTGTCGGAGCACTTCGACGTCGAGCACTCCACGTTTCAGATGGAGCCCACCGGACACCGGGAGCATGACGCGCACGGCTGACCTGGCCGCGGCTGCGCGTGTGCGACGATGCCAGTGATGGACGATCAGACCTCTGCAGAGCTACGGGCCCTGCGGACACGCGCGTATGGACCGGATGCCGATATCGCCGACGACACGGTCGCCCTCGCCCGGCTGCGCGACCTCGAGGATGCGCTGCGCGCCCCTACCGGCGCAGCTCGCAGATCCGCCCGAACCGGTGCGCGCCCGCCTCGCACGTGCGTGGCGCCGTCGCCCCGTGGCGATCGCGTGGGCGGCGTCGCTCGTGGCCGTCGGGATTCTGGTCGGCGTGACGGTGTATGGCGCCGCCGCGGTGCGTCCGGTCTCGCCGGTGACCGGTGCGACGCAGGTGGCGTCGCTGACCGAACGCGATCGCAGCGCGCCGGAGTGGCTCGACGACTGGTGGGGTGGGGACGATTCCGACGTCACGGCATACGAGTTCCGTGGGCTCACGGCGGTGCGCGCCGAGTTCGGTCTCTTCTCCCAGGGCAGTGACTGCCTCACGCTGGTGCAGAGCGATGGCGTCGGTGACGATGGCAGCATCGAGGGCAACATCTACTCCGGGTGCCGTGCGGGCGCCTTCCCTGCCGTCGTGCAGTTCACGATCGATTCGTCGTCTCCGGAGGCCATCCAAGCGGAGTTCGGCCTCGGCACGGCGGTCCAGTTCGTCCTCGACGGCGACACCATCGGGGTGTTCGTGGACGCGTCCGCGCAGGAGGCCGACGCCGGATCGGACTGAGCAGTCTCAGTCCTCCCGGCGCACGTCGTGCGGGTCGATGTCCGGCCGCAGACCCCGCCACCGGGCGTGCCGCAGGGTCCCGCCGGGGGTGAACTCGGCGTACTCGACCTCACCCACGAGGGTCGGGCGCACCCAGTGCGCGTCGGAGGCATCTGCAGCCGGGACGCCCGTGAACGGGTTCGTGCCACTGCGCAGCGGTTCGAGCAGGCTCGCCAGCCGCGTGAGCTCGCGCTCGGTGAAGCCGGTCCCGACGCGGCCGACGTAGCGGATCTCGTCACCGTCAGGGATGCCGAGCAGCAGCGACCCGATCGATCCGGTTCGTCCGCCCTTGCCGGGGCGGATGCCGCCGATGACGACCTCCTGCATGGCGGTGAGCTTGACCTTGAGCCACTCCTCAGAGCGCGTCCCGCCCCGATAGGGCGAGCCGGGGTGTTTGACCACGACGCCCTCCAGACCCAGCTCACGCGCCGTCTCGAGCGCGGTGTCGACGTCGTCGGCGACCGGCGGGAGCACGATCTGCCGAGCGGTCGCGCTGGCGAGGCGTTCGAGTGTCCTGCGTCGCTCAGCCAGGGCCACTCGGGCGAGATCCTCGTCGTCCGTGCGCAGCACGTCGAAAAGCAGATAGCTCACCGGTGTCCGCTCGGCCTCACGCTCGATATCGCCGGGCTTGGTGAGGTGCATGCGCGATTGCAGCCGGGTGAAGCTCGGCCGGCCCTGCGCGTCCATCGCGACGATCTCGCCGTCGACGATGCACGGGCCCGGTCCGAGGCCCGGATCCCGCGTGAGTTCCGGGTAGCGCGCGGTGATATCGGTGCCGCTGCGGGCATGCAGGCGGAGACGGCGCCCATCCCAGGTGCCCAGCGCGCGGATGCCGTCCCACTTGAACTCGACCCAGGCCCGACCCCACCGTGTCGCCGCGCGGCGGGCGTCAGCGGGCGTCGCCGACACGGCGAGCATCGGTGCCGGCGGGCCCGATGGTCGCGGGGATGCGGGTGCGACATCCTTCATGCGATGCAGCAGCCACTGCGACTTCTCGCCCGACCCCGACGTACGGATGAGGGCGAGGCGCACAGCGCCGAGGGGACCGCCGGGACGCCCGCTCGCCGTGAAGATCACCTCATCGTCGCGCCATTTCTCGAGGGCGAACTCGCCGGCATCCCAGATCGTCATCGTTCCCGCACCGTATTCGCCCTTCGGGATCTCGCCGGCGAAGTCCAGATACTCGAGCGGGTGGGGCTCGGTCATGACGGCCAGATGGTTGCGGTCGGGAGTGTCCGGGATGCCGCGCGGCACCGCCCAGCTGACCAGCACCCCGTCATGTTCGAGACGCAGATCGAAGTGCAGGCGGCGCGCATGATGCTCCTGCACGACGAAGCGGTTCCCGCCGGTCGCCGCCACCGCGGGGGAGGACGGCACGGGCTCGGGGGTGCGCGCGGCGTCACGCTTGTCGATGTAGGCGCGCAGCGGCCCGGCATCCCGCTCGAGCAGGGCGAGAGGATCGCCGTCCCGCGCGACGCGCGCCAGGACCTCGTCGAACAGGAGGTGACGCAGGTCGGGGTCCTCGAGCTCGTCCCACGTGCGTGGGGCGGCGACGGTGGGCTCGTCGCGGCCGCGCAGCGAGTACGGCGCGATCGTCGTCTTGGATCCGTTGTTCTGGCTCCAGTCCAGGAACACCCGTCCGCTGCGCACGCTCTTGGACATCTGACTGACCACGAGGTCGGGGTGGTCCGCCTCGAGGAGCCTGGCCAGCTCCTTCGCGAACGCGGAGATCTCGTCGCTCGTGCGTGCGCCGTCCAGGTGCGCGTAGAGGTGGATGCCCTTGCTGCCGCTGGTGACCGGATACGGGTCCATGCCCACCCCGGTCAGCACCTCGCGCGCCCAGCGCGCCACCTGGGCGCACTCGGCAAGCCCGGTGCCCGGGCCGGGGTCGAGGTCGAGCACGAGGCGATCCGGGTTCTGCCTCGCTCCGCCGGAGTCGAATCGCCACTGCGGCACGTGCAGTTCGAGACTCGCGGTCTGAGCGAGGTACACGAGCGCCGGCATCTCCTCGATGAGCGGGTAGGCCTTCGCTCCGGTGGAGTGCTCGATCTTCCGGCGCGGCAGCCACTCGGGCGCACCCGCCTCGAGGTCCTTCGCGAAGAATGGCGCGTGGTCGACGCCTTCCGGCCAGCGCTTGCGCGTCACCGGACGGCCGGCGACGTGCGGCAGCAGCGCCGGAGCGATGCGGGTGAGGTAATCGATCACCTCCGCCTTGGTGGTGCCGGTCGCCGGGTACAGCACCTTGTCGAGGTTGCCCAGACGCAGCCGCCGTCCGCCCACCTCGACCAGCTGCCTGTCCGCTGCCATGACGTCAGGGTAGTGCGCAACCCCTGGTCAGCGCGGTGCGCGCAGTGTTCACTGGGACCATGAGAGCGATCTGGAAGGGCGCGCTGACGTTCGGACTCGTCAATGTGCCGGTGAAGGTGTACTCGGCCACCGAGGACCACGACGTGCCCCTCCACCAGGTGCATGCCGCCGACGGCGGACGCATCCGGTATCAGCGCATCTGTGAACTCGACGGCGAGATCGTGCCGTACGCCGAGATCGACAAGGCCTACGACGACGGCGAGCGCACCGTGGTCCTCACCGCCGAGGACATCGCGTCCCTCCCGGCCGAGCGCAGCCGGGAGATCGAGGTGGTCGAGTTCGTCCCCAGTGAGCAGATCGACCTGCTGACGCTGGACCGCGCGTACTACCTGGAGCCCGATTCCAGCTCGCCGAAGGCGTACGTCCTGCTGCGCAAGACACTCGAGCAGACCGACCGCACGGCGGTCGTGCGCTTCTCTCTGCGACAGAAGACGCGCCTGGCCGCGCTGCGGGTGCGTGGCGACGTCCTCGTGCTGCAGACACTGCTGTGGGCGGACGAGGTGCGGGAGGCGACGTTCCCGGCACTCGACGAGCCGGTGAAGATCTCGGACAAGGAGCTCGAGCTGTCGGCATCCCTCGTGGACAGCTTCTCCAGTGACTTCGATCCGGAGCAGTTCGTCGACGAGTACCAGCAGGAGCTGCGTACCCTGATCGATGCCAAGCTCGAGAAGGGTGAAGCGGTGGACACGGCCGAGACGTTCGGCGAGCGCGCCGAGGAGGAGACCGGCGGTGAGGTCATCGACCTCATGGCTGCGCTGCGCGCGAGTGTCGAACGCAGCCGGGCCGCCCGTGAGGGCCGCGATGCGGGCAGCGACTCCGGCGACGGGGCGAAGCCGGCGTCGAAGAGCACGCAGGACAAGCCTCGCGCGAAGAAGGCCGGCGCCGACAAGCCGGCCGTCAAGAAGAAAGCGGCGAAGAAGGCGTCCTGAGCGTCAGGCCCGGTCGGCGCCGGGCTGTGCGTCGCCGGGGAGGTCGGTGGATGCCTCGCGGCGTGCACGCAGGAGTTCGATGCGCGTCTTGCGGCGCTCGGCGAAATAGTGCCACACGGTGACCAGGGCGGTGCCGCCGACGGCGGCGAGCAGGATCAGGTCGATGTACTCGGTGACGAAGTCGCGCACCCAGGGGATGTAGGCGATCAGGTAGCCGACCATGGTCAGGCCGAAGCCCCACAGCATCGCGCCGATCAGGTTGTACAGCGAATAGCGGCGCCACGGCATGTGCCCGACGCCGGCCGCGACGGGGGCGAAGGTGCGCACGATGGGCACGAAACGCGCCAGGATGACGGTCAGCCCGCCGTAGCGCTCGAAGAACGCGTTGGTGCGCTCGACGTTCTTGCGGCTGAACAGGCCGGAGTCTTTGCGCTCGAACACCGCGGGGCCACCCTTGTGGCCGATGAGGTATCCGACCTCTCCGCCGACGAAGGCGGCCAGCGCGATGAGCAGGCACACCAGCCAGATGTTGACGCCGAACACGTTGCTGGTGTGCGTGAGCAGTCCGGAGATGATGAGCAGGGTGTCGCCGGGCAGCAGGAATCCGACCAGCAGGCCGGTCTCGGCGAAGATGATGAAGCAGACGACCAGCAGCGCCCAAGGTCCGGCCGCGGAGATGATCACCTCGGGGTCGAGCCAGGGGATGAGGGCGATGGAGTGCACAGGAATCCCGTCGGTCGTGCGGTCGGCGGACATGACGGACGAGACCCAGTGCCCCGTCCCGTGCGGAAGGTGGGACTTGAACCCACACGCCCGAAGGCACAGGAACCTAAATCCTGCGTGTCTGCCAATTTCACCACTCCCGCGGGAGCTTCAGTCTATGCGAGCGCGTGGTGCTCCATAGGCGCCTCATGGGCGGATGGGGCGCGGTGCCCGGCGCACGCGGAACGGGGGCGACCGCCGATGAACCAGTACCCGGCGCCCACGACGACGGCGCCGCCGATGAGGTTGCCGAGGCCGACCCACAGCACGTTGCTCGCGAACAGACCGAGCGTCGCATCGGCGTGGCCGGTGAGCAGTCCCACGGTGTAGGTCGTCATGTTGGCGACGACGTGCTCGAAGCCGGAGGCGATGAAGGCGAGGATCGCGGCGAAGATCACGAGGATCTTGGCCACCTCGTTCTGCAGGCGCGCGCTCATCCAGATCGCCAGGCACACGAGCACGTTGCAGAGGATGCCGCGGGTCAGCAGCTCCAGCGGAGTCTCATGCGCCTTGGCGGCGAGCATGTCGGCGAGCATCTGCCCGGCGGCCGGGTTCGAGTGCAGGACGCCGGATGCGACGACGAGCGCGGCGAACACGATCGCGCCGAGCAGGTTCGCGACCAGCGTGACCAGCAGTGCGCCGAGCGCCGGCAGCGGCCGCACCGACCGCATGAGCAGCCCCTGCGGGATGATCATCATGGCCGAGGTGAGCAGGTCCGCCCCGGCGAAGACGACGATGGTGAGCGCGACGCCGAAGACGAGACCGGCCACGAGCTTGGCGGAGCCGTCGCCCGCCGCGGTCAGCGGGCCGGCCGTGCTCACCATCAGGATGACGCCGATACCGATGTACGCGCCCGCGAGCATCCCGGAGACGAGGAACCGCCCGGGCGAGCGCAGTCCATCGACCTTGTGCACCGCGGCATCCGCCTGTACGTCGAGGGTCTGGGGAATGGTCAGCATGTCGCCAGGGTAGTAGTGGTCTGACCACTAGATGTCCGTTTGGGCTGTGCATATTCGCAGGACGGTGTGACTTTACACGGCGTATAGTTTCTGTCGCGCGAAGGTGCGCGGAACGGGAGTGCGTCTATGGAAGACGTCGTCGAGGCAGATCGGGCGGGGCGTGCCGACGGGCGCATGATGCGTCGCCGCGTGCCGGCGGGGGAGTTCGACGTCGCGCTGAACCGCTGGGGCCGGTTCGCCGGCGCAGACGGCCGCCAGCACGGACCCGGAGAGTGGATCCGTGCCGACGGCGAGCTCGTTCGCAGCCGGTTCGATCGCACCGAACTCGACCTGCTCACCGTCGATGCGCCCCACCTCACTGTCACCCGGACCGGGCAGGATGTCGCGCACACCGCCGATGTGAGACACATCGTGGTCGTGCAGCTCGCCGGAACCAGCGTCCTGACACCGGTCGACGGACATCCACCGGTGCAGTTCGCCCCCGGGACGATCAGCTACGGCGACCCGACGGTGCCGTATCGCTGGGAGTTCGACGGTCCGTTCCAGCTCCTGATGCTGCGCACGCCGCGGGCTGCGCTCCCGCTGGCACCGGCCGCGTTGCGTTCGGTCATCGGGCGACCCTTCGCCTCCGACGCCGGATACGCACGACTGGCCGTCCGGTTCGCGTGCGATGTGCTGCACGACGACACGCTGCTGGCCGGCCCCACGGCTCCCCGCATCGCGCATGATGTCGTCGGCGTGTTCACGACGGTGCTCGCCGAACGGCTCCGCCTCACGGATTCGAGCGATCCCTCCGAACCGGCATTCCAGCGTGCGGTCGCCTATATCGCCGCGCAACTGGTCGACCCGCTGGCGGTGCCGGACATCGCGGACGCGGTGGACATGTCGCCGCGCTACCTCCAGAGCGTCTTCCAGCAGCGCGGCATGTCGGTGACGGGATGGATCCGCGAACGCCGACTGGAGCGCGCGCGGCAGGCGCTGGCCGATCCGATCTGGGCGGATGCCGACATCCTGCAGGTCGCCGTCGCGCACGGCTTCTCCGGCCACTCGCACTTCACGCGGGCGTTCCGCGCCGCCTACGGCGAGACGCCGAACCGGTGGCGCGGGCGCGCTGCCTAGCCGCGCCCGCGCCGGTGGCGGGTGCTCAGGCGGACGGGCGGTCCAGGATCCGCCGGAGGGCGTCGCGCAGCACCGCCGCTGCGTCATCCACGGCGTCGGACGATCGCAACGCGATGTGCTGATCGGGACGGACGAGCAGGCACCCGGCCTCGCCGATCCCGCTGCGCCGGCTGAAGTCGCCGTACAGATCCTGGACGTCGCCGGCATGGCCGACCATGACCGTTGCAAGGTCCACGCCGAGCTCGGCGCTCACGGTGCGAGCGGCATCCACCCACGCGTGACCCTGATCGCGCACGACGAGCGTGAACCGTTCGCCGCCGACGATGTCCAGCGTCGACACCGTGTGGGTCGCGTCGCCGACCCAGGCATGCGGTATCCGCGCACCGGGAGAGCTCGACGTCTGGATATACAGTTCGGCGTCGCGCTCGTAGGTCACCTCGATTCCGTCGTCGATGACCGCAGCGGAGCGGTAGACGTGGTTCATCTCGACGCCGTGTGCTTCGAAGATGTAGGACTCCTCTTCGAGCACGCGGCGCAGGTCGGCGCGACGCTGCTCACCGGCGGCGCTCGCCTCGCCGAGCTGCGCGAACCGCTGCTGCCGTTCCTCGTGATCGAGCGCGGGGTCCAGACCGAGCGCCGGCAGCAGGCCGGCGCCGAGCACCCAGCTGTCGACGGCGCGGTCGACGACCTGCTGTCCGATGGGCTGCCGTTCAGCCGAGTAGCTGTCCAGCAGTCCGGGTCCGGCGACACCCTTGACGACGTGCGCGAGCTTCCACGCCAGGTTGAACGCGTCCTGGATGCACGTGTTCGCCCCCAGGCCGTTCGTCGGGGGGTGCCGGTGCGCGGCGTCGCCCGCGATGAAGACACGGCCCTCGTGGTATCGCTCGGCCACGATGCGGTTGATCCGCCACGGATACAGTCCGGTGATCGTCACGTCGACGGAGTCGTCTCCGATCGCCTGGCGCAGTTCATGGGCGGCCTCATCGGCCGTGAGCTTCGAGTTCCGGTCGCCGAGGTAGACCAGCGATGCCGACCACTCGGTCCAGGGCTTCACCATGCGGATCATCGCGCGTGTCGGGCCGTCCGGCCGGTTCTGGATGATCTCGTACAGAGAACCGGGGCGGTGAGCGACATGGGCCGACAGATCGGCTCTGAAGCTGATGTTCATCGCGCCGGCGATCCCGGAATCGCCGAGGAAAGGGATGCCGACGGCTGCGGCCACGGGGCTCTGCCCGCCGTCGGCACCCACGGCGTAGGCGGCTCGCAGCGCCGTGCTGCGGCCGGTCAGACCGTCGATGACGTGCACGGTAACGCCATCGGCATCCTGCTCCAACCCGGTGAACGACGTCTGGAACCGCACGCGCACGCCCAGCCGAGCCGCCTCGGCGAGAAGGACCGGCTCGAGTCGGTCCTGCGGCATGTCGCAGCCCTCGGCGGGGCTCGCGGTCAGGTACTCGCCCTGACGGGCGGGGTTGTTGCCCCACGACCAGGCCCGACCCAGCTCGACGCCGGTGAAGGCGGTCGCCACGACCTGACTCGCCATCGTCGACCGCGGCGATGCCAGCGTACGCACGGTGTCCTCGAGCCCGACGGCGCGGATGATCTCCATCGTGCGCTGATTGGTGATGTGCGCGCGCGGGGAGTCGGCGACCCACGTCTCTCGGGTGACGACCGTGACGTCGAGGCCGTATCTGGCGAGCATGAGCGCGGTGGCCAGACCCGTCGGACCGCTGCCGATCACGATCACATCGCTGTGCGCGGCGTCGCCTTCGACGTGCTGCTGCGCCCGGGACCATGACCGGTGTGTGAGTGCCTCGACCATGAGACCTCCGTTCGTGAGGTGGACGGCCCGCCGACCTGCGGAGCCGTCCGTTCAGTCTCCGTGCCGCGTGACGCCCCGACTGGCACGCACGCGCACGGCGACTGGCATCGATGCGCACAGGCCGCCGCGCGCGTTCCTGCGGGGGACAGAATCACCTGACACTCAGCAACCGCGGGCACCGCACCGCCTGGAACAAGGGAGTTCCCGTCCTCATGACCCATCCGCAGACCACCACGATCATCTCCGCACGGGGATCGGTGCGCGCGACCTTCACGGCCGCGTTCCTGTCCGTCGCGCTCGCCCAGACCGCTTACGCGATCCCCGGCGCGCTCAACGGCGCTTTCGCCGCCGAGTTCCACACGTCCGGGGCCGGCCTGACCTGGATCACCGCGATCTTCGAGATCGGCATCGTCGCATTCGAGCTCACTTTCGGTCTGCTCGGCGACCTGTTCGGCCGCAAGCGACTGCTGGTCGCCGGCGGTGTCTTCGTCGTGTTCGGCGCCGCGCTGTCGGCGGTCGCCGATTCGACGGGCTTCATGATCGCCGCCCAGGCGGTGATCGGCATCGGCGCGGGACTCCTGTTCCCGATCGGGTTGGCGATGGTCGCCGCACTCACCCCCGATCCGGCGAAGCGCTCGCGGGTGATCGCCCTGTGGGCCGGATTCCTCTCGCTCGGCGCCGTCATCTCTCCCGTGCTGGCGGGCCTCACGGCCGAGTTCTTCACCGTCCCGGGTGCGGAGCCGGGGGCGCCGAACATCTTCAGCGGGTGGCGCGTGGCCTACTGGGTCATCGTCGCCGTCGCGGTTTTGCTGGTCGGCATCGCCACCAGGACGCGTGACTCGTCGGCGCCCGCCGGCCGGCGGCTCGACATTCCCGGCCAGGTCACCTTCGCCGTCGGCCTCATCGCCGTGCTGTACGCCACCGTGACCGCGGTCGACTCCGGCTGGACGGCGCCCCAGGTCGTGGTCAGCTACATCGTCGGCGCGCTCCTGCTGGTCGCCTTCATCATCATCGAGCTGAAGTCGGAGTCGCCGCTGCTGCACCTGGATCTGTTCCGCAACCCGGCGTTCTCGATCGGCAGCATCGTCGCCGTGATCGGCATGTTCGCGTTCCTCGCCATCTGCTTCGCCACCTCGATCTCGGAGGGCGCGCTCGCGCAGAGCCCGGTCTGGGTGCTCGGTGTGCTGTTCCTCTGCATCCAGGGTCCCGCCTTCGTGCTGTCGCCGATCGTCGGGCGACTGATCCACTCGGTGTCGCCGCGATGGTTGCTCACGACCGGATTCGCACTGATGGCGGTCAGCGGCTTCTGGCTGTCCACGTTCGCGCTGGGCATTCCCGCGCAGTTCGGCGGCA
>Ga0180219_1001220_pt1 | contig 17404 bp, 14 predicted proteins | sample eDN3rd30CBELigMG_FD_151338 | JGI IMG/M metagenome (GOLD analysis project Ga0180219, IMG submission 151338) | Enriched Miracle-Growth compost microbial communities from Emeryville, California, USA - eDNA 3rd pass 30_C BE-Lig MG (version 2)... ...
CGGCTCTTCGACCTGCTGACCGCGCAGGCCGACATCTCGGTGCGGCGGGTCAAGGACTACATCGCCCACCCCAAGCCGAACGGATACAAGAGCCTGCACGCGATCATCGAGGTGCCGGTCTTCCTGTCGACGGGGACGCTGAGCGTGCCGGTCGAGGTGCAGTTCCGCACGATCGCGATGGACTTCTGGGCGAGCCTCGAGCACAAGATCTACTACAAGTACGCATCGCAGGTGCCGCCCGAGCTGCTGGTGGAGCTGAAGGACGCCGCGGACTCGGCTGCCCTGCTCGACGCCCGCATGGAGCGCCTGCACCAGGAGCTGCACGGCGGCCAGAAGCAGCTCGAGGCTCCGCAGGCCGGCAGCAACCGCGTCATCACCGTCTGAGGAGCTGGCGCGGGCCGTGTTGTTCGCGCGCGCTGTTCAGAACTCATCAAGACCGTGTGCGCGTGGAGCCGCAGGGCACCGATATGCGCCGCAAGGGCGCAGAGTTGCGGAGTTCTGAACCGTGCGGCGCGGATACCCTGGCCTGATGGACCTCGCCGCGCTGCTGGATGACGCTCGGCAGCGGCTCGCGGGCACCCCGCAGGAGCGCCTGGGCGAGATCGTGCAGCCGCGCCGGGTGCTCGGGGTGGCCCGGGCTCCCCGCATCGTGCCGCGCGTGGGCGCCTGGCACCTGGGGGTGCTGCTGCTGGCCGACGACGCCCTGTACGCGACGGGCGAGATCGTGCGCGCCCGCGAGGAGGTGCGGCGCGGCTTCACCGCCGAGTCGCAGCGCGAGCGCGACGCGCTGGCCGGCGCTGCGTTCCGCGGCGGATACGCCCCCGGCGAGGTCGTGCACATCGGCTGGGCGCCGATCGATCTCGCGGCGATCGCGAGGGGTGACGCATCGGGACCGGTGCGCATCGTGGAGGGGATGCCGCGGGTGCGCTGGAGTCGCGCCGGCGGTGAGAGCGACCTGGCCGCCTATCTCGACGAGCGGGTCGAGCTGCTGCGGCATCCCGCCCCCGGCGCGACCTGACCCGCCTCGCGCCACCTGGCCGCGGAGGGGATCGATAGGCGGCCCGCGGTAACGTTGACCGGGTCAAGGAGGGGGAGCCTGTGGACACCTGGCCCGGAACGGCCTATCCGCTGGGAGCGACGTACGACGGCAACGGCACGAACTTCGCACTCTTCAGCGAGGGGGCGCAGCGCGTCGAACTGTGTCTGTTCGACGACGCCGGCGCAGAGGTGCGCGTCGAGCTCATCGACGTCGACGGCTACGTCTGGCACACCTATCTGCCACAGGTCGGGCCCGGCCAGCGTTACGGCTACCGCGTGCACGGCGAGTACGACCCGGCGAAGGGCGCGCGGTTCAATCCGGCCAAGCTGCTGATCGACCCGTACGCGAAGGCCGTCGAGGGGCAGATCATCGACGACCCGGCGCTGAACGGCGGCGACCCCGACGATCCGACCGCGCCCGACGGGCGCGACTCGGCCGCCCTCACCATGACCTGTGTGGTCATCAACCCGTACTTCGACTGGCAGGGCGACCGCTCCCCGCGCACCCCCTACGCCGACACCCTCATCTACGAGGCCCACGTGAAGGGCCTGACCGAGCGGCACCCCGACGTCCCGGATGAGATCCGCGGCACCTACAGCGGCATCGCGCACCCGGCGATCATCGCGCACCTGCAGAAGATCGGCGTCACCGCGATCGAGCTGATGCCCGTGCACCAGTTCACCGCGCCCAGTGCCGCCGACGACCGCTCGAACTACTGGGGCTACAACACCATCGCGTTCCTCGCGCCGCACAACGGCTACTCGTCGACCGGTCAGCGTGGGCAGCAGGTGCAGGAGTTCAAGGCCATGGTGCGCGCGCTGCACGCGGCGGGCATCGAGGTGATCCTCGACGTGGTCTACAACCACACCGCCGAGGGCAACGAGAACGGGCCCACCCTCAGCATGCGCGGCATCGACAACCGCGCCTATTACAAGCTCGACGAGAAGGACCCGTCGAAGTACACCGACTACACGGGCACCGGCAACAGCCTGAACGTCAGCCACCCGCACACGCTGCAGCTGATCATGGACTCGCTGCGCTACTGGGTGCTCGAGATGCACGTCGACGGCTTCCGCTTCGACCTGGCCTCCACGCTCGCGCGCGAGTTCTACGAGGTCGACCGGCTGTCGGCGTTCTTCGACATCGTGCAGCAGGACCCGGTGATCTCGCAGGTCAAGCTCATCGCCGAGCCGTGGGACGTCGGGCCCGGCGGATACCAGGTCGGCAACTTCCCGCCGCTGTGGACCGAGTGGAACGGGCAGTTCCGCGACACCGTCCGCGACTTCTGGCGCGGCGAGCCGCAGGCCCTCGGCGAGTTCGCGTCGCGGCTGACCGGGTCGAGCGACCTGTACGCCCACTCGGGGCGCCGGCCCGTGGCATCCATCAACTTCGTCACGGCCCATGACGGGTTCACCCTGAGCGACCTGGTCTCGTACAACGAGAAGCACAACGAGGCCAACGGCGAAGACAATCGCGATGGCACGAACGACAACCGCTCGTGGAACTGCGGCGTCGAGGGCCCGACCGACGACGCCGAGGTGCTGGCGATGCGCGCGCGCCAGCAGCGCAACTTCATCGCGACGCTGCTGCTCAGCCAGGGCGTGCCGATGCTCTCGCACGGCGACGAGCTGGGCCGCACGCAGCACGGCAACAACAACGCCTACAACCAGGACAACGAGCTGACCTGGGTGGACTGGGATGCCGCGGACCGGCCCCTCATCGAATTCACGTCGAGGCTCGCGCGGCTGCGGCGCGAGCACCGGACCTTCCGCCGCGGGCGCTTCTTCGACGGCCGGCCGATCCGTCGTGACGAGGGCGGCCCGGTGCCCGACATCGCCTGGCTGCGCCCCGACGGCACGCAGATGCAGCCCGAGGACTGGGAGTCGGGCTTCGGGCGCGCGATCGGCGTCTTCCTCAACGGGGACGGGATCAGAGAGCGGGATGCCCGGGGCCGCGCCATCCACGATCGGCACTTCATCGTGCTGTTCAATGCGGGCGACGAGGCGATCGACTTCTCGATCCCGAAGGTGCGGGCGAGTCCGAGCTGGGATCTGCTCGTCGAGACCGGCGCGCACGGCAACGGCGCACATCCGGTCGAGCCGGGCGGCACCGTCACGCTGCAGGCGCGGGCGCTCGCCGTGCTCGGCGCGCACAGCGACGAGACCGCCGACGTCGACCACTCGGCCGCCGCCTCGGTGGCGCAGGCGACGGACGCGTCGCGCTGACGTCTGCGTGCGACTCCCCGGCGAGCAGACGGTAGGGGATGCCGCCTGACGCGCCGCGCCGCGGCATCCTGCATCCCGTCGGAAAACCCCCGCGGACACCATGTATCAGCGGCCCGCCTTCCTTCCTCTGCCGGATGTGGCCACAATTGTCGATGTGACATCTCTTGACGAACCGGCGACCGGCGATCCGCCGGCCGGCGGCGAGCCGCCGCGCTGGGAGCGCGCCGGCACCCTCTTCGCGCAGTGGCGCGAGGGCGATACGCGCGCGATGGACGAGCTCGTGCGGCTGATGACGCCGACGCTCTGGCACGTCGTGCGGGCGTACGGGGTGGATGCGGCGCTCGCCGAAGACGTCGTGCAGACCACGTGGCTGACGCTGGTGCGCCGGCACGAGACGATCGCCGATCCGCGTGCGGTGTCGGGATGGCTCACGACCTGCGCCCGTCGCGAGGCGTGGCGCGCGGGCAAGGCGCAGCGCCGCGCCGATGTCACCGAGACCGAGGAGCTCGAACCGCAGCTTCCCTCGGCCGAGTCGGCCGAGGCGTCCGCCACCCGCAGCGACGCGTCGCAGCGGCTGTGGACCGCGGTCGAACAGCTCGCCGAGCGCTGCCGGCGCCTGCTGCGGGTCATCGCGTTCGACGACCGGCCCGACTACGCGCGCATCGCGAAGGACATGGCGATGCCCATCGGATCGATCGGTCCGACCCGGCAGCGCTGCCTGGCCAAGCTCCGGGCGCTGCTCGGCGACGAGGGGGTGACGGCATATGGAGACTGACGACTTCGCCGCCGACGCCGCGCTGTTCGCGCAGCTGCGCGCCGCGTGGCAAGAGCGCGACCCGCTGCCCGCCGGGCTCATCGACCGCATGGTCGCGGCGGTCGCGGTCGAAGACCTCAGCCGCGAGTACGCGCTGCTCACCCTCGTCGAGGGCGAGTACGCCGAGGTGCGCGGCGAGAGCGACACCTCGACGCTGCAGTTCAGCGACGGCAAGACCAGCGTGCTGTTGCACGTGACCGCGCTGGAGGGCGGCGAGCACCGCATCGACGGATGGGTGGATGCCGCGGCCCACGAGGTGCGGCTGGTGCAGGGCGAGCGCGAGCAGAAGAGCAAGGTCGGCGAGCACGGCCGGTTCGCGTTCGACGGGGTGCGCACGGGGCTCACCCGCGTGCGGCTGGCGATCACGCGCGACGACGAGGCGAGCTGGTTCCAGACCCCGCAGTTCGAGATCTGAGTTCCGGCCGGTCATAGGCTGCGCCAAGATGGGAGCGTGACTCCGACCGCAGCCGTGCTGCACCGTCGCGCCGTCGAGCAGTGCAACGACGGGCGCTTCGCGCTGGCCGGGCGCACCCTGCAGCGGGCGGCGGCCCGCACGGACGACATCGACCTGCAGGCGCGGATCAAGGGCACGCAGGCGGTCGTCCTGCAGCGCACGGGGCAGCCTGCTGAGGCGGAGGCGCTGTGCCGCCAGGCGCTGTCGACGAGCGGACTGGCCGAGTCGACGCGCGCCGTATTGCTGGGACAACTGGGGCTCCTCGCGCTGGGCGCGGGACGGCTGCACGATGCGGAGCGCGACCTGTCCGCGGCGATCGCCCGCCTCTCCGACGACCCGGTCGCCGAGGCGCGAACGCGCATGAACCGGAGCGTCACCCGCCTGCAGCGGCGGGACGCCGCCGGAGCCGCGGCCGACCTCGAACGGGCGGCCGAGATCTTCGCCGACACGGGGCTCACCGTCGACGAGGGACAGGCCCAGCACAACCGGGCCTACGTCGCGCTGCTGCAAGGCGATCTCGTGGCGGCGCTGCGCGGCATGCAGGAGGCGCGACCCCGCGCGGTGACCTCGGCGGTCGCCGGTGCCGTGTGCGACATGGACCAGGCGGAGGTGATGCGCGACGCCGGTCTGACGCGCGAGGCCGAGCGGGCGCTGACCGCAGCGGCCGCGGTGTTCGGCGCGCAGCGCATGCCGCAGTCCCGCGGTGAGGCGGAGTTCCAGCTCGCGTCGTCGCAGCTGCTGCACGACCCGCGCGCGGCGGCGCGCACCGCCGCGGCGGCCGAGCGTCGCTTCACCGCGCTCGGCAACACGGCGTGGGCGACGCGGGCGGCCGCCGTGCGGATGCGCGCCGGTCTCAGCGGCGGCAGCGTGCAACGCGGCGGCGGGCGGCTCTCCGACCCGCGGCGGGTGCCGGCGGCCGAAGACGTCGAGTCGACGGCATCCCTCCTCGACCAGGTGGGCTTCCCCGCAGAAGCGGCGGCACTGCGGCTGACTCTGGCGGTGTGGCAGGCACGCCATCGCCGAGCCGACGGCGTCGGGACGATCCGCGTGCCGCGGCGCGCTCCCATCCGCGTGCAGCTGCTGGCGTATGAGGCGCGCGTGGCCCGTGCAACGGCACGCCGCCGGTACGCCGAGGCCCGCCGGGCCGCCGCCGAGGGGCTCGACGTGCTGACCGGATGGCGTCGCTCGTTCGGAAGCCTCGATCTGCAGACCTCGATCGCGATGCACGGGAGCGATCTGGTCTTCGCCGGGCTCGCGAGCGCCGTGCACACGGGGCGCGCCGACATCGTCTTCGAGTGGTCGGAGCGTGCACGGCAGCTCAGCCAGCAGGTCGTGCCGTTGCGCCCTCCGCACGATCCGGAGCTGGCCGCCGACCTTGCGGAGCTCCGGATGCTGCGCGCCGATGACCCGGACGGCGTGGACACGCCGCGCGTCGCACGGCTGCGCGAACGGGCCCGCTCGCGGCAATGGACGCAGACGGCGGCAGGGGTCGCGTGGGAGCGTCAGACCCTCGAGGGCTTCGTCGGCGCCCTCGACCGGAACACGGCGCTGATCAGCTTCGTGTACACCGGCGACGCGCTGACGGCGCTCGTGGTGACGGACCAGGAGCAGCGGGTCGTGCCTCTTCCCCGGGCGCCGGGAGGGCGCGCACTGCTCCCGGGACTGCGCGCGGACCTCGACATGGTCGCCACCGTGCGCACCGGTCCGCTCGCCGAGGTCGTGCGACGGTCACTCGACGCACGGCTCACCGCGCTGTCGGAGGTGCTGCTCGATCCTCCGCTGCGTGTCGCCGGCGACCGGCGGATCGTCATCACCGCGCCGGGCATCCTCGCGGGGATCCCGTGGGCGATGCTCCCCGGTGTGAGGGGACGCGCATTCACCCTGGCACGGTCTGCGACGCAGTGGGCCGAGCGGCACAGCGAGCCGTATGCGGCCGCTGCGGCGGGCTTCGGCGTCGGCCCCCGTGTCGCCCGCGGTGACGAGGAGGTGCGGGCGGCCGCAGACGCCTGGGCATCGTCGACGGTACTGCAGGGGGATGCCGCGTCCGTCGACGCCGTCACCTCTCTCGCGGCGCGCGTCGATGTGCTGCATGTCGCGGCACACGGCAGGCACGCGGTCGATAACGCGCTGTTCTCCGGACTTGAACTGTCGGACGGCACGCTGTTCGGCTACGACATCGATCGCATCGACCACGTTCCCGACGTCATCGTGCTCTCCGCCTGTGAGGGAGGACGGTCATCGGTCCGCTGGGGGGAGGAAGCGGTCGGCATGGCCCGCATCTGGCTGTCGGCGGGTGCCCGCTGCGTGATCGCCACGCCCGTCGTCGTCGCCGACGACGACGCCTGCGAGCTGCTCGGCACGCTGCACGGCGAACTCGCTGCGGGGCGGGCGCCGGCCGAGGCGCTGGCCGCGGCATCCACCCGCACCGGTCTGGTCACCCCGTTCCAGACGCACGGCACCGGATTCTGAACTCGGACGTATCAGCACCAGATGAGGCCGCTCTAACAGTGTGGGACGTTCGCAGCGCCGAGGGTCATCAGACTGGGGAGTCGACCCCGACGGCGGTGCGCTGCGGCGGAGATGCGCGGACTGGGGACGCCATCGCCGAGCCCAACGGGAAGGATGCCGGAGGATCCGACATCCTTCCCGTGTGCTCGGAGGGCGATAAAGTTCGAGATCACAGCGCGGGAGCGCACGGGCGAGGAGGCCATCATGGCGGTGCAGGACGGCAGCGACGGACGGGTCGGGAAGAGCGGCGCCGGGTGGCGTGAGCGGGAGGACATGATCAAGCCGCTCGGCGTGGTCCTGCAGCCGGACGCCCGCTTCGATCCGGGCGACATCTACCCGACCGTGTACATCCCCGATCGCATCCTGATCGATGGAGAGCGGGATGCCGTCGAGGTGGCGAATGCGCTCAACGAGACGTTCCGCACGGCGGGGTGGCGTTTCTCACCGTCTCGGATCGTCACCATCGAACCCGAGGAGGGGGCCCGCGCCGAGGAGGTGGCCACGGCCAGCCTCCTGCACATCACGGGCGAGGGCGCGGCCGCCGGCTCATCGCCGGACGCGTGGGCGATCCTGCGATCCGCGCGTCGCGAGAACGTCGACCTCACCGGCGTCGGACTCGACCATCTGCTCACGGTCTCCCCGATCGGGATGAACCCGTTCACCTCGACGAACCCGTTCACCTCCACCAACCCGTTCACCTCGACGAACCCGTTCACCTCGACGAACCCGTTCACGTCGACGAACCCGTTCGGCTCGACGAATCCGGCGTCGGCCGGGCTCGGTGCATACGCGCTGCCGGGCTTCGGCGGACGCCAGGTCGTGAACTGGATCGGTGCCGAGCCGCACCGCGACCGGCGGCGGCGGAAGGAGCGCCCCGTCGTCATGATCATCGACACCGGATGCGCGAAGCACCCGTGGTTCGAAGGCGGCGTCGTGCAGACCCACGTCGAGGTCGACGGAAAGCCGATCGGGCTCGACGACCCCGCCACCTCGCCGGATCTGCATCCGGACCTCGTGGGGCCGCTCGACGGCGAGATCGATCCGGTGTCGGGGCACGGCACGTTCCTGGCCGGCATCGTGCATCAGCTCTGCCCGGACGCCGACATCCTCGCACCGCGCATCGCCGACAGCCTCGGCCGGGTCGCCGAGTCGGATCTGATGGCCGCGCTCGAGAAGGTGGCCAAGCTGGTGCGCATGCACCGGAGAAACCCGAAGACCGGACGGCGGATCGACGTGCTGAACCTGTCGCTCGGCTACTATCACGAGACTCCGGACGATGTGCTCTACAGCGATGGCCTGCGGAAGGTCCTGATGAAGATCGCGCGGTGCGGTACGACGATCGTCTGCAGCGCCGGCAACGACGCGACCGACCGGCCGATGTTCCCCGCCGCGTTCCCCGATGAGGACGGCGCCGCGCCCCTGGTGTCGGTGGGGGCGAAGAACCCCAGCGGCAAGACCGTCGCGCTCTTCAGCAACACGGCGGATTGGGTGGATCTCTATGCGCCGGGTGTGTCGATCGTCTCGGCCTTCCCGAGCTTCGACGGAGGCGCGCAGGCCATCACCCGTTGCGACGCGCACGGCAAGCAGCGTGAGTCACTCGACCCCGATGATTTCACCGGCGGATTCGCCGTGTGGAGCGGCACCTCGTTCGCTGCGCCGTTCGCGGCCGGCCGGATCGCCGCCGGGATCGACGAGCTGAAGGCGGGGGCGGGGGTCGCGGAGCGCATCGCGCGTGCACACGATGTGATCGCGGAGCTCGGGAAGGAGTAACCCTGCTTCACCGCGACGAGTTCGCGGTGCGGCCGCGCACGATGCCCACGAACGCGTCGACGAGCTCGGTGGTGCGGTCGGCGTCCCACGCGAGCGCGACCGTCGAGACGGGCCCGCCTCGCAGCGGGCGGTAGGTGACGTCTTTGCGATGGTGCAGCCGCGCCAGCGACATCGGCACGACGAGCACACCGACGCCCGCGGCGACGGTGGCCACGGCATCCTCCGTCGTCTCGGGCGCGTCGAAGACGGGCTCGACCGTGCCGGGCGCTGCGAAGTGCAGCACGTCGTCGGCCGGGGTGATGAGCACTTCGCCGTCGAGGTCCGACACGTCGAGCTCGTCGGCCGCCGTCAACTCTGAGTCGACGGAGACGACGACGACCGGCACCTCGTCGTAGAGCGCGATGACGTGCAGGCCGCCGCTGTCGATCGGCAGCCGAACGAGCGCGGCGTCGACGCGGGAGAGGGCCGCGCGCTGGTCCGCGAACGGCACCGGCACGAGCTCGAGCGGATTGCGCGGCATCCGCTCCTCCCAGATGCGGATCCACTTGCCCGGCGTCGCGCCCTCGACGGCGCCCAGGCGGAAGGGCCCCGCGGGCGGCGGTGCCGGCGACGGGGACGGTGCGGGCTTCTTCTTGGTCGCGGGCTTGGGGGCTGACGGGCCCGCCGGCTTCTTGCCGACAGGCTTCTTGCCGGCCGGCTTCTTGCCCGCCGGCCGTGCCGGTCGCCGCGGCGCGTGCCCGCCCGATCGCCCTTTCGCCATACCGTTCAACCTAGCGTGCGCGCACATCATCCTCCCGACCGATGCGGATACACCCGCCGACGGACGACACTGCGGGCCCCGGCGACGAGGCTGGAACCATGAACACCGATCTGCCCGTCCTCACCGCCATCGGCCTCACCCAGCGCTACGGCGATCTCGTGGCGCTCGACGGCGTCACGGTCACGATCGGCCGCGGCGAGTCCGTCGCCATCATGGGCGCCTCCGGCTCCGGCAAGACCACGCTGCTGCACGCGCTCGCGGCCGTGTCGGCGGTGGATGCCGGATCCATCCGCCTCGTCACCGACCCCGCGTCGCCGCCCCTGGAGCTGGTCGGCATGACCGAGTCGCAGCGATCGGCCGTGCGCCGCGAGCACGTCGGCTTCGTGTTCCAGGAGCACCTGCTGCTGCCCGAGCTGACCGCACTCGAGAACGCCGCACTGCCGCTGCTGGTGCTCGGGATGCCGCGGCGCGACGCCGATCGGCGCGCCGCCGCGTGGCTGGCCACGCTGGGCCTCGCCGGCATGGAAGACCGTCGCATCGGCCAGCTCTCGGGCGGACAGGCGCAGCGCGTCGCCATCGCTCGCGCGCAGGTCACCGGCGCTCCGGTCGTCTTCGCCGACGAGCCCACCGGAGCCCTCGACTCGCACACCTCCGACGAGGTCATGACCGCGCTGCTGCACGCCACGACCGGGCAGGGCCGCAGTCTCGTCGTCGTCACCCACGACGCCGGCGTGGCCGCCCGCTGCGACCGCGTGCTGCACATGCGCGACGGGCATCTGACGGAGGGGGTGGATGCCGCAGCCGCCGCGCCGGCGCCGGTCGGCGTCGCTGCGCCCGCCCTGGCCGGCATCGCTGCGCCGGCGCCCGCCAGAGCCGCGCCGCACTGGGCGCCGCCGGCGCCCGCGCCGCAGTGGCCGGCGCCCGCGGCATCCACTCCCGCGTTCGCCGCGCCGCAGAACAGCGAGGCGTCGCGATGAGCGTCGTGGCCGTGGCATCCACGTCCCGCAGGATCGGGCCGGTGCGGCGCGTGCTCACGCTGACCGCCCTGCTCGCGCGGCCCACGCGGCAGGGGCGCGCGGCGCTCGTGCTGCCGGTCGTCGCTTTCGCGGTCACGACGGCGCTGCTGCTGACGGTCGTGGGCGGCACGCGGATGTTCCTGACCGATCCGCGCGTGACGACCGACTCGGAGTTCGGCTTCCTCTACGGGCAGCTGAGCCTGCTCGCGCTGATCCTGTTGGCGGTACCGGTCGCGACGCTCGGCGCCTCGGCCGCCCGCCTGTCGAGCCGGCGGCGCAACGACCGGCTTGCGACGCTGCGACTGCTGGGCGCGTCGAGCGCTGAGGTGTCGGCGATGACGGTGCTCGAGGCCGGCGCGACCGCGCTGATCGGTGCGGTCATCGGCGTGGGGCTGTACGGCGCCGTGCTGCCGCTGGTCGGGATGCTGCCGTTCTTCGGCGGCCCGATCGGCGCCGCCGCCGTCTGGACGGGATGGGGCATCGTCGCGCTCGTCGTCGCCGCGCTCACGCTGCTGGCGACCGTGAGCGCCGCGGTCGGCCTGCGCAAGGTGCGGCTCACGCCGCTCGGCGTGCGGCAGCGCACCGACGCGGCGCCGCGCCGCACGGCGCTGATCGTCGTGGGCGCTCTCGCCGTGGCGCTGATGCTGCTGGTCGTGACGAACGTCAACGCGCTCGGTCAGCTGCTCGGCTCGGTCGCGGCGATCGCGGTGCTGCTGGCGCTGTTCGGGCTGGCGATGCTCGTGATCAACCTGGTCGGTGCACCACTGGTGGCCGCGCGTGGGCGCGCGATGGCGAAGAAGTCGAAGTCGGCCGCGCATCTCATCGCGGGGCGCGAGCTGGCGGCCCACGCCGCGACGGCTTGGCGCCGGGTGTCGGCGATCGCGATGATCGCGTTCATCGCGGTGGTCGGTGGGGCGGGCGTGTCGATCGCGGACCTGGCCGGCGATCAGGCGGGGCCGGTGTTCACCGACATCCGTACGGGGGTCATGGTGACGCTGGTGGCGGGCTTCCTGCTGCTGGCGTGCTCGGTCGGCGTCACACAGGCCGCGTCGGTGCTCGAAGACCGCGAGCTCATCGTCGGGCTCGACCGGCTCGGCATGCCCGAGGCGCAGCTGCGTCGCGCGCGCCGCATGACGGTGCTCGTGCCGCTGCGGTGGGCGGCGCTGGGTGGTGTGGGCGTCGGGCTGGTGCTGAGCTTCCCGCTGGTCGGGATCGCCCTGTTCGTCTCGACGATCTCTCTGGTCATCGTGGCGGGGGCCTTCGTGCTCGGCTTCGCGCTCGTGCTGCTCGCGCTGGCGGCGGTGCGCCCGCTGTTGACCGCGGTGCGGCGCGGGGCGTAGGGCGGGCCGTGGCACAGGCTGCGGCCGCGGCATCCCGCCTCATCCTCGCCTCGGGCGAGGGGAATGGACGAGGCGAGGGCCGAGTCGCGCGAAAGAGCCCTCGCTTCGGCAGATCTCCTCGCCTCGGGCGAGGGGCGGGGCGTTCCGACTCGGCGGCTGCGCCGCCTCGCTCAACGGCCGGGTTGCGGTGCGGTTCGGCTCGCTGCGCTCGCTCAGGGACCTGGGGAATCGCCCCTTCGGCATATCCCATAGACGTATTGAACTTCCGGTTCACACAGCTTTCGGGGGCTGTGTGAACCGGAAGTTCACTACGGTTTTGAGAAGGTCTCCTGCGACGACGAACCGCGGTGCCGACCGACGAAGACCTGCCGTGCCGGCCGACAACGAACTCGCCGGCCGCGGCATCCTGCCCCGTCCTCGCCTCGGGCGAGGGGAATGGACGACGCGAGGGCCGAATCGCGCGAAAATACCCTCGCTCCGGCAGATCTCCTCGCCCCGGGCGAGGGGTGCGGCGTCTCGGCCCGCTGCCCGCGCGCAACGACCTATGCGGCCAGGTGGAAGCCCCGGCGGTCGGTCGCGACGTGCGCGCCGTCTCCGATGACCTCGTCGTCGCCGATCAGCGACGCGGGCGCGACGGCGGCGTGGTCGCCGATGTGCGTGCGCACGCCGATCTTGGCCTTCGCGCCGACGGAGGCATGCGGTCCGATGTGCGCGTGCGGGGCGATGAAGACGTCGGGTCCGATGACGGCGTCCTCTTCGATCCATGCGCCGCGGCCGACGTGCACGCCCGCGGCGATGTGGACTCCGGGTTCGACATACGCCCCCGCTTCGACGACGGCGCTGGGGTGGACCTTCGCGCCGTGCGCGATCAGGCCGCGGCCGTTGGCGTGCTTGCGGTAGCGCAGCGTCTCGCCCTGGTCGTTCTCGATGTCGACGTAGTTCTTGCCCACGGTGTCCTCCTGCGGCATCCATGATGCCACTTTCTTGGAATAACCCTGGAACAAATCATTCCATTCCCGGCGCAGAAGACGAAATCGGTTCGGGGTACGCGTACTTTCCGCCCCGCAGCGCCGACGCGACGGCCGCCACCACGCACGCGACGATGGCGAACACGAACGCCACCGTGAGCCCGTCGGCGAACGGCCCCGAGATCAGCGAGGGGAAGAAGCCGCGCCCCGTGAGGTACGCGGCGCTGGATGCCGGCAGCTGCGCGATCACGGACGGTCCGAGCAGCGTCTGCACGGGGTTGTAGCCCAGCAGCGACGCGAACAGCACGCTCACCGGCGGCAGAGCCGCGACCTTCGCGGCGGCCGCGGCCGGCACCCCGTGCGCGACGAGCCCCGACTGCAGCGCCTCGGGCAGCGAGTGGGCGAGCCCGGTGATCATGAGCGAGAAGAAGATGCCGATCGACAGCACCATCGCCGCGTTCTGGAACACCGTGCTCATGCCCGCGCCCACACCGCGCTCGCCGGGCGGCAGGCTGTTCATGATCCCGGCGCGGTTCGGCGACGCGAACACGCCCATGCCGATGCCGTTGAGCAGCAGCGCCGCCGCGAATGGGGGATAGGTGAAATCCACGGGCAGCAGAAGGAGCCAGACGAAGGATGCCGCGGCCACCAGCATCCCGCCCGTCGCGAAAGCCCGTGCGCCGAAGCGGTCCGACAGCCAGCCCGAGACCGGGCCCGCGATGAGGAATCCGACCGTGAGCGGCAGCATGTAGATGCCCGCCCACAGCGGTGTTGACGCGAAGTCGTAGCCGTGCTGCGGCAGCCAGATGCCCTGCAGCCAGATGATGAGCACGAACATCAGCCCGCCGCGGCCGAGCGAGCTGAGCAGTGACGCCAGGTTGCCGGCGGTGAACGCGCGGATGCGGAACAGTGCGAGGTGGAACATGGGTTCTGCGACGCGCGTCTCGATGATGCAGAAGACGATGAGGACCAGGATGCCGCCGCCCATCGCCGACAGGACGGCGGGGTTCGTCCAGCCCATCGTGTGTGCGCCGTAGGGCTGGATGCCGTACGTGATGCCGACGAGGAGCGCGACGAGTCCGACGGCGAACGTGATGTTGCCCCACCAGTCCATGCGGGCGCGGCGGCGCACGCCGGTGTCGTGCAGGCTGATGTACGCCCACACGGTGCCGATGACACCGACCGGCACCGAGACGAGGAACACCAGGCGCCAGTCGATCGGCCCGAGGACGCCGCCGATGATGAGGCCGATGAACGACCCGGCGATGCCGGCGACCTGGTTGAGGCCGAGGGCGAGTCCCCGCTGATGCACCGGGAACGCGTCGGTGATGATCGCGTTCGAGTTCGCGAACAGCATCGCACCGCCCACGCCCTGCAGGATGCGCATGACGATCATCCAGAGGGCGCCCGCGGTGCCCTGCATCCAGGTGACCGAGAGCAGCACCGAGAAGATCGTGAAGATCGCAAAGCCGGCGTTGTACATGCGCACCCGGCCGTACATGTCGCCCAGGCGCCCGAAGCTGACCACGAGCACGGCCGTGACGACCATGTAGCCCATGATCAGCCACAGCATGAGGCTCGTGTTGCCGGGCTCGAGCGGGTTCACGCCGATGCCGCGGAAGATGTCGGGCAGGGCGATCAGCAGAATGGACGCGTTGATCGACGCCATCAGCACGCCCAGCGTCGTGTTCGACAGGGCGATCCAGCGGTAGTGCGGGCTCGCCGTGCGCACGGCGGCGCGACGGGCGCGGGCGGCCGCGCGCGTGCTGAGCGTCGCGCGGCGGGGTGCGGCCGGGCGGGTCTCGCGCACGCTCATGCGCGCACCGGCGCCTGGATGCCTGCGACGAGCAGCCGCGCGATGGCGCGCAGCGTGTCGGATGCGTGCAGCCGCGCGATCGTGTCGGACGCCTCGAGCGGACGCGCCGTGATCGTCGCGGCCCACGCGAACGCGGCCGCCCGCACCGCGTCGCCGTTGACGGGTGCAGGCAGGCTCGCGGTCAGAGCCCGGGTGATCGTGTCGTGCAGCGCGTGCCGATAGCGCGTCAGCGCGCTGCGCACCTCGGGGCGGGTATGGGATTCGTGCCAGATGATCTCGCGCAGCACGTCCGACCCCTCGTGGTCGCGGCGCACGCCGTCGGCGACGTTGACGAGCGTCTGCAGCGGGTCGCCGGCGACCGTCAGCGGCGCGGGGTCGAGCGTGTGCGCGCCGAGGCGCTCGTCGATGAGCGTCGTGAGGATGTCGGGTTTGGTGGCGAAGTAGTAGAACAGCAGGCCCTTGGGCACCTCGGCCGCGCGGGCGATGCGCGCCGTCGACGTGCCGTCGAAGCCGTGCTCGGCGAACAGGGCGGCCGCGGCATCCAGGATCCTCGTCCTGGCCTGCGCGGGGTCAGCCGTCTCTTGCATCTCGGACTCCTTCGGCCGATGGGTGGGGCGACGGTCGCCCGTCGCCCCTTCTGGTGTGCGTCAGGCGTGTGCCGGATGCGCGGTGTGATGCGTCTTCTCAGCCGGTGCCAGTGCCCACAGCCCTGCCACGACGCCGACGCCGCCGCAGATCCATGAGGTCCAGGCCGGGCCCATGCTGTGCATGTAGACGCCCATCCACGGCGAGACGAACAGCAGCGCGCCGAAGAGCGCGATGATCCATTCCATCGACACCATGCCGGGGGCGGCCAGGCTCCAGAGCCCGGCGGCGATCATCAGGACGCCGAAGATGATCATCAGCGACATCGACGCGCCCGTGCGGGGCGTCGTCCAGATGCTCGCGAGGGCGGCGTACAGGCCTGCGGCCACGGCCACCCAGTCTTGCCAGCGTGTCCACCTCTTCATTGAACTCATCCTCCTGTGTGGTCAGATGGCTCCCGAATCGGGGGTCAGCGCCCACTATACGCTCCTGATTGACCGGTCGGTCAGTAATTGTGCGGGGGCGGTCGGGGTTCGGGTCGCCGCGGCTCGCAGATCTGGCGCTGTTGCGCGTTTTCGCGCCCCAAACTGCGCAACAGCGACAGATACGGGCGGCCGACGGCCGCGGCATCCACTCTTCTCGTAGGTGAGGTGAGGGCGGGCGGTGGCAGCGGCAGGGACGGTGCCAGGATGGAAGGGATGCCGCGGGCCGACCGCGGCGGGAGAGGACGTGCGATGCGCGCGGTGCGGTTCGACGAGTACGGTTCCGAAGACGTCCTGAAGGTGGTCGAGGTGCCTGATCCGCAGGCCGGGCCGGGCGAGGTCGTCGTCGCGGTGCGCGCGGCAGGCATCAATCCGGGCGAGGTGGGCATTCACACCGGGGCGATGAGGGACCGGTGGCCGGCGCACTTCCCCGAGGGCGAGGGCAGCGACTTCGCCGGCGTCGTGCTGTCGGCAGGTGAAGGCGTGACGGCGTTCGCGCCGGGCGACGAGGTCATCGGTTACACCGACGAGCGCGCGAGCCACGCCGAGCAGGTCGTCGTACCGGCCGGGCAGCTCACCCCCAAACCGCAGGCCGTGCCGTGGGAGGTCGCCGGAACCCTGTACGTCGCCCCGACCGCCGGGCATGCACTGGTGGATGCCGCGGCCGTCGCCTCCGACGACGTCGTGGTGGTCGCGGGCGCGGCCGGCGGAGTCGGATCTGTCGCAGCGCAGTGGGCGCGCCGCGCGGGCGCGACCGTGGTCGGGCTCGCGAGCCCCGACAACCACGCGTGGCTGCAGTCGCGCGGGGTGATTCCGGTCGACTATCACGGCGACGATCTGGCCGCTCGCATCCGTGCGGCCGCCGGCGGGCCGGTGACCGTGCTGCTCGATGCCGTCGGTGCGCCCTACCCGCAGTTCGGTGTCGAGCTCGGCGTGGAGCCGTCGCGCATCGCGACGGTCGCCGACTTCGCGGCCGGGGCTCTGGGTGCGCAGGTGGTCGTCCATCACGCGACGGCCGACGCCGCGATGCTCGCTGAACTCGCCGAGGCGGTGGCTGACGGCACGCTCGAGATCCCGATCCGCGCGACCTTCCCGCTCGACGAGGTGCGTGACGCCTACCGGCTGCTCGCCGACGGGCACACGCGCGGCAAGATCGTGCTCATTCCCTGAGCAGGCCGGGCGGCCCCGGCATCCCGTCCACCTCCGGCCGGTCTGCGCGTGAAGGCCCCGCGGATCTGTCGCTGTTGCGCACAGAACGGCCTGCGACCGTGCAACAGCGACAGATCTGCAGGCCGAGGCGCCCGCCCGCGGCGACTCAGAGCCGCGTCCAGGCCTCCGTGAGCACGCCGCGCAGTATCTGCTCGATCTCGTCGAACTCGCTCTGGCCGATCGTCAGCGGCGGCGCGAGCTGGATCACCGGGTCGCCGCGGTCGTCGGCGCGGCAGTACAGGCCCGCGTCGAACAGCGCCTTCGAGAGGAACCCCCGCAACAGCCGCTCGCCCTCGTCGTCGTCGAAGGTCTCCTTGGTCGCCTTGTCTTTGACCAGCTCGATGCCGAAGAAGTAGCCGTCGCCGCGCACGTCGCCGACGATGGGCAGGTCGAGCAGCTTCTCGAGCGTCGCGCGGAA
>Ga0180219_1001228_pt1 | contig 17345 bp, 11 predicted proteins | sample eDN3rd30CBELigMG_FD_151338 | JGI IMG/M metagenome (GOLD analysis project Ga0180219, IMG submission 151338) | Enriched Miracle-Growth compost microbial communities from Emeryville, California, USA - eDNA 3rd pass 30_C BE-Lig MG (version 2)... ...
GCCTCAATGCGGGAGCGACTGGTCAATCTTCGGTTCCGGCGCGACGAGCTTGCCGACCAGATTTCCGATCTGACCCGTCGCCTAGCGATGGCCGAACCCATGATCACCCCCGAGAAGATCGAGAAGGTTGCGCTTCTACTGCGCGAAAAGCTGCACAGCGGTCCGCCTGATCTACGTCAGGCTTACGCCCGGCTGCTGCTCAACGAGGTCCGTGTCGACGATCGGGAAATCCGCATCAGCGGCTCCAAGGCCGTGCTGGCCCGGAGTGCTGCCGGGGGTGTGGCCAAGACCACACCCGCAGTTCTCTCTTTTGTTCGAGAATGGCGCACCCGACAGGATTCGAACCTGTGACCTCTGCCTTCGGAGCTGGTTTAAGGACCTATCCGAATTGCACGATAGGGCACGCCAGAGCACGCTAACAACCTGAAATATATTGATTTTCAGGATCGGAGCTCCGAAGTCTCTATCCAAGAACACGCCTTGATTTCCGCCCGCGTGCTTGCGTGGTGCTTACTCGAAATCGGGGCTTCCAAGGGACGGGAGCATGACCAAACTGACCAAACGGTTTGTAGAGGCTATCGAGCCGCAGAGCAAAGGTCACGTCGTCTGGGACGACGAATTGCCAGGTTTCGGTCTTCGCGTCTATCCCTCGGGCAAGCGCAGCTACATCGTCCAGTACCGGTCTCGTGGCCGTTCACGTCGCTATACCATCGGCCTTCATGGCGTCTGGACGCCTGAGACCGCGCGCCGCGAAGCCAAGGCACTGCTCGGGCAAGTCGCCCACGGCGGCGATCCGGCTGAAGAACGCGAGGAAGACCGCAAGGCGCTGACCATCAAGCAGCTCTGCGAGCAGTACATCGCCGACATGGAGGCTGGCCTCATCCTTGGCAAAGGCGGCAGACCGAAGAAGGACACCACCATCGCCACCGATGTCGGCCGTATCCGCAGGCATATCATCCCCCTTCTCGGGACACGACGTGTGCGGGACATTACCAAGCCGGACATGAACAATCTGATGAAGGACATCATTGCCGGCAAGACCCGCGTGACCATGAAGACCGAAAAGCTCCGTGGCAAGGCCATCGTTCGCGGTGGCCGTGGAACTGCGATCCGGACAATGGGCCTCCTTGGCGGCATCTTCTCATACGCGGTCGAGGCCGGGGTGATCGAACACAATCCGACGCACGGTCTCCGCAAACCAAAGTACCAGGTTCGCGACCGTCGCCTCAGTGAGGCCGAGTACCGGGTTCTGGGCAGCATTCTGCAGGAGGCACAGAGAAGCGACCGCTACAGGATACATGCCGAGATCCTCCGGCTGATCGCAGTGACGGGCTGCCGGCGCGGCGAAATCGTCAATCTCAAATGGAGTGAGGTGGATCTCGAGGGCAGTTGTCTGCGACTGGTCGATAGCAAGGAAGGCTCATCGGTTCGCCCTGTCGGATTACCTGTCGTGGAATATCTGGAGAAGGAGCGGCTGCAGAGAACCGGAACCTACGTCTTTCCCGGCCAGGGCATCGACAACGCGGTCGGAAATTTCCCGCAGAGCTGGAAGAAGCTGTTCAAGGACACCCCGCTTTGGGATGTGACGCCTCACGTACTGCGGCACAGTTTCGCGAGCATCGCGAACGACCTTGGCTTCACCGAGATCACTATCGCGGCCTTGATCGGGCACGCCAAGGGGTCGGTTACGAGCAAGTACGTCCACACGCTCGACTCCACATTGATCATGGCGGCCGACACGGTGTCCGGTTACGTGAAGGCATTGCTCGAAGGGGTCGAGTTCAGGCGAAACACCTATACGCTGGATCGGCAATCCCGGAAAAGCGCGATCGACCAAATGCTCGCGGAATCGAGACCAGCGCTTTAGATGGGCGAGACCGAATCAGCCCGAGCGCCGGCCTGGTGAAGGTTTTGCAACATTCCGTCCTACCTGCCAGATTTGGCAGCTATGTCCATGATAGCTGTCAAAAATGACAACCAGCGATGATTGATTTTGGGACAATAGCGTTGAAAGCTCGGACGTGAAAATATTCACTGCGGAATATCCAGATCCAAGCCTTCTAGTTTCAAGCGCGAATATATGTCGACAACAAGCGCAGCCTGCTTTTCGCTTGGTAACTTCTCCGGTACCCGACTTGCGGCCGTCAATACACCGATATCACGCTCCGAGAGGAGCCTGCGGCCAAGGCCCCATTCCCTTACCTGCTGCCAGAAGGAGCCACCTGCGTTCACAACGGCAGTCTGTGCCTCTATTCCGTTGAGAAGCTTCTGATCCTTGCGGCCTTCGCGCTTGCGATCCTTCTGCTCCTCGCGGGAAATGAGCTCCTCAAGGAAGCTTTCGGGCCAGTCTATACTCATCTTCTGCACTCGATCCCAGCAGGCCTGCTTCTTGGCCCACTCGGTGATGTTTCGGATCCCGGACGGCGGATCGATCAGGACATCGTGTACTTCTCTCGCTGCCTGCGCGAGGGCCTGCTCCATCGCCGCCGAGATGGACTGACTGTTCCAGATCGACTGGAAGTCCACAACGCGCTTCATCTCTTCGGTATCGCGGGCCATCTTGGCGATTGCATAAGCGACGATGTTCGCGCGGTAACCGCCTTCGTACCACGGTTGATCGGACACGATCTTTTCCGTGCTCTTGAACACGATCGCCTTGGCCACGGCTTCCCTGAAGAAGGCCTCGTTGAAATTGTCGTCGTTCTTCTTCCAAGCCTGACCAATTCCGTGCGCAAAGTGGGCGAAATTCTTTTGTGCCCCAAGGCTCACCTTGTCCGGCTTTTGCTCCCAGACATTGAGGAATTTGGCGAGGTCGGTCTTGGAGAACAGCTGCGCACGGGGATGCTCCAGATCAAACTTCTTCCTTTGAGCTGGTGTCAGCCTTGAACGCGCATCATTGAACTGTCCTCGCGCCCGTTCATAGAACCATCTGGTTTCGCGGAAGGTACCATCCGGGGAAGGCGCATAGATCCGGCGCGAGAAATCCTCCATCCTGACGTGGAAGGGATGGTTGGCAAAGAAGTCAGCCGCGTTCACGCGGTTCTGGCTGTTGGCAAACTCGGATATCTTCGGGACGACTTCTTCGGTCTGCTCCTCATCAACGATGGAAAGCTTCATCTGCACGAAGACTTTGGAGAGATCCACCTTGTTGCGCATGGCCATGTGAATCGACGCCGTTGTCTGGCCGCCATTCACGATCTGCAGGTTTCGAACCCCCGTCAGAACGAGCATTCCGTTTCGCTCTTCGGTTGTGACGGCCTCCGCAGTTGCCGTGATGCCATTGTTGTAGGCGAAGAACATTGAGGGGTCGTTCTCGAGCGTGTTTCTTATGCCCTTGTTTACATTGCCGCGCGCCTGAAGGAATACCCGCACGTTCTGTTCAAGCAGCCGCGCTCCCCACCGATCATATATGGATGCGAGCATCTGGCCCGGCACGACGGCCAGATACGCTTCGTATTCATCGGCAGAAAGGTGGGCTGGCAATAGGGACAGCACACCGCCGAAATCCTTCTCGAGATCAATCTCGATCTCCTCACGCCCGTGTCCCACCGTCGCGAAACGATGCAGGCGCTTGATGTCCCAGACACTGTAGGTAACGGTCCTCCCGTCAATCTTGTCGGCCTCTCGACCATCGACCCGGTCGCTGAGTTCGCGGTTGCTGATCAGGAACATGCGGATGTGAGTGATCCTGCTCCAGCGCTGAGCGATCAAATCCGCAAGACCGAAAGCAGGGCTGGTTTCCTCGAGTGCATTCCGCCACTTCGGATCCAGCGCTCTTTGCAGAAACTTGTAGAGCCTCTGAAAGATCGCGTTCATCTCGGTCTGGATGAGGCGGCCGATCTGTGCCGACTGATGGAAATCGGCGATGATCAGGCTGAGCGTTCCGGACGCGTTCACGGGATCTCCGCCGTAGCCGTCGACGCGTATGCCGCTGTTCGGAGGACCGCGATAATCGGCCCTGTCAGCGGTATCGAGTTCACCGGCGTCAGTGAGGAAAGTGCAGAACTTCTCGAAGAAGACGGTTTCGACGAACTGGCCGGCGGCATCTGCCTCGCTCAGGATTTCCTGGAAGAAATCCTTTGCAAATTCGTCAACGCCGATCGCCATTCGTGCCTCCTGCCAACAGCGATGTCATCCGCTCGTGATCGGTCCGGAACGCCTCGCAATCCTGAAGCGCGATCGAATATCGCACGCTGGTGACACCAGCGGGGTACATGTCCGGCGTTATCCGCGGAAAGTCCCCGACCACCTCGAACAGATGGTCGGGGCCCATGAGCCATTTCCTGTCGGAGTAGTCGTCTGCCCAGTCGAACCCGACCGCGAGCAATCTTTCCTCGAACAGATCAACAATAGAAGGGCCGTGCGCCTGGATCTCATCCAGAACGCTTTGCACGACATCCGTCATCGAAAGCCCCTTGGGATCATCCTCGGAAGTACCGGTCACCTCGGCAACATTCAGGAACAGGGCATCGACCCCGGTTGTGTCGAGCTGGTGCTCAGTCGAGATGGAGACAAAGGGAGTAGCGGCACCCCGTCGCGCCTTCACTTCGATGCAGACACGTCCAACCTCGAAATCTTTTGGCGCATCTAGAGGCCCCGTCCAGGAGCTGATAGCTCCTTCGATGCCGATCGATGGGAACAGGTGCTGCTGCATCACGCGGAGCTCTCCGATCAAGCCCTTTTGCTCTTCGTCGGACAGCCTCTCATCCCGGCCACCGCGCAGAAGGCGGTGCCAGCGCCACGTGCGGGCGAGGAACCGTTCTATTGCCTCCTGTTCTGAGCGCGCGAGACGTGTTGCCGCGATAATGTCGAGACATAGTCGATGAAATATCTCCCGCTGCTCATTGTCCCTGAGACGTATCACCAGAAGCGCATGGCCTCCCCCCTGCGGGAGGCGCGTTTCGATCCCGAGACCTCGCAGGTTGGGCAGCTTGTTCCTGGGCCGGTTCTCTGGCGCATGCTGCAGGATGAGAAGGCAGCTGCCATCGACGTCCACGGCCCAGAACAGACCCCACTGCAACTCCGGATCCACACGACGGCCACTTGCGGTAGACGACTGCGCCGGCGGTGACAGGTCTTTCCAGGGATCGGTGGCTTCAGTCATCGTCACCCTCTGCCTCGTCCTCGTCTTCCTCTTCCTGGTACCTCTCGCGGAACCAGGTCGTGTTGACGATGTACTCGACCTTCTTCTCTTCATGATCGGTACGCGGGAAGCTTATGCTCCATGCTACCACGGGATCGGATTTGCTCAGATCCTCGTCTTCCCCACCAATCGCAAGCAGATGCACAACCAGCAAAGGCCGCTTTCGCACGCGACGGTAGATTCGGTCGGGATAGTTCAGGCGATCACTCGAACGCGGCGGATCGGTCTCATTGCGGTACTGATTTCTCGCCGCGGATACTTCGTCTTCCGTCAGCCCGATCGCCTCGATCCCGCGCGACGAGACACGCTGCTTTTCGGTGACGAGCAGTGTCTTGTCATCACTTCTCTTGCCGGCCGCCCTGCGCTGACAGATGATCTTGAAGCCAAGACTGTCGTCGACGAGCGATCTTTCGGTCGCGCGACGCAGGCCCGGGAAAAAGACGTCCCACTCGGACAATTCGGTCCCGATTCGATCTTCGATATACTTCCGAATGGGATCCGTCTCGGTCAGGAAGGAGCCCTGATGGTTCCGGAAAGCCGCCAGAAAGTCGATCACATGAGAAACAGAAACCTGCCTGACAAGCTTGCCACCCCCGATGTCTTTTCCCATCTCGGGCGCATGTCCTGTTGATCTGAGGCCTTCTGCGAGGTTGACGGCAGCCTTGCGATTGGCCTTGAGACTCTCATTGTCCCGACGAAGCACCGCAGTCTCGACAAACTGATTGGCCAGCCCAATCGAAACCACCAGGCGCTCCCCGGATCCCATCTTGTTCCGTGCAGTCACGATGAGAGTATCGGGATGGCTGCGTACCTTGAGGCCAAACTCCCGCGGAGTTGCATTCGCGGCCTCCATGCGGCGCAACTCGTCGCGCAATTCCTCGATCGACTCCGCAATATGCGCGTACCAGCCCTCGGCTTCCTCCAGCATCCAGATACGGCAAAGGTCGTCGTAGCCAGGCCGATAACCGAACCAGCGTCCCATTTGCATCAGCGTGTCGTACATCATCGAGTTTCGCAGGAAATAGCTGACCATGAGCCCTTCCAGCGTCAGGCCGCGGGAAAGGGAGAATCCTCCGACTGCGATGACGTTCAGACCGGTTTTCCTGTGCGCGTCGTAGTCGAGGGAATCGGATGATCGACTGTTTACCTCGACCACGTTGATCGGACTGATACTGTCCCAGAGGCGGTTCTGCACTTCCGTCCATGAAACTCCGCAAGCGGCGAATTCAGCGTCGAACACGCGTTTCAGGGCCGCGATTTCCGGATCTCGGAGCGCCTCCCGTTCCGGACTGGAGCCATTGACCCGTATGTTGCCCCTGATCGTGTTGACGCGATTGTGGATTTCATTGCGCAGCTGGCGCTGAACATCGGTGAAGCGCGATGCGTTGACGAGCATGGAATTGTGCGTTCCTTCATGGCCGCGAACGAGCCGAATGGCGCGTCCCACGATGAAGGTTCTGACCGCATCCTCGAGGCTCTCGGGCAGGCCGGCCACGACGTGGGTCCTGGGGTGCTTCAGGGGCAGCAGGTCCTCGTTGTCCTCGATGTGGCGCACGACCGACGTTCCGGATTGGTCATCCGGATCGGTCAGGAAAACCCGGGAGGCACCGAAATAGTTGTCAGGCGGATCGAGGCTGACGATGAAATCGCGGGGAAAGAGGTCTGTGCCGAACATCTCGTCGTCGCTGTCGGGATCGATGAAGATGTTCGCGAAGGGGGTCGCGGTGTAACCGACGTAGCAGCTGCGATCGAAGACATCGAGCAGCTGGCGGATCTGCCCGTTTATCCGCGACACTTCATCGTTTCCCTTCTTGATGTTGATTGAAGCGTTGTCGGCCTCGTCGTCAATCAGCAACATGGGGGCACTAATCGATGACGCTCCTCTCCTTGCATTGTGCTCCTTCAGCCATTCGAGGAGATTCTTCAGCGTGCTCGAATTCTTCTTGATCACGAAAACCGCCGGCTGTTTCAGGTTCTCGAGCGGAATGCCGATGCTGGTAGCGGTCTGCTTGTTGAAGTCCCTCAGGGTATTGGTGAAGGCGTTGGGCCGTCGGCTGGAGTCGTAGCGTCCGACGCCAATGATGCTCTCGGCACCAGGGCGATTCATCTGTAGCTTCGAGCTGTCGAACCCTGTGAATCCCTCATCAATTCGCGACTGTGTCTGACTGCGAAGATTGTTGTGAATTCCGGCGATGATGATGATCACCTCGTAACCGGCATCCGCCGCCTTCGACAGGAGACCGATGTAGTTCGCCGTCTTGCCGGACTGGACGTGTCCGACGACCATACCCCGCCGATCCCACTTTCCATCCTTCTTCGGGTTCTCGAGAAGGCCGAGGGTGCGATCCGTCACGCTGTCCAGCGTGGCAAGTACCTGGCCGGAAAACCCCCGTTCGGCGAGCAATCGCCGGTAACGCTCCCAGAAAAAGAAGTCGATCTCCGACCGCGCATCATCGAGCCATTTCTCGAAGCCGGGATCTTCAAGCGTTGAGCCGATGTCCATGGTGACGCCATGAACATGTTCGAACTCCATGGCGAGCGCTTCAGCCTGCTCGTCAGTCACGGAAGGAAAGAGCTTCCGGACGTGCCCGATCTGCTCGCGGATCATCTCGGGCGTTGGGAGCCGCCTCGCCAAAACGGCGCCCACCATGTCGCGGAGATCCTGCAGTTCGTTGCTCATCCCTCATCATCCCCCTCTAGAACGCTAATCGCTTCTTCTGCCGCCTTCCAGTTCGAGCGAAATGGTTCGGCAGAAGACATCATCAGCCGAACATCATCATCGGATAAATCACCGGACTTCAGGGTCAGGTAGGTTTGCGTGACAAGGCTCGCGAATGTTTCTTCATCCAGCATCCTTGTGGACACGCTTTCCGGATGGGAGCTGACGTCGGCAAAGAACGTATCAATCGGAATTGTCGATGCTATCAGATCAAGCAACCGGGCAAATTCCCGCTTCTGCTCATCGCCAAGGGTGTTCGAGAAATGACTGAACGCCGGATGATCCGGATTCAGCCCATAGGAAATCTCGTTCTTGTCCTGGCTTCTCGTCCAGACAGGCAGCCGATTATCGCTGACCAGTTTCCGCCCGCGTGAGGTATAGGCACGCCTTGATCCTGCCCCGATGACTTCGATGATCCTGCGAAGACGGTCTCGAACGGGTGCCGGCGGCTGGGCGGACGCCTTCTTGACATCGATCTTCCACTCGGCGTCCATGCCGTTGGGCATGTCGATCCGGACACGGGCAAGCTTCGTCAGTTCCGACTGCCGGGCCAGATTGAACCACGTTCCGTGAATGATCAGACGCTTCTCGCGGTAGAGATAGAACCCCTGGTTCTTGATGTATCCTTCAGGGCCGGCATATCGGTTCCACTCATCGGCCGTTACCTTCTTGTGGTGCGGGAGGGTCACGGGCTGGATGCGGATCTCCCTGTCGCCGAGACGGAACACCTCCTCATCCCCGAATGTCGTCGCCAGATGGCGGGAGTGAAACGGATCGAATGGCTTCAACCTGCGGCCATTCAGGAACATCGAGACACGTTTCAGACCCGGCTCCCCGGCAAGGAACCTGTGAAACACGAGTTCCAGGTGCGATGCTGTCTCATCGATCTGTCGAACAAGATTTCTTCTGTCGGCCTTGTTCCCGGGATCAACAAGGCGATCGAGTTTCTCCCAGACAACGAGCGTACCGTCTTGCTCGAGCCGGTCTGACCAGGGGATGCCAGCGATGTTGTCCGGAAATTCAACATACCATTCATCAGTCTCGGCAACGGTATCGAGATCCCAGGCGGCACAGGATGTGATCCCGGCCTTTCGCGTGAGAACCGTCAGCCTTCGGCACTGCGAAAAGGACGCCGTCTTCAGGCCCAGCCCGAAACGGCCAAGATCATGATCCGGGCGGTCTTCGAGCGGGCTGCGTGTTCCGGGACGCATTGCCTCGAGCAACTCGCCCTCCGACATGCCCGAGCCGTCATCAATCAGACCGATAGCGGGAACATCGCTTGTGGTATCCGCAAGGAGTTCGATGTTCCTCGCGCCGGCCGTAATGGAATTGTCGATCACATCGGAAACCGCCGTCTGCAAAGAATAGCCGATATCCCTCATGCTCTCGATGAGGAGGGAGGCACGCGGGGGAACCCTTTCCCGCCTCGGGATCGCTTTCAGATCATCTGCTGCCATCAACTCTCGATCGTCCCTTGCGCTGGCAGATCGGTGACGCCTTCCGCACCGCCCTCGGCTTTGCCGATGATCGCCCAGAGGCATTCTGCAATCTGCAACGCGAGAAATGGCGGAACGGCATTGCCGACCTGAACGTATTGCTGGGTCCGATTCCCCTTGAAGAAATAGTTGTCGGGAAAGGTCTGAAGCCGCGCCGCTTCCCGCACCGTCAGACTCCGGCACTGAGAAGGGTCGGGATGAATGAAGTAATGGCCGTCCTTCGAGATGTGACTGGTTACCGTGCTTGCCGGTCTGGTCGCGATCTGCACCCTGAAACGGTCGGCGAATTTCCCGCTTCCCCAGTTTCTGTGGTTCGGCGCAAGCGCTGCGGGAAATTCCGATGCCTTGGGGGAACGTCGAGCTGCACGTCCGAACGCGGCGGCAAACAGATAACGTGCGAGATCACTCGCCATATGGCCACGTGTTTCGTTGTTGGGGAGTCGTTCGAGATTGGCATCGGTCAGCCAGTCGCGCAGCCAGGTTGGGCAGGAGTTCGGCAGGCCTGTCCCGTGGTCAGCCGAGCGCTTCAGGACGGGCGTTGTCTCGAGCGCTGTACCTGCCTCCAATGCAGCGGCAGCGAATTCACCTCTGAATTCCTCGGACACGCCACCGGCTTCGCGGGTCACAATATCCGTCGCGTTCAGAATGGCCTGGCGCCAGGCATCGGGATTGTCGTTTCGGCTGAGACCACTGCGCAGCCGCGGCATCGTTCCGATCAGATCCCCAACCGTGACTGGCGGATTCCTGAGCGACAGCCGTGGGAGGACGCTGTCGCGGAGATTGTCCGCAATATCGTGGCGCAATCCGATGATGATGACGCGATGGCGGGCCTGTGGCACACCATGATCCTCCATCCGAACGATGAAGTCCTCCGGCGCGGCCTCCTTGCCGCGATCTGCTTCCCCTTCGGGAGCAAGAGCCACGAGGCGATAGCTGTCTGGCCCCGCAGCCGATCGGAGATCGGCCATCACCCTGTGAAATATGCGGTCGCCCTGGATTGCAGACGACAGCATCCCCTTCACATTCTCCATCACAAAGGCTGCGGGCTCCAGCTCCCGCAGGACATCCACATATTTCTGATAGAGAAAATGCCGTTCGTCCTTGTGTGGCAGATAGTTGGCTATGCCCACGTTTCTCGAGCGACCGACAAGTGAGTATGCTTGGCAGGGCGGACCTCCGATGAGCAGGGTACGGTCGCCGTAATGTCTTCGGATTTCCGCAATGCGCGACGCCAGAAACCGGCTGGTCGGCTCCGAGCCAAGCTCCATGCAGCGCGCTTCGTGTCTCGCGGCCTCCCACTGATCCGGATAGAGACGCGACCAGTCCGGCTCACTTTCACTGCCGTTGAGGAACTCGTAATATTCTGCGGGAGGCTTGCCACCAAACTTTCGCAAGAAACTGCGCAGCTGAAGCGTTGCATGCGCCGCGCAATCCTTCTCGATCGATACTTCAATCGAGAATGGACGAAAGCCAGACTGATCACGAAATGCGGAAAAGCCCTCGCCAAGCCCTCCGGGACCTGCAAATAGATCGACGATGCCAATACTGGAAGACAAGCCGAGCCCCTCCGAATGCGTACTGAAACATGTATAACACTTGTGAAATCAATGGCCAGGTGACTTGTGGCAGATATCGTGGACACGGCAACCCGTTCCCGGATGATGGCCGGGATCAAAGGCAAGGATACAAGGCCCGAGAAAGCGCTGCGCAGTGCGCTGCATGCCAGCGGCCTGCGATACCGCCTGCACGCAAGGAATGTGCCCGGACGTCCTGACTTGCTCTTTCCCAGATTCAGCGCTGTCGTTTTCGTACATGGCTGTTTCTGGCATCGTCACCAAGACTGCCGCTACGCGACCACCCCGGCGAGCCGCCCCGAATTCTGGCAAGCCAAATTCGCTGCCAATATCGCGCGTGATCGGAAGGTTCGGGAGGCTCTTGTTGAGGCGGGATGGCGTGTGGCCACGGTATGGGAATGCGCGTTGCGAAAGCCCGATCACGTCGCTGAAGCGGCGGCACGGATTGCCGGTTGGTTGAAAACAGACAACGCGCTACTGGAAATTCCAGAGAGCGGCAATCCGAAACGATTTTGAATTTCAACACCAGAACGATGCTCTAAAGGCTCCTGAAAAGGTGAAGGTTTCGCCGCGACGGGTCTTGCGGCAAATGGTTGCCAGGGAGGCAGCCTTTTCGGATCTCGACCAATCGTCCCGGACACATCATTGGGGTCGGCATTCCGGTCGCCTATAGACCTGCCAAAAGATGACGCGTGAGCAAGCGGGGCTCCATTGGCTGCGCTGAAATAGGCTGCCCTTTCTGCCGAAATATCCCGACTAGCAAAGAAGCAGCGAACACCCAGAAAGGGTCGTTATCGGGAAGCGGCGTGTTGTCGAGGATTGTCTGCAGACGAGTCGCCACCGAAAAATAAGCATCATTGCCGCCATGATCCCAGACCGGGGTGATCTCATAGAGTATAAGGGCAGCAAGAGCAAAACCCATCGAGCGCTTGCGCAGGACCTCGTGATAGTCATGACCGTGATCTTGAGCATAGGCCGCGAGCTTGGCGGTCATGAACTCCCGCGCCCAGATATCGCAGGCCAGTTCCTCTTCTCTTAAGTCTTGCGGGCGCTCATTATCCCGGTCGAGCATGACGTGGCGGAATTCGTGAAACAGTGTGAACGCAACTGCGAGGCAGGTGAGATCGAATGTTGCCTTGTACTTGGGATCGTCAAAAGTGTCGCGGCTGGCATTCGGGCGCGGCAGGTCGGGCGGCCATGGTGCGGCACTAGGGTCCGCCGCAGTGATGAGCGTTTGTACCGCGTTCCGCCGCTGCCTGTAAGCAAGCTCGACTTCGGCAAGCCCCTCGTCATCCTGAATGAGGACATCAATGGTTTGCCCAGAGGTAGCCGATAAGTACACATGGGGCGAATAACACTCAATGGCGCGCCAGCCACTGAATCCGATCAACCAGAACACGTCCATCGTTTTGGTATCGAACTTGATCCGGTTTTTGGTGGCGTATCACGTCGGGATTGTAGCGCGCCCACATCGTCGCGATCTCATCACGGCGTTCCGGCACTGTCCCGGTCATGAGCGAGATTACGACCTCCTTTGGAGTCGGTGTGCGTCCCATCGTCACGTTACTCATGCCGGCTGGCTCTCGCTGCTCTCCGCTGCGCGGACACACTCTGCCTGCAACATAAGCATGCGCGCGATGCCAATTTCCGTTGTCTGGTCATTCGCCTGTCCAGCAAGGGCAAGATGGGCGCTCATGCAAAGCGGCTGGTCAATGGGCTGCCCGGCCTTTGCAGACTCAAACTCACGAACAACCTGGTCCCAGGTTTCATTTAGGTAGTTGTACGCCCAAGCCAGATACTCCGAGTCGGTGTTTTCGGCCGCTTCAGCGACAAGATCACGGTTGCGCTTGAAGGACTCAAGGGCCAGTGAGAATGCTTCACTTTCATCCGGGTGGAGATTGTCCGGATCGCGGCAGGCCAGGATTCCCGATAGCTGATTGCAGGCTGCTAGCGCTTCATCAAACCTGTCCACGATTTCCGGTGACAAGAACGGGCGGTCGATGTGATCCCGCCAATCTTTCGCGAAGTCCTGATCAGGCAACGGTATATGTGATGATGGAAGCGTGGCCAACGCCGGCACAACATAGCCATTGATGACCGGTGCAACTCTGAAGCGCCAATCGGTTCCAAGATGATCCTGCCCCATCGTAAGAGAATCTTCGATGTATCCCGCGTCCGTCTCAAAATCCGTTATTTCAACAAGAACCGCGATCTCCCGCGCCGGCCAGTACACGCTGTCGGCCTCATCAATCGGCCGGGACCAGCACAGGGCATTCCAGCCGTTGTCCCTGAGTGCTGTTTCCAGGCCCTTCAGCCTTTGGCGGAACCGCTGATCGGCAAGCGAACGGCAACGCCGGGCGGCCGCACGGACCGCCTTACCTAATTGCCCCTTCCGCGCGGCCTTGACGATTCCCGATATTGACGACTGATCGTCATCATACGCCATCTCATGCAAGATGCAGCTAACGTCGCCGAGGCGCTCTCTCAATGCGCTGAGTTCACGCAAAGGCGGCTCTGCACTTGTCCGCCATATGGCCGACTGCTCATGTTCCTTTGCCTGCGCCGCCAGACTTCCGGCGAACGTAGCCGGGCCTTTCGCCCCTCCTTCCTCTGAAATGCGGCTCATTCTCGGCAGGAGATTGCCGAGCGCGCCGGTCAGGAGTGCCCCGAGTGAATCATCGTTGCCGGCGCCCTGCGCCGGTGTGGTCATTTCAGATGCAGGTTTTTCGGGCGTGGCGTAAGCGAGCGCATTGACGGCCCGCACGGTCTCATTGATCTCATCGGTCAACGCGCCTGCATTGGCGATGCCTTTTCCCCTGATCCACTTCTCGGTGAAAGACCGAAAGACCTTTTCGGTGCGTTTCACCAATTCAGCCATTTGGTATGTGTAGTCTGTAAGACTGTCAGAAGCTGATCGGGCCAGCATGATTTGCCGGAAGGCTACGTTCCACGCAACGCGGGCTTTGGCAGGAATGTTTCCCCTCGGCATATTCTTGGACCAGGGCGTGTAGCCCCCGACCACAATAGGCTGGCCTTGCGGGTTTACCGCGTCCGATGCCGCAGCATCCGAGTCCGGTGATATGGCGATCAAGGTTTCGCAGATGCTGCAGATAGACTCATGGGGTTTGGGCTGCTCCTGTTCAGCCACGTAGTAACAGTCGGAACGGACAGTACGTCCATGCGCCCCGTTGAGGTCAACAGCCGGTGTGGATACCCACGGCGTTTGAGACCGGAACAAATCAAACAAGACCTGTTCGCCGCCGAACGCCTGCACGAAGTTTTCGGCCACATCGCGGCCGATCAGGTGGGCTGTGGACAGCAAGGCCGCGACTTGCCGTATGTCCTGCTCTTCATTGCCAACAAATTTGGGTGTGATTGCGAGCGGCACGGGTTCACCCCCGCAGATCGGTGCGAGGCATGAGAGAAACTTGTTGGTCTGCCGCACATTTGTGCAGGACGGAACGGCGCTTCCGTCGGGAAGGTGCTCCAGGCAGGCGGGCCTAAGGTCGTCCTTCGGTAGGGCACGGAATGCAAGGACGGCGTCTCGAAGGTCCTGCCACTGCTCAAACTCTGCCAGGTCGGGAATGTCGATACCCGGATCGCTGAACATCGATGCAAGAAACCATTGAGCGCGCTGCACTCCATGCTGCTCAAGCAGCTCCATGAACGAAGCAACCCGGCGTTCCAGGGTTGCGAGCCCCAGCCCGGTCAGTATGCCTGTCCATGTATCGACGTCTGTGTCGGCGCCAAGTATTTCCGCGAGCTTGCGCAACGCCGCAGTCTCATCTTCATCCTGCGCTTCCGCAAGAATTGATTGAACGGTAAATGGCACGGTTTCGCCAGTCACCGCCGGCAGGCTTTGCCACAGAGAATCATTACTCAGGAATACCGCCTCATCATGTGAAGCCTTGGCGAGAGCCTGAGAGCGGAGCATATGCAGGCCGCCCAGCACACCGGGACGGCTTTCTCTCACCAGATGTTCGTCAAGAAGCCTGGACAATGCTCGGCTGGCATCGTCAGGTTTCATATTAAGCAATTCAAATAGCTTGCTTGCCCGTATCTCTCCGCCACGCGCGCAAATCACCGCTGTGCTTCGTATAATTGCTAGTTCGTCGGTCCGCTTTTCCTGTTGTCGTTGCTGCACCTGCTCATCGATTACGGCCTGAAGCCGCCGACCCTGTGTCAGCACATGTACATATTCGAGCATGAGGCCTTTGGACTGCTCGAACGGTTCCCGCCAGTGCTCCCAGCTTGTCTGCCTCTCAGTGTGAAGCTTCTGCCACACAGTTTCGGCCAGCTCTTCATCGAGGCTGACACCTATGAACTCCGTATCTGACTGGTTGGCGATAAGGGAGACATCTTCCTGCCGTACCGAGCCAAGAAAATAGACTGCAGGCATACCTCTCAGTTCGCGGACGAGAACGTCCCACAGATCATTGTTGACAGAACCAACATCATCGAACGCCAAACCAATCGGGGCGTCTTCGTTGGGGTGGCGGGCACGTACAAAGCGAATGATGGCATCGGCGTCAGCGGCAACAGCCCGTGCCGTGATCTGATACCATCTGAATTCGCCGGCAAGCAGGCTGGCGGACAGCCACATGAGCGCGGATTTTCCGGCGCCTGATGGACCCGATATGAGAACATGCCGTCGCCGCCTGAGCGCGCAGATAACGGTGCCCAAGTCATCCGGGCGATCAAACACAAGCCCGGCTGCGACATGCCCGGGCCGAACCTTCACGCCCTGATAAAACGCCGGCTCGCTGATAGAGCTCCTGAAATCAACCGGCTCCAGAGCGCCGGATGCCATGGCGCGGTCTATCGCGGAAGGGTCTTCGGCCTCCAAACGTTCAAAGATGCGGCGTTCAATCTCGGTGGTAGATATTCGCCGTCGTTCTTCAAAGGGTAAGGATGCGTTCTCCTGCGAAGCCTCGGCGACCAACCTGTAAAGATCGCTGACAATGCCGCCGGCTATGACTTCCGCTGTGTCGAGCTGTGCCGATAGCAGCTTGACACCTTCCTCGCCCGGCTCGGCGCAAGAAAATACGGATGGGTTCTCACCGGCAAAAATCTGGTCGATGCCGGCCTCACTGCGGCCGGTCCGCGGATGCTCAAGAACAACGGCGGCGTGATTTTCCTTCACACCTTTGACCGCCGCGACCTTGGCATGGGTAGCGGCCAGAAACGTCTGCACTTCTGTGTCGTTGAATGCACGGTCCTTGCGTGATTTTATCTGAAGCCAGATGTCACGGTCTGCAAGCTCGACGACGCAGTCGTCCAAACCTTCGGGCACGAGAAAACCGGACGGGGCAAATCCGGCCCACTGACGAATTAGGAGTAAAGTTGAAATGAGATGCTGATAATGAAATCCGCGTCCAGCCCAAGCGCCAGAGCGTGATATTCTCCATTGTTCGCTCGCGCTATGAATTTCTTCTTTCATCTATCGCATTTCACCTTCTAGAGACCGATAAAATCACAAACTATAGAAATACGAGGCAATCCGGCGTATAAAAATCCCCCGCTGATCTAGGCTCCGGACCCATAAAGGGGATTCCCAAGGTATGGGCTGATGTGATTCAAACTCATTGAAAGGAGTTTGAGATGACATCGACTTATTTTTGGCTTTCGGATGATCAGTTTACGCGGCTTGCGCCGCATCTTCCGACGGACACGCGAGGCAAGCCGCGGGTTGATGATCGGCGGGTGATCAGCGGTATTGTGCATGTGCTGAAGTCCGGCGGCCGTTGGGCGGATGCGCCGGCGGTCTATGGCCCGAGGAAGACCTTGTACAACCGCTTTGTCCGCTGGGCGGCCAAGGGTATCTGGACTGATATCTTCCATGCCCTGGCATCGGCAGGTGGCCCTCCCGCCGAGGTGCTGATCGATTCCACGGCGGTCCGGGCCCATCGTTGCGCCGCCGGCGGAAAAGGGGGGAACGCTGCCAGGCCATCGGCCGCTCGCGCGGCGGACGGACCACCAAGATCCATGCCCTGACCGATACCTTCTGCCGCCCCATTGCCCTCTTGCTGACGGGAGGCCATGTTGCGGACTGCACAGCCGCCGATGAACTCCTGGAGCAGATGACCGAGGCAACTATCCTGCACGGCGACAAGGGCTATGACAGCAATGCCGTGCGGGCCAAGATCGAGGCCAGGGGCGCAGCCCCCAATATCCCGCCCAGAACCAATCGCCGTTGGAAAAACTGCTTCTCACCCTGCCTCTACCGCGATCGCAATGCCATCGAGCGTATGTTCGGCAGGATCAAAGACTTCAGGCGTATCGCCACCCGCTACGACAGGCTCGCACAGAACTTCCTCGCCGCCGTCGCCCTCGTCGCTACTGTCTGCTACTGGTTATGAGTCCGGAGCCTAATCCTGAAGTCGCCTTGAGAAATCGGTGCCTACTGTCACACC
>Ga0180219_1001231_pt1 | contig 17340 bp, 22 predicted proteins | sample eDN3rd30CBELigMG_FD_151338 | JGI IMG/M metagenome (GOLD analysis project Ga0180219, IMG submission 151338) | Enriched Miracle-Growth compost microbial communities from Emeryville, California, USA - eDNA 3rd pass 30_C BE-Lig MG (version 2)... ...
GAATGGCTGGAGGCACTCGCTCTCGCGGCCAACTCGCCGCAGGGGCTCTACGTCGTGCCCGAGCCGCCCTTGGGTGGGCTCGACTCCGGCGCCGGGCACGAGGCCTTCGACGGCTGACGGGCGTGCGTCAGCGGTAGTTGACGAATCGCACCGGCCTGAACGGACATTGACGGATCTCACCAGTTGAGCCGAAAATTCGCGGAATCGAGGGCTGGTTGGTGACGGGCGTCGATAGCGGCTGGCGAAGATTCTGCGGACTGTCTGCGGACTGGGGCCGTCAGGAGACAGTGCTGAACCGTACCGATAATCAGATGCTGGAGAGGACGGGACCCGTGCTAACGACGGGGTCGCTACACCTCGTTCGAACGAAACGCCGAAGCCATAAGGAATGATTTGGATCCGGCCCGCGCGGCGTGGCAGGATGGCGTCAATCCTCCCCGCCGTCCGGACTCGTTCCGCACGGCGGGGATTGTCTTAGGGCTGGGGCTCAATGTCAGAGCGGGTTGTCGTCTTCCTCGATTGGCAAAACGTGTACATGCGCGCCCGTGAGAGCTTCCACGTTGAGGCCGCCGCTCACCCTAAGGGCCAGGTGAACCCGCTGGACCTGGGCCTCGAATTAGCCTCTCGTGGGCGTGATGGCGATCGAGAACTCATCGAGGTACGCATCTACCGAGGTGTGCCGGATCAAGCCTACGACTCGGTCGGCTACGCGGCGTCGAGACGCCAGATGGCGGCATGGGCGCGGAACAACAAGATCACCATTATCGGACGCACGCTTCGCTACCCCGATGGGTGGCCGGATTGCGAAGAGGCGCCCCGTGAGAAGGGCGTGGACGTGGCGCTCGCGGTCGACCTGGTGACGATGGCGGCTACGGGAGATTTCGAGACCGCGATCGTGATGTCGTCGGATCAGGATCTGTCGCCGGCGGTGGACCAGGTGCGGAGTCGCTCGCATCTCGGTGGCGCCCGCGTTGAGGTCGCTGCCTGGAGGGGTCCGAACGGCCGTCGGCCGAACCGTATTACCGCTGACCACGTGTACTGTCATTGGCTTGATCAACAGGTCTACTGGGGCCTCCAAGACGACACGGACTATCGCCACAGCCCGGACGCGCCCACCGGGGCGTTCCCACGCCCGCCTGACAGGTTTACGCCCCGCCGGTAGGCCAGGGCGGCACGAATACCCCAGCGGCAACCGAGCGACGGTGCTGCGCTTCTGCGCTCAGTCTCCTTCCGGACGACCGTGCGGTTAGCGCCGTCAAGATCGGTCGGGAGTCATGGTTTCGCAGAACGGTGCAGGCCACCGTGATCGCCGCCGTCCTTGGGCTGTCGCTCACGGTGATCGGCGTGCAGACAGGCGGGCTATGGGAGCCATACGCCGTGCTCGCGTGGGCCGCCGGGGCTGTGGCGTTCGGTGGACTCGCGTTCAGTCTCATCGCGTCAGTGGCGACGCGTGAGGTCGAGGAAGACTCGGAGTTTTCCGCCTAGTTGCGAGGCCGCTCCTCGCCGGTCGCGGACTCAGAGATGACCAGCCCGCGAGACCCATTCCGCGGGCTGGTCGATCGTGAGCGGCCGTCGTGCGTATGCGACGGTCAGGACCCGCTCACAGGGGCGCGAGGGCGGCAGCCTCACCCTCGCGCACGTCAAGCCGTTGCGAGAGCGGCTCCGTACTCGGATTGCGCATCAGGAGACGTGTCCACGGGGCGGTGGGCTCCAACCTCGTGTGCGCCTCGCTTGAGACCAATGCTGACCGACGCTGCGTTCAGAGCGGTGGCGTCCTTGAGCCACCCGGCGACGTCGCGGACGTACTGGAGGGCGTTGGCTGTGTCCTGCGCTTCTCTGAGCGCGACGCGTCCCGCCTCCGACACAACGTTCGGGAGGTGGCGTTCCGAAGCGTCACGGATCGCCTTGAGCGCCGCAGGAACCTCGTGCTGGTGGTGGCGGTCTCGGATGCGCGCCTCGTAGCCGGGGGCGAAGCGTTCGACCGCGAGGAGCCCGTCCTGATCAAGAGTGGGGATGATGTCCGCCCACTCTTTGCCGGCTTCGAGCATGGGGCGGATGTGGTTGTTCCACGCCTGGTCTGTCCGGATGGACTGTGCTGTCGACTCCGGGTCATACTTGGGTCGGTGCTTGTCGGCTTCGGCGGCCGCCTGCTCGTGGGCACGCTCGGCTGCCCTGACGTACCCGTTGAGCGGGTTGTCGAACTGCTGGGCGAGTCGCTCAGAAAGGTGTTGGCTTAGCGACTGCCGGAGCTCGTTGTGGAGCTCCGGTGCGACGTCTGCCGGATGGGACGCCCTGACAGCGGTGAGGTTCCTCAGGTGCTGCTGTGCCGCCACGAATGCGGCGTGAGCGGCGGACCTTGCTTGGAGGCCGAGGCGGGCCGTCGTGAGCAACGGTGCACCGCCCTGCGGGAAGTCTGCTGCGGCTCGCTGGATGAGGTAGGGGTCGATGGTCATGTCACTGCTCCTCTGGGAAGGTGGCGACGAGCTTTGCGGCCTCGGCGTGGTTTGAGATCGTGCCGATCGTGTCGGCGAGTGTGATGACCTGGCCGCGGGCTTCCAGCTCGGCCGAGGTCAGATGGCCGTCGTAGATGAGAAGGTCTCGAAGACGAACGGCCGCGTCGTGATGGGCGGCGATGAGGCGTTCCGGCGACCGAACGTGTTCGGTCTTCTGTGCGAGGTATTCGGCGAGTGTCTTGCCGGGATCTCGCCACAGCGGCGCGAGCCGCTCGGTGGTCGGCTCGGTGGTGCCGCGACTGCGGGCCATCTTTGCGAGGTCCGCTTCGAGGTCTCGAGCCACATCACGAACCGCTTCGAGGACGGCGGCGGCTCTGTCGGTATATGCGGTCATACTTTGCTCCAATCAGGGTGGATTGAATGCCCGGGTGGTTTCCCGAACGGCGGTAGGTGAACGTCGGACGGCTTCGTCTCCTCGTCAATTCGAACCGCACGATGCTGTAACTCGAGACCCTCACAGCTTCCCCCCTCCGGGCCCGCCCATGACGGCCCCCGCGATGATGTTCGCCGCCGTCCACGCTTCCTCTTCGAGGTCGCGGACGATGTTGTTGTGGAACTGGGGGGCGACGACGATCTGCGGGCCGGTGGCCTGCCGTGTCGCGGTCGTCGACACCGGGTAGTCCGCGACGCGCACCTGCCCGCCGTCCTTGAACCCGGGGATCCCGCTGATCCCACGCGCCCACATCGCCCGGTACGCGTCAACGACGTGCGGGCCGCCCGCCCCACGCACCTCCTGGTCGGTGACGAGGATCTCACCGTTCGACGCGGCGATCAGGACATCGTCGGAGGTTCCCGTGCCGGGGCCGGTGATCCGGCCGCCCGCAGCCTTCGGCTTCGCGGTCTTGAACGTGCTCGAGATCACCTTGATCAGCCGGTCGACCTGCGACTCCAGCTTCCGTTCGATGGACTGCGCGTTCTTCTTCGCGTCGTCCCGCTCCTTCCGCGCCTCGACGAGGAGATCGTCGAACGTCTTCTTCGTGTCCGGGTCGATCTGCACCCCGGCGACCTGACGGCCCGCCTGGTTCGAGTACTTCTCCGCGACCCGGTACGACTGGTTCAGCGACGCGACCTGCGTCTTCGTGGCCTTCAGCAGCTCGTCCGCGACCGGCTCCCCCTCAACCGACCCGAGGCCCGCGACTTCGAGCACCAGCGCCGGGTGGAAACCCTTCTTCGAGAGCTGTTCGAGTTTCAGGGTGAACCGTTTGATGCCGCGGGCGCGGGCGCGGGCGGTCTTGTCGATCTCCGCGACCGTCATCGGCGCGTTCGTCTGCTGCTGGGTGGTGACGTCGACCCCGTCGACCTGACGGGTCGTGGTGGTCGTGCGGGTGCCCGACACCCAGTCGGACACGTTGAACGCACGCTTCAGGCCGTTCGACACGGAGTCCGCGACCCGCAGGATCGTGTCACGCACGTCCTCATACCGGGACACAGCCTTGTCGAGGCGGGCGTCGGCTTTCTCCGCCGCCTTCTCGAGCTTGAGGAGCGTCTTCTCCGTCGCGAGCGCCTGCTTGCGGATCTGCGCCGCCTGCCGGGCGGTGGCCTGGCTGGCGATGCTGTAGAGCTCGTCGACAAGGTTCATGGCGCGGCCGTTCAGGCCCGCCTCACGCGCCTCACCGCGCCGCACCGACCGTGACCAGTCCGACCGGCCAGTGATCCCGCCGGACGCGAAGAACTCGGCACCCTTCGGGGTGAGCTGGTACCCCCACCCGTCGAGCATCTGCGCGGCGAGGGAAAGGGACCGGGCACGCTTGGACGGCGAGTCCGGGAGGTACCATTCCCCGCCGGTCTCCGGCTCCGCCCACACCCGCCAGTCACCGGCCCGCGCGTACTGGGGCTCGTGGCGTTCGTTGCCCGCCCCGAAGAACTTCACGTGCCCGCCGTCAGCGAACCCGCCGACCGCCCCGTCCCCTGTGACCGCCCGGTACGTGATCGACCCGCGGAGGGTGCCGTACCGCTTCATGAACTGGTCGATCGTGGTCGCCGCGGTCGCGGTGTCCACGAGGATGTTCATCGCCTTCTCGTCGGGCAGGGCGAACACCTGGTCGGCGAGCGCCTTGACTTCGTCCTTGTTGAACCCGGCCTTGACCGCGGTCTTCTCGAACGCTTCACGCTGCCGAGACAGGGTTCGGATGTACTTCGTCGTGGCATCTTCAGCGGACATGGTCGTCTGGTCGACGGCGTACTGGTCCTCAGCGGCCTTCTGCGCGGCGGCGGCGACATCAGCCAGCATGGACGCGTTCGCGGAGCCGGCGGCGGTGGACTGGTCGAGGGACAGCTTGAACCCGCTGAGGGACCCGTGGGCGTCCTTGTACGCCTTCTTCTGGTCCTGGACCTCCTCACGGATGCCCTTCATCGCCGCCCGCCACTTCGCGTTCGACGAGATCGCGTCCTGGTTCTCGCCGTTCGCTTCGTTGATCTGGTCGACGAGGTCAGACAGCTGCTTCTCGAGCTGCTCCGCGGCGTCGGCTTCGTCGAGATACGCTTCAGCGGCGGATTTCGCGGACTCCGTGGTGTCGTCGTTCGCGTTCTTCTCCTGACGAAGCAGCTCGATCCCACGGCGGCGCTCAGTGTTCTCCTTCTCGACGGCGTCCTCCACGGTCTCCGCAGCGATCGCGTACTCGGTGAGGGACAGGCCCGTCGCGTCGAGCTTCTTCTTCTGCTTCTCGCTGCCGTTCGCGCCGAGGTCCATCGCCCGGGTGAGCTCGTCGAGCGCGGCCTGCGACCCGAGCGCAGCGTCCGTGACGAGCTTCTCCGAGATCCCCAGCTTCTTCGCCGCGTCGTACGCGGAGTCCGCCTGGAACCCGAGGAACCCTTCCGGCTTCTTCTGCAGGTTCGCGACCGCGATACGGCGGGCGGCGCGTTCGGCCGCGTCCCCGCCCTGCTCGAGCGCGTCAGCGTACGTCTCCGCGTTCGCTTCCGCTTCCGCGTGCGCCTGTGCGAGGAGCCCGACGATGGTGAGGACACCGGTCAGGGCGAGGCCAGTGACCCCCGCGGTCACGGCGGTCCCTTTCATGCTGATGCCGAGGCTGCGCATCTCGGCGCGCAGCGCGACGAACCGGGTGCGGAGGATCAGCGCGGCACCGGAGAACAGGGTCACCGCGGCCGCGGCGATGCCGATGACCAGCGCGGTCGCCTGCACCTCCGAAGGGAGTTCCCCGTACCAGTCGACGAGGCCGGTCACGATCTGCACCATGTCGCGGAGGACGTCGTTCGCGCCCGACCCGGTCCGGATCAGGGCGGTGTCGAACGCGCCGCCGAGCTTCTCGATGTCGCCGGCGAGGTTGTCCTGCCGCATCGCGGCCTGCTCCGCCGCGTACCCGGAGTCGTCGACCGCGGCGGTCCATTCCTCGATCTTCTTCGCGCCACCCTCGTACAGGAGAGTCGCTGTCAGGAGCGACTCGTTTCCGAAGATGCGACCCAGGGCCGCCTGCCGTTCCTGGTCCGTCAGGGTGCCGAGCTTGGTCTTGAACTGCTCGGCGATGCCCGCCATTGACAGCATCTTCCCTGATGCGTCGTAGACGTTGATCCCGTACTGCTCCATAACCTTGGAGGCGATTCGGGACGGGGACTGAAGGGCAGCGAGGACGCCACGGAGGGAGGTTCCCGCCTTCTCGCCGAGAACACCCTGCGTCGCGAGATACGCGATCGAACCCGCGGTTCCTTCGAGATCCCACCCGACGCTGTTCGCGAGCGGGCCGACGTAGGACAGGGCGAGGGCCATGTCCTCGACACCGCCCTGCGCTTTACCGGCACCGGCGGCGAGGACATCCGCGACGTGCGACGCCTGCTCCGCGGGGAGCTTGAACTGTGTCAGCGACGTCGCCATGATCTCCGCGGACCGGGCGACCTGCAGCTGACCGGCCGCGGCGAGCGCGAGGGCACCGTTCAGGGACCCGCCGACGATCGAGGAGACCGACAGGCCCGCTTTCGCGAGCTCTTCCTCCGCCTGCGCGGCTTCCTCAGCGGAGTACGCGGTGTCCGCACCGGCTTTCAGGGCCGCTTCGGACAGGCGCTTCTGGTCGTCGATGGACGCCATCGTCGCGGCCCGCACCTGCGACATGGCCTCGTCGAACTGGGTGTACTTCGCGACCGTGAGCCCCACGACGGCGGCGGTGGCGGCACCGGCGACGGTGAGCGCCTTCCCGAGCTTCTCCGACGCCTGCCGCTGCTTATCAGCGAAGGCGGCCGCTTCCTGGTGCTCCCGCTTGAGGCGGGCGGTCTTCTGCGCGAAAGTCTCGGCCGCTTTGCCCTGCTCGTCGAGGGACTCTTTCGTCGACTTCGACTGCTTCGCGACCTTGTCCTGCGCGTCCCCGAGCTCGTTCAGCGACTGGGCGGCCTTGGACGCGGAGCCCTCAACCTTCCGGAGCGCCTTATCCGAGTCCTCCATGTCGCGCTGGAATATCTGCGCGCCGACCGACTGGATCTTGAACAGGAGCGCCCCGGCGTCGAACATCAGATGCCTCCCAGAGTCTGGGCGGCGAAGACGGGGAGTCCCACCCCGCGGGCTGCGTAGGCAATCCGCTTGAGCCGGGCAAGTGCCCCGTCCGTCCCATCGAACTCGCTGAAGTCGTGGAACAGGACCACGTACTGTCCGAGCATGCCAAGTGCTCCGACGGCCACCGCGCGAGCGTAATCCCGGGCCTCAGGGTGGGCGTCGAGGAATTCGCGCAACTCCACGGCAGCGGCCTCGTGCGTCGTTGCAGCGATCATCGCGTGCGCGAGTGTGGTCGTGTCCTTCTGGATCTGCTGTAGGTCGAACACCATTGTGCCGTCGAGTTCCGCAGCAAATGCGGCCACCTGGTCATCGATATCACTCACGCGGCGACTCCTCGGCCCTCGGGTCTAGCCAGCGCTCGAGAGTCCTTCTGGGGCAGATCTGTGAGCTGTGCGAGCAGTCGTGCGTAGCGGAGGCGGAGACCGCCGCGCGGGCTGCTGACACCGGATTCCCAGCGCTGCACCGTGTGCGGCCACACGTCAAGCTCGGCCGCAATACGCCCCTGAGTCAGGCCTGCGCGTTGGCGGATCTGCCGCGCGACGCTCGGCTCGACGAGCTTCTCCGCGGCGACGTCAAGGTCGATGCTCATGGCGCGCCCTCCGTTCCGGTTGGACCAAGTGTTGCGCCAACAGGTGAGACGTGGGAGATTCGAAGTATCCGGATCGGGAATGAGTGCACATGATCGGTACAGAATGGGTGGACGTCGCGGAGCTGATCTCCTGGTACGGCGAGGCCAAGAACATCGGGCCACGGCTACGTGAGCTTCGGCGGTCGCGTAAGGCGCGAGATGGGCGACCCGAGCCGTGGACCCAGGAGGACCTCGCGAGCGCAATGACCAACATGATCAGTGCGCCGGGACCCTTTCGAGGGATGACCAAACAGACCATCTGGAAGATCGAGAACCCCGACAAGGCCTCAGCCAATCGCGCCGTGACAATTGACGAGTTGATCGGGTTCGCGAAGGTCCTGAATGTCACGGTGGTTGATCTCCTGTTGCCAGGAGACCACGTAGCGCAACTTGAAGCGTTCAGAGCGGTGACACGGGCAGCGGAACATCTGAATGAAGTCCGCTCCGCCTGGAGTCGCTACTACTCGAGCGTGCTCGCTGCCCGGGAACAGGTGGCCTCATCTGGCGAGGACGCACGTCGTGAGATCGCATCGCAGTGGCAACGCGAGCGAGCGAAGCACGTCGAGTCGTTTCGCGATCAGTTCGCGCGCCAACCGCAGGGTGAGACGCTAGAGCGGCATGCGTACAGCCAGCCGCCGACGCCGCTCCTCGCCGCGATGGAGGACATCCTCGGTCCGCTCGAGCTCTCGCCGTGGGCGTGGGCCAACGGAAGGCATGGGGGAGTTGAGCCTGCGGACCTGAGTACGCCGGCGGTGCGTGACCTCCGCTAGAGCCGCCGCATCAGCTCCTGCAGCCGCTTGGAGCTGGCGATTGCCTCGGAACGCGACGTGGTGCCGAGGGGCTGCCTTGCGGTTTCGACATGGTGCATTTCGATCACGCGACGGACGTCGGCGAGAGTCATTCGAATGGTGCGCGGACCCAAGCGAACGTGCGGCCAGGCCTGCGCTCTCACCCGATCGCCGACGAGCGAGGGAGGAACCTGCAACAGCTTTGCGACGTCCTCGAGGGTCAGAAGGTTCTCTTCCGGCAGGTGGGCGCACGCAAGACCCGCATTCCCGGCTGGCTCTGGTTGCTCAGAAACGGTCGATAGGGCGATCATTCGCAGATCGTAGCTAGTTTCGGAGATGCCGTCGACGGCGGAGACTGCAGTCACGGCATATGCTCTCGCGGCACGACCTCCGCCATCGTTCGCCCATTCCAGGTTCACCCGGGCAGACTGTGCGCATGAGTACGCAGCCGCCTACGGCCCCACCCGACCTCGCTGACCCGTGGGCATGGTCGCTCGACAGCACGCTCACCGCGGCCGGAGTCGGGGTGGCCTTCCTTGGCGCCCTCGCTACGGCTCTCATTGCCGGGTTCGCGCTGGCTCAGACCAAGCATGCCAACCGACTCGAAGCCGAAGCGCGCGCCCGTGCCGCTCGTGCCGAGTTCGCTCGTGCGGTGGACAAGTACTTGACGACGGTGCCGCCTTTCAACCGCCTGCCGCAGAGCATCACGATCCCCGCGATGCAAGACCTTCACGCGGCGGCGGCCGGCGTGGGTAGCGACGCCGAGAGCATCCCCGGCTGGATTCACTCGACGGTACTCGAAGAGGAGAGGCGCGACGCTGCGCGGAGAAAAGGGCCACCAGACCCACATTGGACGGAGCACAGCCCGAAAGCGACGGTGGCGTTCATTATTCAGATCGGTATCCGCCACCGCCTCACGCGGTGGGTGGCGAGCGGTCAACTCGATCGATCGCGGCTGTTCCCTGATGCTCCGAGCGACCCCGATTGCGTCGCAAGATGAGTAGCCCCAGGGTCATCCCTCGGCTTGTGTATCCACCCAGTAGTGCTTGTCGGGGCCTTCGACGAACCGCCACTCATAGCCGCTTGCCCGGAGAAGCTCGCCTCGCTCTGCCTCGCTCACGCCGTATTGACGCGCGAACGCATTGGCATCCCAATAGAAACCGTTTCGCCTCACGAGTGCAATCAGGTGGCTGTCAATAACCCCTGTGTTCCGCCAGCGAGCGACCCCTTCCCGCTGATCCTTGAACGCTTCGGCGTCGCGAAGCCGAAGCCCTTGCGAGGTGACCCAGTAAATCGCCCTTAGTGGCCACGGCAAGGGGACGACGGTGCCATCACTGTCCCCGCCTTCGTACGTGATTGTGATCCACACTGGCCCGCGCTCGTCGTGTACGTCGGGGCCGAAAGCGGTTTCCAGGTCTCTGAACGTCGCACTGCGGGGCAGCCGCGTGAAGACGGACATTCCGTCGGGGTCACCCCGTGGATGCCACGACAACGGCACGAACTCCATCGTCGCGTCTTCCTCGCGGGACATGGAGAGTGACTGTCCATGTGTGACTGAGTACTCGGAGATGAGGCGATCGACCACACCCTCCTCCGGGTCGGGCTTCGCGATCTGGTAGACCTCGCTCTCCCGACGGAAGAGGCTCAGGGTAATGAAGACGGGTTCCACGAAGACAGCATCGCAGGAGTACTGCCGTCGCGTGTAGGGCTTTGCGCCGTGCCAGCTCAGGCGTGCCAGAGGACGCTGAGTGTGCGCGCCATGCCGCGATGCGCGTCCCGCGGTATCTGTCCCGACCGGCTCCCACCGAACAGCGCGACAATGAACGATTTCGGCTGCACGCGCGCGCGTGCTTAGGCGCGCGTGCGCGTAGGGCGGCATCGACTGGTCGATCGACCCGATCTCGACTACACGCGGCACGCGCGTGCGTGGGGGGGGGGGGGGGGGGGGGGGGGGGGGGGGTAACCGCTACTGGTGTGTATCGGTAGAGGGCTGGGCGGTGGCGTTGAGATCGTCGATGAGGCTGTCGATGAGTGCGGCACTCATCCCTGGCCACCGTTCGGTCCAGATGGTACGGAGGTCATCGTCGGGGGTGGTGGCGAGGTCCATTTCCGGGGCGAGGTCTGTGATGCTGCGGAGAAGGTCGGCGTCGATGTTAGGAAGCCCCGGATGGAGCGTGGCTTGGCGATGGGTGGGCGTTGACGGGACGCGGCGGGGGCTCGTTCGCGTTGTGGGGCGCTGCGGTGTCGTGTGGTCTTGCTCTTTCACGAGGTCGGCCCGCGCCCGGTCGATCTGGGCACGGAGATCTGCGATCCGCTCGGACGTGAGCTCGCTGCGCGCGCGCTCTGTGTCTCGTTCAACGAGGCGTTTCGGACGGCGTAGCGGGTCGTACCGGTAGTGGATGGCCTTCTGCTCGCGTTTGCGGGCACGTTCCCAGTCCTTCAGCGCTGCCATGCGCTTCGCTACGAACTCGTCGGCCGGCAGGTGGTTGGCGACGAGTTCGATCATGGTGTCGACCCAGCGGAGAGCGAAGGTGACGTCAGCCGCGAGCATGTCGCGCTGCTTGGCTTCGTTCAGGGGCCCGTCGAGGAAGTCGGAGTCCCATTCGGGGGTGAGGTGTCGCCAGGAGTCTCGAGTCATGATGCGCGGACGTCCTTCCTTGCTCGTTGAAGCTGCTTGCGTTCGTTGGGGCTACGGCCGCCCCACAAGCCGTGTTCGATGCGCTCCTGCAGGGCATAGTCGAGGCATTCCTGCTGGACGGGGCAACTGGAGCAGATGATGCGCGCGGCGGTGCCTGGGTCACCGGGCTCCGGGAACCAGGCATCACCGCCGATCTGTGCGCAGCTCGCGTCGGTCTGCCAGTCGAGGCGCTCTTCCGTGTCAAACAGGAAGCGGGTCACTCGTCGATCCTTCGCCGCGGTTCGGTGAAGTCGTGGATCGTCGGGGCCGGCGGTCGAAGCCAGTACTGAGACCGACCGTCGATCCGCCAACCGCAGCCGTTCAGGCACCATCCGGAGCCGGGGTCGAATCGGTGGGGGAGGTCGCGTACGCAGGGGCCGGGCATCATGACGCGACCTCTGGTCGGTACTCGCAGACTGCGCATGTTCCGTCCGCGACGAGCTTGTGGCCATCGGTAGAGCAGTCGTGCCCGCGCGCGCCGCTCGGGCGCGCGCGTTCTGATGAAAGGACAGGAGAGGTCCTTTCAGGACCTGTCCTGTCCTGTCCTACTACCCCGGTCACATAACCGGGATCGTGACCGGTAACGCGCGCCGCTCTGGGGGGTCGGGAAGGGCGCGCGCCGGTGTGGGCCTGGGCGGAGGCATTCTCGGCGGCGAGAGCCACGTGCTCGGCGGCCCTGACGCGGTCTCTGTACGCCCGTTGCTTCCGTCGGCTCCTCTCGCGCTGGTACTCGACGTCCGCCGCCGTCGACTGGCCAAGCGTTGTCGTCCAGCCAATCAGTTGGTAGCTCCCCGAGTCGTCCCTGAACCAGAAGCCCGCCGCCACGAGTTCCTCGAGCCACTCGTCTGCGATTGGGCCAGGATAGAGGTACCGCAAGGCTCGTTCCTCGATGAGCCCATCCGTGCCTTGCTCGTTCGCGAACATGAGCGCGTTATGAAGTACCCGATAGGCGGGGTCGGACAGGCGATCGTGCGCCGGGGCTGTCAGCCACTCGCCCTTCAACCGTGCGTCGACCACGCCACGCTCCCTGTTGTCGATGGGGCCTGCGCGGGGGCAGGCCCGCGCAGGCCCCGGTCCATCACGCGGCCGCGACGGCCTCGAAATCTGCGGAGTTGCTGACCGCCCGGGTGCCAGCGCGTTTACTCGGGTCGAGGCCAGCGAGCCAAAGGAATGCGGACGTGACGTTGCCTGTCCACACCTCCGTGTCGACCGGGTCGATGAGCGTGACTTCCTGGCCCTTCAGCTGCACGCGAAGGCTGGCCGGTCGCGCGAACGCTCGAAGCCGTCCGATCGTCCGACGATGTGTCACGTCGCTGAGCGATACCCGTCGCGCGACAAGCATGTGATCCTCATCTTCGGCGATCACCGCGAAGTCCCCGCGCGCGTCGTACACGTTTCCGCCGACATGGCGCGGGCCTGCCGCGTCAACACCGTGGGGGAAATCGATCATGATCGCGTGACCGCCGGGGCCGTACAGGATCGTGATGTGAACCGTGTCGCAGGCCTTTTTCGCGGCATGGTCGATGGTCTTCCGTCGCGGGACGATGTAGCACTCGTGTCCCGCGTCACGGAGGGCCGACTCGGCGGCCACGAACGCGGCCTGTCGCTCCTGTGTGAGCCGCTGCGCCTCCGTGTCCAGTGCGAGGAGGCGCGCCCGCAGGTCATCGATGAGCGATCGGGTGCCCTTCGCGGAGTGATCAGCGTCGAGTGAGGGGAGCTCCCCACAAGGGACTGTGCTGGGGTATACCGTGGACATGATGGGGTTGCCTTTCGTGGTGACTCTCGGCGGGCCGCGCTGCAACGCGGCCCGCCTCTTTTTTTGGTCCTGGTCAGCTGCCGCCGGCGAACGCGCTCTCAATAAGGGCGTCTACGTCCTCCCGGCGCATCACGCGGCGACGCCCGATCTTCCCGGTCTTGAGGGTGCCGTTCTGGATCCAGTAGCGCAGAGTCGACAGCGGGACTCGCGTCGCCTCCGCAACCTCTTCGAGGAACATCACCGGCGGGTACTTACCGGGATCGAGGTGGGGAGTGGTGGACATCACGCCTCCGTATCAGAATTGGCGAAGCCTGCTCTGACAATCATGATACATCAGAGTTCACTAACTGCAACTGCTGTTTTCTGATAGTTTGTGGCAATGAGTACCGACGAGCTAATCGGACAGAATCTGCAGAAGGCGCGAGATTCGGTGTCCCAGACCGAGCTCGCTCAACGCATGCGGGAGCGGGGGCACAAGTGGACCCAGCCCACAGTCGTCGCTGTCGAAAAGGGTGAGCGTCCGCTTCGCATGGCAGAAGCGATCGACGCTGCAGAGATCTTGGGAGTCGACCTTTACGACTTGGTCCGTTATCCGCGAGTGCTTACATTCCACAACGAGCTTCAACGACTGATCGATGCGCACAAGGCGCTCCTAGACGCCGCGATTGCCTATGAACTAGCGCGTGTGCGTCTCTTGACGGAAGCGGCTGACTATGAACGGGAAGAAGGGAGATCGGTGCGCGATGATCTCGCCGAGTGGCCCCTCCTCGAGACTCCCTATCCGTTGGACGAACTTCAGAGTGCGCGCATGGCCCTTGAGGAGTATGCCTTGGGGCACGCTCCGAACCCGTAGCGAGGAGGCGACGATACGTGGCGAGCATCAAGCAACGGCCAGACGGGGCATGGCGCGCCCGCTACCGTGACGCCGCCGGTAAGGAGCATGCCCGCCACTTCAAGCGCAAGCGAGACGCTCAACGCTGGCTCGATGAGGTCGCAGCGTCGGTGGTGACAGGCCAGTACGTCGACCCCAGCGCGGGAAAGATCACCTGGTCGCGGTTTGTGGACGAGTGGATAGATCGCCAGGCCTGGGCGCCGGGCACGATCGAGGGAGTTCGTACCGCGGTCGATAGTGTCCCATGGGTCGATGCTCCGCTGCTAAGTGTCAGGCCTTCTGACGTTCAGGGGTGGCTTACGCGCGAACTTAGGCGTGGGCTGGCACCTTCGACGATGACGACCCGCCTGAACCATGTCCGTGCGGCGTTTCGCGCGGCCGTCGCTGACAAAGTGATCCCGAACGCACCCACCGTGGGGGTCAAAGCTCCGCGCATGCCTCGGCGGGAGTCGGCAATGAAGATCCTGACGTCGCAGCAGGTGCACGATGCGCTTGAGGCGTCAGGCGCTTTCCGTCCGTTCGTGGAGGTATGTGTGTTCGCCGGCCTCCGTCTCGGAGAGGCCGCGGGGCTCCAACTCGGGGATGTGAACTTCCTTTCGCGGAGCATTCGCGTCGCACGTCAGGTGCAGGGCTCGACTCTCAGGACGGCGGAGCTGGTGCCGCCGAAGTATGGCAGTGCGCGGACCGTTTTCGTGCCCGATGCGCTGATTGAATCGTTGGCTGCTCACGTGGCGCGCGAGGGCATCAGATTGCCCGACGAGCAGCTGTTCCTGACTCCGCTCGGACGGCTCTGGCAGCGCAACAACGCAGGGGAAGAATGGCGTCGAGTGCGGAAGGCCACTGGTCTCGGTGACGAGGTGACGTTGCATACACTCCGTCACACGTACGCATCGAACCTGATCGCATCCGGGTGCGACGTTGTGACCGTGCAGAGGGCTCTCGGGCATCAAAGCCCGTCAATCACGCTCAACGTCTACAGCCACTTGTGGCCATCCGCGGAAGATAAGACGAGGGTGGCGGCTGGGGCGTTCATGGCAGAGGTTATGTCTGGTGGACGTCCGCAGCCGGGGGCGCACAGCATCAAATAGCCGGTGTGCGGCTCACTCCAGGAAGTCGACCTTTGTGGTGGCAGTATCGCCTGAGATCTTGACCGTGCATTGGAAGTACGAGCGGACCATCGCTCCAAAGCTATTCTGCGAGTCCACGCTTCCTGTCACCTTCCACGTCCCGTAGCCGCTTGCTTCAGAGTTGAACTGCGCGGTCGCGGGGGCCTTGAGCAACGACTTCACCCGGTCTTCGCATTGGCTGATGGCGATGACCTCGTTGTTGTAATCGTCTTCCCTGTCGCTGTTGAATGCTCCGGACAGCAGAGCGAACGTGATGGCTAGAGCTGGGAGGGCGATGCACCCCACGCAGCCCCACCCCCATCCATCGTTCTTCTTGGGTTGAAGGCTGGGAGCTGCGGCGGCGTCCATCTTCGGGTGGTACGCGGTTCCGGGTCGCGGCGGGGGAGGTGGCGTGGATGCGGCTGGCAAGTATTTGTCCGTCCAGTTCTCGCCGTCGAACCAGCGGAACCTGCCTGACCCGTCGTCATACCAGCCGGGAGGAGCGCCGGTGTTCTCCATTTGTGCCCCCATGCCCCCGGGCGTCCCCAGCCCGTTGGCAAGGCATAGTAGGGCGGGAGACCATGGCTGGTCCAGGGGCCAGCGAATCTAGCGCCAGAGGATTTGCCGACGCGCAAGTGAGCTCAGAACCGCTCGCCGCGTAGCACTCACTCGCCGATTCTGCGGACTCTGCGCGGACTGAGGTCAGAAAAGCCCAGGTCAGGGACCCTTGTTACCGGTAGTTGACGAACTGGAGGTCGACGTCGAGGTCGGCTGCCTTCAGCATCCGCTGGACCTCCTGCAGGTCGTCGCGCGACTTCGACTGCACGCGCAGCTCGTCGCCCTGGATCTGCGCCTTGACCGACTTGGGGCCCTCGTCGCGGATCAGCTTGCTGATCTTCTTGGCGTTCTCCGAAGAGATGCCTTCCTTGAGCGTCGAGGTGATGCGGTACTCCTTGCCGCTGGCGACCGGGTCGCCCGACTCGAGCGACTTCAGTGAGATGCCGCGCTTGATGAGCTTCGACTGGAAGACGTCGAGCACCGCCTTCGCACGCTCCTCGCTGTTCGCCTTGATGAGGATGGCTTCGCCGCTCCACTCGATCGAGGCGCCCGTCCCCTTGAAGTCATAACGCTGCTCGACCTCTTTGCGGGCCTGGTTGAGGGCGTTGTCCGCCTCCTGACGGTCGATCTTGGACACGATGTCGAACGAAGAGTCAGCCATGCGCCAGAGTCTACCGAGCCGGTATTCGGGCTGTCAGCGCGTGGATCTGGTTCACAGGCCGCGCGGTCGATCACCAGAACGTCGAGTCACGCTCGACACCCGGCCAATCACACGAGAGGACCCCTGTGGTCGTCCGGGCTCACGAGGGACTTTCTAGACTGGGGGGATGCAGCCGCTGACGGAGGAGCAGGTGCGCGCCGCGTTCGTGAACGCCGCGCCAGACGAAGTCGAACGGCTCGCGCTTCCGCTCGACTTCATCCTGCTCGACTGGGACCATCTCGACTTCTTCGCCTGGCGCGACCCGCGCATGAAGGGCCGCGGCTACGTGATCGCTGAGCTCAGCGGCACCCCGACCGGTGTCGTTCTGCGCGCGACCGACGGCTCGTCGCGCGGGCGACCCGCCATGTGCAACCTGTGCCACACGATGCAGCCGGGTGACCAGGTCGCGCTGTTCACTGCCCGCCGGGTGGGGGATGCCGGCTCGCGCGGCGACAGCGTCGGCACCTATGTGTGCGCTGATCTGTCGTGCCACGAGAACGTGAGATTGGCCGCACCGCTTGCACCCAACGAGGTTCGGGCGAGCGTCGACCGGCGCATCGACGGCACCCGCCACCGGGTCGAATCGTTCGTCGAGCGGGTGACGACATCCGCCTGACCAGCGTGATCCCGGCGCGCGAGCGGAGGATTTTTCGCTACGGCGAGAGCCAGGTAAGATAGTGGATCGCGCCTCCGGTCGACTGTACAAGCCGGGCGGGTGCGCACCTGGCGAGTTACCCAAGCGGCCAAAGGGATCTGACTGTAAATCAGCCGGCATAGCCTTCGGGGGTTCGAATCCCTCACTCGCCACGATGAGTTGTTCGGGGTTCTTGGAAATCGAGTTCGGAGAACTCAGAAACGAGAAAGACCGCGGAGAGATCCGCGGTCTTTCTCGTTTCTGGGCACTCCCCGTGCGCTGGGACATGGTCTCAGTCGGCTGAGGTGGAGGATCTCGCGGCCCTGGAGTGTCGGATGGAACGCCGACTGGCTCTCCAGCTGGGGTGCTGGAGAGCTGTTGATTCGGCTATGAAGTTCGGGGCGGGTAGCTCGCTATGTTCGCGCTGGGGCCGATTTGTTCTTGTTGCCGCGGTTGCGCATCGCCCGGGACTGCTGAAGGTTTAGGTGACTCCTGATCTGTGGTGATTCGTCACCGCTGGAAGGATGTCCTCATGCCTAAGCCGTTCCCCAAGGAGTTCCGGGACGACGTCGTCGCTATCGCGTTGAAGCGGG
>Ga0180219_1001232_pt1 | contig 17328 bp, 18 predicted proteins | sample eDN3rd30CBELigMG_FD_151338 | JGI IMG/M metagenome (GOLD analysis project Ga0180219, IMG submission 151338) | Enriched Miracle-Growth compost microbial communities from Emeryville, California, USA - eDNA 3rd pass 30_C BE-Lig MG (version 2)... ...
TCGCCGGAACGGCTGCTGGGGCGCGGTGGCGCGCTCGCGCGACCCCGGCCTGCACGGGCGCAAGCCGGCGTTCCGTACGCTGCGCGCGCTGGCGATGAGCTATTTCGAGCCCTATGTCGATTATACCGGCGTGCTGACCGGCTTCGCGCCGGTCGATCTGCGCGGGCTCGGCCGTTACGACTGGCGCTTTGCGTCGCGCAATATGTGGGCGGTGGAGCGGTTCCTGCTGGCGGCACCGCAAACGCCGATCAAGTCCTCGGCGGCGCGGGTGCGCGAACTGCGGCAGCGTTACGCCGCCTATCGTGCCGCGCATCACGACAGGAAGCCGCTCTATTACAAGGGGCGGAACACCTGGCTGCCGATCCCGCAGGTTTTCCGGTAGCAGCAAGGCAACGGATCGTCAGAGCGGCGGGCGCTCGCTGCGACGTGCCTCGATCGTCGATTCCTCAAGATCAAGCTCGCGCTCGATCCGCCGCCGCGCCTCGTCGGTGATCTTGCCGTCGCGCAACAGCCGATAGATGAATTCGCGCTCCGCCGCGATCAGTTCAAGTTGAACATCGGCATTGAGCATCGCCACGGACAGATCGTCGTCGAGATTGTCCGGCAACTGGCTGACGCGGTGCGCGTGCCGCTCCTTGAGCAGCGCCAGCACGCGCTTGGAGAGCTGGCGCTCTTTGCCGATCCTTTCGAGATGATCGTAGGCCGATTGCACCGCGTCGCGGCGCGCCGCGAGTTCGGCGATCCGCTCGCGGCGGCGCTCCGCCTTACCGTCCCTGGCGAGGCCGAGCCAGGCGATGACCGTTGGCAGCATCAGCCCCTGCCCGACCAGCGTCACCAGGATGACGCCGAAGGTGATGAACAGGATCACCTCGCGCTCGATGAACGGCGTCCCGTCGGCGGTCGCGAACGGCAGCGCCAGCGCCGCGGCCAGCGAGACGACGCCGCGCACGCCGGTGAAAGCCAGCAGGAACTGGTATTTCCAATTCGGCGCCGGATCGCGATGCGCCAGCCGCGACCACGCTCGCCGCGGCAGATCGGTGGCGGGGAACATCCACGCGAAGCGGGCGGCGATGACGACGGCAGTGATGATCGCCGTGCCGATCAGCAGGTCGGCAATCGAAAAGCCGTGCGTGCGCTCGATCAGCGTGCGCGCTTGCAGGCCGGTGAGCAGGAACACGAAGCCCTCGATGACATAGATCATCAAGTCCCAGAAGAAGATGCCCTGCAACCGCGTCGCCGCCGAGATCAGCCGCGGCCCGATCCAGCTCACATAGAGCCCGCAGGCGACGGTGGCGAGCACGCCGGAACCGCCGAGATGCTCCGGCACCCAATAGGCGACATAGGGCGTCAGCAACGACAGGATGATCTCGATATGCGGATCGCGCGCCCACGAACGCAGCCGCAGGCTGAGCCAGCCGATACCGATGCCGAAAGCGATCTCGCCGACGACGATCAGCGCGAAGGTCGCCGATGCCTGCGTCAGCGAGAAGCTGCCGGTGGCAACCGCCGCGACCGCGAAGCGATAGAGGATCAGCGCCGTGGCGTCGTTGGCCAGCCCCTCGCCTTCGAGGATAACCATGAGCCGGCGCGGCAGGCCGAGCCGGCGCGCCAAAGCAAGCGGCGCCACCACATCCGGCGGCGCGATGATGGCACCGAGCACGAAGCCGACCGCCCAGTTCATGCCGAGGACATAATGCGCCACCGCGGCGACCGCGCAGGTGGTGAAGATCACGCAGCCGACCGCCAGCAGCGCGATCGGGCGCAGATTGGAGCGGAACTCCCGCCAGCTCATCGCCACACCGGCCGAATAGATCAGCGGCGGCAGAAAGATCAGTAGCACCGTCTCCGGCGCCAGCACCACCGTCGGAATGCCGGGGACCAGCGCCAGGCCGATGCCGGCGACAACGAGAAAGATCGAGGGCGGCGTCTTCATCCGCTGCGCCAGGACGGCGATCGCCGCGGTGAGCGCCAGCAGCATGAAGACGGTGTGCGCCTCGCCGATCATGTCATGAAGCCGGCAAGCATGTTGATGGTCAGCGCCAGGATGCCGAGATTGAAGAAGAACGCCAGCACGCCGTGCAGCGTCGCGACGCGCCGGATCGCCTTGCTGGCGACGGCGACGTCCGACACCTGCGAGGTCATGCCGATGACCAGCGAGAAATAGAAAAAGTCCCAGTAGTCGGGCTGCTCGCTGCCGGGGAAATTCAGTCCGCCGATCTGCCGGTCGCGCCAGTCGCCATAATATTCGTGGGCGTAGTGCAAGGCGAAGATCGTGTGCATGAACAGCCACGACAGCACGATGGTGCCGGTCGCCAGCGCCAGCCGGAACGCGGGCTCGATCCCCTCGTCGCTGCCGTCGGCGCCGAGCAATACGATCAGCGCGGCGAGGCTGGCAAAGGCGGCGATCATCGTCAGGAGCAAGAGCGCGATCGCGCCTTCGTCCTGGATCGCGGCGCGGCGCTTGATCCGTTCGACCGGCGACGGCGCCACCGCGACGAAGACGAAGGCGAGATAGGCCGCCATGGCGATGTCCCAGCCGGACAGCAGGCGCATCGTCAGCGGCCAGTCGGCCGGCAACAGGAACACCGAGACGATCCCGATCGCCAGGCAGCCGAGCAGCTTGGCGTGCAGATGAAACAGCCGCTGCACGATGCGCGGCTGACGCTTGCGGAGCCGGCGGCGGGTCGCGGGCTTGCTCATGCCGCGGGCCTCAGACGCGGCGCTCGGCGATAAAATGCGCCGTCGCCTTAAGCACCGCCGCCTTGTCGCCGAACGGCGACAGCGCCGCCCTCGCCGCCGAAACCAGCGCGGCAAGCTCATTGCGGGCGCCGGCAATGCCAAGCATGCCGACGAGCGTCGCCTTGCCGGCGGCGGCGTCCTTGCCGGTCTGCTTGCCGACGACGGCCGCCTCGCCCTCGACGTCGATAAGATCGTCGGCGATCTGGAAAGCGCGGCCGACCGCTTGCCCGTAGGCGGCAATGGCGTCGCGCTGCGCCGGATCGGCGCCGCCGAGGATGGCGCCGGCCTCGCAGGCGAAGGTCAGCAGCGCGCCGGTCTTCATCGCCTGCAAGCGGATCACGTCGTCGCGCGTCTGCGGCCCGCCGGCGCCGAAACGGCCCTCCGCGGCAAGATCGAGCATCTGGCCGCCGACCATACCGCCGACGCCGGCGGCGCGCGCCAGCGCGACGACGAGCGCCACGCGCACCGCCGCATCCGGATGCGTCTGCGGCCGCGCCAGCACGTCGAAGGCGAGCGTCAGCAGCGCATCGCCGGCAAGGATCGCGGTTGCCTCGTCGAACGCCTTGTGAACGGTCGGCCGGCCGCGCCGCAGATCGTCGTTATCCATGGCGGGCAGATCGTCATGCACCAGCGAGTAGCCGTGGACGCATTCCAGTGCCGCACCCGTGAGCAGCGCCTGCGCGCGCGGCACGTCGAACAGTGCGGCGGTTTCGGCGAGCAGGAACGGCCGCAGCCGCTTGCCGCCGCCGAGCATCGCGTGGCGCATCGCGGCAATGAGCCGCGGCGGCCGGGCGATCTCGCCGCGCTCGGCCGCCTCGCCGATCAGGGTGGCGAGCAGCGCCTCCATCTCGGCGGCGGTCGTCTCAAGTCGGGCGGCAAATGCTGGCAAACCTGCCTCCTCGCAACGGCGCCCGATGGGAACGCCGGACGCCGTGTTAGTCCTTTTGCCGGCCGCGCCGCAAATCCCACGCTGGATGAGCTAGACTGCCGCCGATGTCCGCTCCGCAACGCTCATACGGCGCGACGGCGCCCCGGCCGCTGCCAGCCCGCCGCTCGTTGCCGGGGCGCGTCCTGCGCATCGCGCTGGCGGTGCTCGTCATCCTGCTGCTCGTGCCCTACGCGCTGACGCCGCTCTACCGCATCGTCGATCCGGTCTCCACCGTCATGCTGTGGCGGATGGCGACCGGGCAACGGGTGGAGGTCACCACCGTCTCGCTGCGCGAGGTGGCGCCTGTGCTGCCGCGCACGGTGATCGCCGCCGAGGACGGGCGGTTTTGCAGCCATCCGGGTATCGATTTTGCGGAACTGCGCGCGGTGATCGCCGATGCCGAGGATTTCGACGACATGCGCGGCGGTTCCACGCTGACCCAGCAGGTGGCGAAAAACCTGTTCCTGTGGCCGGGCCGCAGCGTGGTGCGCAAGGCGCTCGAGTTCCCGCTGGCGCTGTGGATCGACCTGGTGCTGCCGAAGTGGCGGATCATGGAAATCTATCTCAATATCGCCGAATGGGGCCCGCAGGGGGAGTTCGGCATCGAGGCGGGCTCCCGCCATGCCTTCCGCAAGCCGGCAAGCCGGCTCTCCGCCTATGAGGCGGCGCTGCTGGCGGCGATATTGCCCAACCCGGTCCGCCGGCAGGCCGGGGCGCCGGGCCCAGGCTTGCGCCGGCTCGCCGGTATCTATGTGCGCCGCGCCGCCCGCGCGCCGCAAAGCGACGACTGCCTGACGGCGAGGCAGGAGACAAGGCGCGAGACAGGCCGATAAATGCCACTGGAAATCGCCCGGAGCTTCCTCTATAAGCCCGGTTTCACAGCCTAAAATCGCGATTTTTCGGGAGTTTCCGCTATGGCGGTGCCAAAAAGAAAGACCTCGCCGTCCCGCCGCGGCATGCGCCGTTCGGCGGATGCGCTCAAGCAGCCGACCTATGTCGAGGACAAGGATTCCGGCGAGCTGCGCCGGCCGCACCACATCGATCTGAAGACCGGCATGTATCGCGGCCGTCAGGTGCTCAAGGCCAAGAAAGAGGCTTAAGCACCGACGGGGACCAGGAACGCCGAGAGAATCCCTCGAGAGGCTCCGATGTATCTGGTCGGTTTCCCGCTGCTGCTGATCCCCTTCGCCATCTACAATATCGTCGCGTTTCTCACGCCCGGCGTCGGCTGGGCGGAGCCGCTGACGCGCCTCGGCCTGCCCTCCGGCGCCGAATGGACGATGTCGCTCGGCGACCTCCTGGTCGCGCTGGCGATCCTGCTGCTGCTCGTCGAGATCATCAAGGCGCACCGCTCCGGCGGGCGCTATCTGATGGACCATCTGCTGTCGGCGTTGCTGCTGATCGCGATGGCCGCCGAGTTCTATCTGGTGCCGCGCGCCACCACCTCGACGTTCTTCCTGCTGATGGTGGCGAGCCTGGCGGACGTCATCGGCGGACTGGTGGCGCTGCGCCGGCGCCCGGCGGTGTTCGTTCCCGCGCCCGAGCCAGCGGTTCACGAGACGCCGGTTTACGAGACTCCCGTTTACGAGACCCCGGCGCATCACGCGCCGGCAGCAAGCGAGCCAACAAGCGAGCCGGTTGCGCCGCCCGTTGCCGCCGCGCCCGTCGTGACCGTCAAGGCGCCGGCCGAACCGGCTGCGGAGGCAGAGGCTTCGCACGCGGATAAGCCGGATTTGCCGGCGCCACCGTCCAATCCCGACCGACCATAGCCCCCACTCTCGGCCACAAGTCGCTCAGCCGAAATCCATCAGGCGAGGATGGCGCGGCGGGCGACCGGCGCCGCCGCCGATACGGCAAGGCGGGCGGCCCGATAGGCAACCACCGCTTCCGCCGGCTCGGCGCGCCGCCGCTGGCGCGTCTGCGGCGCGGCGTCGCGCGTTGCCAGGAGATGCGCGACAAAAGCCGCCCGATGTGCGGATGCCTGATGCGCGGCGACCCGATCCGCGGTGGCGGGGCGATCGTGGGCCGGCGTCCCGGCGTCCCGGACGCTATCCGGGCGAGCGGCGACCGGCACCAGCGCGCGGACGGGTGCCGACCGGCGGCGCGCGGCAGCAGTCTCGATCTGCGATGTGCCAATCCTGCCGATCATCGATGTCCTGCCCCATCTGTCTCGTTTCGGGACAGTTCTGCATGTCCGAAACGCGGCCGACGTTCAACTGCCCGGCCTTCAGACTGTGGATGGCAATTGCCGTGCCGGCCGTCGCGGACGGGAAACGATCATCACGGCACCGGCTTTTTGGAGATTCTTAGCGTTCCGCCCCTAGAGTGCGGGCACGCCACGATGCAACGTATCCGCGCCCTTGTGTGACGGTGTTGCGTGGCGGCATTTTTAGAAGTTTTTTAGAAGGAGCCGCCGTGATTGCCAGCCCCTCGCCGCTCACGGCACCCTTGACGCCCGAGGAGACGGCGGCGGCGGCCGCGCAGACCGGCGTCATCGCTTATGCGTGGACGATCGCCGACGACAGCCTGCGCTGGAGCGCCGGCGCCGCCGAGCGGCTGAAGGCGCCGGACGGCCTGCCGGCAACCGGCCGCGATTTTGCCCGGCTCGTCGATTCCGCCGGCCAGCCGACGCGCTACGACCGGATCCATCAGGCGCTGCTCACGGACCAGGGCAACGGCGTCGCCTACGAACTCGAATATTGCTTCCGCCCCCGCGACGACGCCGACCTGCGGCTATGGATCGAGGACAGCGGCCGCTGGTTCGCCGGCCCCGACGGCAAGCCGGCGCGGGCGACAGGCACGCTGAGGGTCATCAACGAGCGCCACGCCCGCGAGCAGCAACTCTCGTTTCTCGCCCGCTACGACGGACTGACCGGCGAACTGAACCGCTGGCACCTCATCGAGGTGCTGATGCGCGACCTCAACGAGGCGGTGCACATGCGGGGCTCCTGCGGCTTCCTGCTCATCTGCATCGACAACCTTGCCTGGCTCAACGAGGGCTACGGCTTCGGCGTCGGCGACGAGGTGCTCGGCGCGGTCGCCGAACGGTTGCGGCGGCTGATGCGCGGCGAGGATTCGCTCGGGCGCTATTCCGTCAACAAGTTCGGCATCGTGCTCAAGCAATGCACGCCCGACGAACTGGCGATCGCGGCGGAGCGCCTGCTGGTCGGCGTGCGGTCAGAACTGGTCGAGACGTCGCGCGGCGCCATCGCCGCCAGCGTATCGATCGGCGGCGTCACCGCGCCGCGCCACGCCGGCACCGCCGAGGAGGTGCTGGCGCGCGCGCACGACGCGCTGGCAGCGGCAAAGGCGCGGCGGGTCGGCTCGTTCATGGCCTATCGGCCGGACCCGGAACGCGAGGCGGCCCGGCGCAACAGCCGCGAGCTGACCGACGAGATCGTCTCGGCGCTCAACGAACGCCGCGTTTCGCTGGCCTTCGAGCCGGTGGTCGAGGCACGCACGCGCTCGCTCGCCTTCCACGAAAGCCTGATGCGCGTGCATCGCTCCGACGGCAGCGAGATCGCCACCCAGCAACTGGTGCCGATCGCCGAACGGCTCGGCCTGATCCGGCTGCTCGACCACCGCGTCTTTGAGATGGCGATCGCCGCGTTGACGGATGATCCCGGCATGACGCTCAGCGTCAATGTCTCGCCGGCCTCGATCATCCATTCCGAATGGTGGTCGGGCCTCAGCGCGCTGTTGCGCGCGCGCCGCGGTGTGGCCGAGCGCCTGATCGTCGAGATCACCGAGACGGCGGCGATCCACGATATCGCCGATACGCGCGGCTTCATCACCCGCGCCAAGGAACTGGGCTGCCGGATTGCCATCGACGATTTCGGCGCCGGCTATACCTCGTTCCGCAATCTGCGCGAACTCGGCGTCGATATCGTCAAGATCGACGGCGCCTTCGTGCGCAACCTGACGCGATCCGCCGACGACCGCGCCTTCGTCCAGAGCCTGCTGGAACTGGCGCACCGCCTCGGGCTGCAAACCGTGGCCGAATGGGTGCAGGACGAGGAGGCGGCAGCGATCCTGACGGAGTGGCGCTGCGACTACCTGCAAGGCGCGCTCGTCGGCCTGGCATCGCCGCGGCTGCTGACCCAGGAGCCACAGCCGCCGGCGGCGGCAACGCGATAACGCTGCCGCGCTTATTCCTTTCCGGTCAGGCGGTCGACGCGCTTCTGCATCTCGTCGAGCTGGCGCTTCAAGTCATCGAGATCGCCGCTGCTCGGCTTGTCCGACGGCGGACCCTTCTCGCCGCGCGCAAACGGCGTGAACATGGCGAACGTCTTCTCGAACATCTCCATGTTGCGGCGGACCTGATCCTCAAGCTGGCTAAAGCCGACGCCGCCGAACGCCTGCGCCATCTGATCGCGCAACTTGCCCTGCTCGCGGGTGAAGCTGTCGATCGAGGCTTCCAGATAGCGCGGCACCAACATCTGCATGCTGTCGCCGTAGAAGCGGATCAACTGGCGCAGGAAGGAGATCGGCAGCAAGCTCTGCCCTTCCTTGTTTTCCTGCTCGAAGATGATCTGCGCCAGCACCGAGCGGGTGATGTCCTCGCCGGTCTTGGCGTCGTAGACGACGAAATCCTCTCCCGCCTTGACCATGGCGGCGAGGTCCTCGAGCGTCACATAGGTGCTCGTGCCGGTGTTGTAGAGTCGCCGGTTGGCGTATTTCTTGATCGTGATCGGTTCTTTCTCAGACGCCATGAATTGCCCTGTCCGCTGTAGTCCGGGCTGCGAGCATAGCGCCTTTTTTCCGCCGGTAGCCACCGTTTTGTCGCGTTGCGGCAGAGGCGTGCGCCAGGCGCCCGCCAGGCGGGATAGCCGGTAAATCCCGTATCCTCGCGCCTAAATAGGATTTCGTCGTTATTGACAGAGGTCGGCCGGGCCTTAAGGATGCGGCAACGCCGAGATGGTTTCCGCACCGCCAAACGACCGGAGCCTGGATTGGGCGACCCGCGCGCCCAAGCGACGCCCGGACACCCAAGCCTGTCGGGGCCGAGCCTCGTGGCGACGGTCAGGTCTCATGAGGCGCCTCATGAACTCGCTCATGAGACACCTCGTGGAGCCGCTTACGGGGCCGCCCATCAGGTCGCTTATGGAGGCCGCTCGGCCCGAACGGATCAGAAACGGAGTTTTCTCATGAAGGACGACATCGTCATCGTCAGCGCCGCACGAACCCCTGTCGGCGCGTTCAACGGATCGCTGTCGTCGCTGCCGGCGCACGAACTCGGCAAGATCGCGATCCAGGCGGCGCTGGAACGCGCCGGGGTCGAGGGCAAGCAGGTCTCCGAGGTCATCATGGGACAGATCCTCACCGCCGGCGCCGGACAAAACCCGGCGCGGCAAGCCTCGATCGCCGCCGGCATCCCGGTCGAGAGCCCGGCTTGGGGCGTCAACCAGCTCTGCGGCTCCGGTCTGCGGGCGGTGGCGCTCGGCTATCAGGCGATCGTCAACGGCGATAGCGACATCGTCGTCGCCGGCGGCCAGGAATCGATGAGCCAGGCGCCGCACTGCGCGCATCTGCGCAACGGCGTCAAGATGGGCGACTTCAAGATGATCGACACGATGATCAAGGACGGCCTGTGGGACGCCTTCAACGGCTACCACATGGGCAATACCGCCGAGAACGTCGCCAAGCAGTGGCAGATCACCAGGGCGATGCAGGACGAGTTCGCGGTGAAATCGCAGAACAAGGCGGAAGCGGCGATCAAGGCCGGCCGTTTCAAGGACGAAATCGTGCCGGTGACGATCAAGGGCCGCAAGGGCGACACGGTGGTCGATACCGACGAGTTTCCGAAGCCCGGCGTCACGCTCGACTCGATCGCCAAGCTGCGGCCGGCTTTCGACAAGGAAGGCACGGTGACGGCGGCGAGCGCCTCCGGTATCAATGACGGCGCCGCCGCCGTGGTGCTGATGCGCGCCAGCGAGGCGGCCAAGCTCGGCAAAACGCCGCTGGCGCGGATCGTCTCCTGGGCGCAGGCCGGCGTCGATCCCTCGATCATGGGCACCGGGCCGATCCCGGCCTCGCGCGCCGCGCTCAAGAAAGCTGGCTGGAGCCACGAGGACCTCGATCTGATCGAGGCCAACGAAGCCTTCGCGGCACAGGCTTGCGCGGTCAACAAGGATCTCGGCTGGAATACCGACAAGGTCAACGTCAATGGCGGCGCGATCGCCATCGGTCATCCGATCGGCGCGTCGGGCGCCCGCATCCTGGTGACGCTGCTGCACGAAATGCAGAAGCGCGACGCCAAGAAGGGGCTCGCGACGCTGTGCATCGGCGGCGGCATGGGCATTGCCATGTGCGTGGAGCGCTAGTTCGACACACCAAAGGAAAAAGGTGCGTCAAGCGATAGCGAGACGCACTGAAGTAAAAGTGCGTCGAGCGCTAAGCGCGCGTGACCCACACTGGCGTGCGCCGCGACAACGGCACGCCGAAAGTCAAACATCATTTTCAATGGCCGGGCCTTGCCCCGGCCATTGGCGTCTTTAAGCTGCGAAATGGAAGGCGGTCCGTTCGCCGCGGCGCGACGGCTCGAAAAACAAACGCTCCGGGAGGTTTCGCATGTCTCGTGTTGCATTGGTAACGGGCGGTTCGCGCGGCATCGGCGCGGCGATCAGCAAGGCGCTTAAGGCGGCGGGCTACAAGGTTGCCGCCACTTACGCCGGCAACGACGAGGCGGCGCAGCGTTTCAAGGACGAAACAGGTATCTCCGTCTACAAATGGGACGTCTCCTCGTACGACGCCTGCGTCGCCGGCATCGCCAAGGTGGAGGCCGATCTCGGCCCGGTCGAGGTGCTGGTCAATAATGCCGGCATCACCCGCGACGCGATGCTGCACCGGATGAAGCCGGAACAGTGGGCGGCGGTCATCAACACCAATCTCGGCTCGCTGTTCAATATGTGCCGGCCGGTAATCGAGGGCATGCGCGCCCGCAAGTTCGGCCGCATCATCAATATCTCGTCGATCAACGGCCAGAAGGGCCAGATGGGCCAGACCAACTATTCGGCGGCCAAGGCCGGCGACATCGGCTTCACCAAGGCGCTGGCGCAGGAATCGGCGAAGGCCGGCATCACCGTCAACGCCATCTGCCCCGGCTACATCAACACCGAGATGGTGCAGGCGGTACCGAAAGACGTGCTGGAGAAATCCATCCTGCCGCTGATCCCGGTCGGCCGTCTCGGCGAGCCGGAGGAGATCGCGCGCTGCGTCGTGTTCCTCGCCTCCGACGAGGCCGGCTTCATCACCGGCTCGACCCTGGCGGCGAACGGCGGCCAGTACATGGCATAGTTCGATCGACGACGCAGGACCGATGCGACAGGCGTTATGGGGATGACCCAACGCACCGCGACCCTCGTCGGCTTCACTGCGATCCTGATGTGGTCGCTGCTGGCGCTGCTCACCGCCGCCTCCGGGCGCATGCCGCCGTTCCAGTTGCTGGCGGTGACGTTCCTGATCGGCGGCCTCCTCGGCGCGGCGACCTGGGTGCTGCGGCCCGGCGCCGCGTCGGCGCTGCGCCAGCCATGGCCGGTGTGGCTGCTCGGCATCGGCGGCCTGTTCGGCTATCACGCGCTTTATTTCACCGCCTTGCGGCTGGCGCCGCCGGCTGAAGCCGGCCTCATCAACTATCTCTGGCCGCTGCTGATCGTGCTGTTCTCCTCCTTCGTGCTCAGCGAACGGCTGCGCGCGCACCATCTCGTCGGGGCGCTGCTTGGGCTCGTCGGAACGGCGGTGCTGCTCGCCGGACGCGCCGAGATCGGTTTCTCCGCGGCCTTCATCCCCGGCTATGGCGCGGCCTTCGTCGCCGCCTTCGTCTGGGCGATCTATTCGGTCGCCTCGCGCAAATTCGCCGCGGTGCCGAGCGACGCAGTGGTCGGCTTCTGCCTCGTCACCGCGCTCATCGGCGCGCTCTGCCATCTCCTGTTCGAGCAGACGGTGTGGCCGGACCACGCGGGCGAATGGCTCGCCATCCTCGCGCTCGGCGCGGCGCCGGTCGGCGCGGCCTTCTATGTCTGGGACATCGGCATGAAGCGCGGCGACATCCGCGTGCTCGGCGCCGCCTCCTATGCCGCGCCGGTGCTCTCGACCGTGGCGCTGGTGCTCGCCGGCTATGCCGAGCCGCGCTGGACGTTGTGGGCGGCGGCGGCGCTGATCGGCGGCGGCGGACTGATCGCCGCCAAAGACCTACTCAAACGCGCCGCGTAGCGGGCAGGCTCAGGCGTCGGGGTATTGCCGCGCGATGGCATCGGCGCGCGCGGCATCTTCCGGCGTATTGACGTTGAAGAACGGATCGAAAGGCTGGACGGGCCATTCGGCGATGGCGATGCCGTGGCGCGCCGTCCACACTTCGATCTTGCGCAAATCTTCAGCCACCAGCGCGTGGCGCAGATCGTCGCGCAGCGCCACCGGCCACAGCCCGACCACCGGATGGCGCCAGTCGCCGGAGCGCGCGCAGGCCAGCTCCGTGCCGTCGTTGATCCGCGCCGCGTGCAGCCGCGCCACCAGATCGCGCGGCAGGAACGGGCAGTCGCCGGGCACGCTGACGACATAGGCGATATCCGGCTTGTTGGCGGCAGCCCAGTCGAGCCCGGCGAGGACGCCGGCGAGAGGACCGGGAAACCCGCCGACGCTGTCGGGCACGACCGGCAATCCGGTCGCGGAAAAGCGCGTCACATCGCCGTTGGCATTGAGCACGATCGCCGAGGTTTGCAGCCGCAGCCGGTCGAGCACCCGTTCCAGGATCGTCGCGTCGCCGACCCGGATCATCGCCTTGTCGCCGCCACCCATGCGGCGCGCCAGTCCACCGGCAAGGACCAGCCCCAGCGTCCCCGCAGCTTCAGTCATCGTGGAGCGCCGCCTTGCGCCGGTGCTTGTCGCCTTCTTCCGCCACCGTCTCGACGTCCTGATCGAAGACGATGCGCTCCTCGCCGGCGAGCGCGATGAAGCGCTTGCCGCGGGCGCGGCCAATTAAGGTGAGGTTGGCCTTGCGTGCCAGTTCGACGCCCCAGGCGGTGAAGCCGGAACGCGAGATCAGGATCGGGATGCCCATGCGCACGGTCTTGAGCACCATCTCCGAGGTCAGCCGGCCGGTGGTATAGAAGATCTTGTCGGCGGCCGGCACCTTCTCCTTGAACATCCAGCCGGCGATCTTGTCGACCGCATTGTGGCGGCCGACGTCTTCCATATAGACGAGCGGCCGGTCTTCCTGCGCCAGTACGCAGCCGTGAATGGCGCCAGCTTCGAGATAGAGCGAGGGCGTCGTGTTGATCCGGTGCGTCAGGGCATAGAGCCACGAGGTGCGCAGCGGCGCGTCAGGGAGCGAGACGCTGCCGAGCGATTCCATCAGGTCGCCGAACACCGTGCCCTGCGCGCAGCCGGAGGTCTGCACCTTCTTCTTCAGCTTCTTCTCGTAATCGGTCTTGCGCTCGGTGCGCACCACGACGACGGCAAGGTCCTCGTCGTAATCGATGCCGGTCACCTGATCGTCCGGCAGCAGCATGTGCTGGTTGAGCAGATAGCCGAGCGCCAGATAGTCCGGATAGTCGCCGATCGTCATCGCGGTGACGATCTCCTGGCTGTTGAGATAGATCGTCAGCGCCCGCTCGACCGTCACCGCCGTCTCGATGCGCGCGCCGGTCTGATCGATGCCGGACACGCGCTCGGTCAGCCGCCGGTCCTGCGGGTCGGGCTTGATGATATAGGTGTCGCCGGCGGCGCGGAGCATGGACGAGCCTATCGCAAGGGTTTCCGCCGAAGCGGGCGGGTCGGCCCGATAATGACTTGAGCCATCCTGGGCCATCGGGCGGCATCTATTGGGCAGATATTTGCGCGTCCCGGAGAAGTCAATCGCCGGGCCGGGCCGGCGGCGAGCCGGGCAGGAAGGCGATCTCGCCGGTGGCACGATCGACGACGGTTTCCACCGGCGCGCGATAGAGGTCCTGCAACCGCTCGCGGGTGAGGATATCGGCGACCCGGCCCTCGCCGATCCGCGCCCCATCGCGCAGCAGGAAGGCGCGGTCGGCGGCGCGCAGCGCGTGGTTGGGATCGTGGGTGGTGAACAGGACGCCGAGCCCGGAGGCCGCCAATCCGCGGATTTCGGCCATCACCTTGCCCTGGTTGCCGAAATCGAGGCTGGCGGTCGGCTCGTCGAGGACGATGAATTGCGGCTCCTGCGCCAGCGCCCGCGCCAGCAGCACCATCTGCCGCTCGCCGCCGGAGATCATCGTATAGGGACGCGCCGCCAGGGCGGCGATGCCGAGCCGCTCCATGACCGCGACCGCGACGGCGCGGTCGCGCGCGCTCGGCCGGCTGAACAGATTGCCGTGGGCGCTACGTCCCATCAGCACCACCGTCTCCACCGGAAAGGCGAAGGTGGCGATATGGGTCTGCGGCACATAGGCGATCAACCGCGCACGCTCGCGGATCGAGCGGGCCGACAATGTCGCGCCATCGAGCCGCACCTCGCCGGCCTTCGGCGGCAAGAGGCCGAGCAATGTCTTGAGCAGCGTCGTCTTGCCGCCGCCGTTCGGGCCGAGCAGCGCCAGCACCTCGCCGGTGCCGAGCGCCACGTCGAGATCGGTGCCGACGGTGCGCTCGGCATAGCCGATGGCAAGCTGATGGCCGGAGAGGATCATGCGCTACGACCAGGTCTTCTGCACATTGGCGAGCAGCCAGATGAAGAACGGCGTGCCGACGACCGCCGTGAGGATGCCGAGCGGCACCTCGACCGGCGCCATGGTGCGCGCCAGCGTGTCGATCAGCAGCAGATAGCCGCCGCCGAGAATGGCGGATGCCGGCACCAGCCGCGCGAAATCCGGCCCGACCAGCGAGCGCGCCAGATGCGGCACGACGAGCCCGACCCAGCCGATGATGCCGGCGGTGGCGACGCTCGCCGAGGTGGTCAGCGTCGCCGCGGCGACGATGGCGACACGCAGCGGCCCGGTAGCGATGCCGAGCGCGCGTGCTTCTTCTTCCGGCAGCGACATCGCGTTCATCCGCCAGCGCAGCGCGATCAGAACAACCGTGCCGAGCGCCACCGGACCGACCAGCGGCACCAGATCGGAGACATTGGCGGCGGCGAGACTGCCGAGCAGCCAGAAGGTCATGGCGGGAAGCTGGTTATAGGGATCGGCGAGATATTTCAGCAGGCCGACGCCGGCGCCGAGCAGCGCGCCGATGACGACGCCGGTGAGCACCAGCACCAGGATCGGGTCGCGTGAGCGCACCGCCGAGCCGATGACATAGACGGCGGCGACGGCGACCAGCCCGCCGAGAAAAGCGAAGAACTGGATCGCGAACACGCCGAGCGACAGGAAGATGCCGAACACCGCGCCGAGCGCGGCGCCCGACGACGCGCCGAGGATATCCGGCGAAACCAGCGGATTGCGAAACAGGCCCTGGAACGCAGTGCCGGCGACGGCGAGCGCGGCGCCGACCAGCACCGCGGCAAGGACGCGCGGCCCGCGCACCTGCCAGATGACGCTCTCGACCGCCGGCGGCACGCTACCCGCCTGCCCGGTGATCTTCGCGACGAGAACCTGCAACAGGTCGCCGAGCGCCACCGGATAGCGCCCCACCGTGAAGGCGAGGAGCAGCCCGGCCACGAGAACGCCGAGCGCGATCAGGAAGCCGGGCAAAGCGGAGCGCGTCATGACGTAATCATAGCAGGTCTTGCTGCGCGCCGGTGTTCCGGCCGGCGTGGCCTCACGCCGCGCCCGTCAGGATCTGCGCGATCTGCGCGTCGGTCGGCGTGACGTGATAAAATTTTGAATAGAAGTCCCGCGTCAGCGCCGTCATGTCCTCGGCAAATTTTTCGGGATAGAGAATCTTCGCCAGCCACCACAGGCCGATCATGCGGTTGACCGAGGGCGGGAAATCGATCCAGCCGAACGGCGCCGACGGCGAGAGAAACACCCGTCCCTCGCGCACCGCCCGCACCGGCCGCCAGGTCGGATCGTTGCGCACCGACGCCGCGAAGTCGCGGTCGATGGTGACGATGACATCCGGGTCCCACAGCAGGACCTGTTCAAGCGACACATTGGCGAGCCCGCCGGGCAGTTCGTCGGCGACGTTGCGCGCCAGCAATTCGGCCGTCTCGACATTGATCGAGCCCTTGCCGCCGGTCTGCAACCCGCGTGGCCCGCGCGCGTAATAAAGCCGCGGACGGCGCTCACGCGGCACGTCGGCGATGCGCGAAGTGATGGTCGCCAGCGTCTTGTTGCAATAGTCGGCATGCGCCGCGCCCGCCGCTTCGCGGCCGATGAGCCTGCCGAGCGCGGTATAGGCGTCGGTCGTCCGGTCGAAGCGACCGTCGAGCAGCGCATAGGGAATGCCGGTCTGCTGCTGGACGCGGTCGGCGAGCGAAATATAGGTGTCGTTGACCGAGCCGATATCGAGGATCAGGTCCGGCTTGAGCGCCAGCACGGTTTCCAGATTGGCGGTGTTGCCGCGTCCGGTGATCCGGCCGACCGCCGGACGCATGCACACATCCGGCAGCATATAGACGCATTCGTCAGCCCGATGGGCGCGCGGCCAGCCGATCAGCAGATCGGGCGCCAGCGTATAAAGAAGAATGGCGGCCGGCGGTCCCGCCGGAAACACCCGCGTGACCTTGGCCGGAACCGGCACCACGCGGCCGGCGCTGTCATTGACGGTCCGGCCGCTCGCAACCGGCGCCTGAACCGCCTGTGCGTGGCCACAGCGCGGCGCCAGCAGGGCCGCGCCGGCGCCGGCGAGCAGCGAGCGTCTGGACAAGTGCATGGGCGTGCGACCTTTGGGCGTGCGACCTTTCGAGGGAGGCCGTCGCCGCGATCAATCGGTGCCGACCATCACGTCGCTGGCCTTAACCACAGCATAGGCATCCTGGCCCTTCGCCAGTTTCAATTCGTCAACCGCCTCGTTGGTGATCGAGGAGGTCACGATCTGCCCGCCGATATCGATCTTGACGTGCGCCGTCGTCGCGCCCTTCGTCACCTCGATGATCTTGCCCTTGAGCCGGTTGCGCGCGCTGATGCGGATCATGTCATGTCTCCCTGAGGGGCCTTGAGGGCCGGCACCGGCAATCCGGGTGCGGAAAATCCGTGCGCCGACAGGATAGTCTGACCTGTAACCGACAGGATGAACAAGGCAAATTCATAGGCCCTTGGCGGCGCCTTGTTCATGACCGTCAGTCCATAGTCGGCCTCTATCGTTAGTTCCGGCGGCAGCGGCACGATCTGCTGGCCGGGGTTCTCCTTCGCCGCGACGACAGCATTGGTGCGATAGGTGACGAACAGATCGGCGCGGCCCTCGGCGACGTGCCAGCCATAGACGTTGCGCCCCGTCGGCGGCGCGAGGCTGTCCGCTGCGCCGGTCAGCCGCAGCGCCTTCTTCGCCAGAGTAGCGCCGGCGCCGGGGCGGATCGCCTCGGCCCGCTCGAACGATGCAAAAGCATAGTCGCCCGACGGGTCGGCCCGCGGCGTCGAGGTCGCGACCCGCACGGCCGGATCGAGCAGCGTGTCGAGCAGGTTCGCGGAGGTGACGTCGAGGCCCGGCCGCACCAGCGCGCACAGGCTGTTGCGCGCGAACAAAACCACCGGGCCGCTCAACCTCCGCGTGGCGAGCGCCTGCGGATGCGCCATATTGGCGGAGGCAAAGACGTCGGCGGCGGCGCCGCC
>Ga0180219_1001236_pt1 | contig 17276 bp, 16 predicted proteins | sample eDN3rd30CBELigMG_FD_151338 | JGI IMG/M metagenome (GOLD analysis project Ga0180219, IMG submission 151338) | Enriched Miracle-Growth compost microbial communities from Emeryville, California, USA - eDNA 3rd pass 30_C BE-Lig MG (version 2)... ...
ACACCTGGACGACCGACAAATTCACGTACGATACGGTGGGCGATGCCAATGGCACCATGCTGACCCGTGATACCGTGCCTGCGGCGGGCCAGCCGGCTGCGGCGCCGGGCGGCTCGGCCACCGTGGTTGCGCGCAGCTGCAAGGTCACTGGCGTTTCGGGCTGAGAACCGCCAGGCACGCATCATTTTCCGTAGCGTGATGGCGCGTGGGCGCGGCAGCAATGCCGCGCTTTTTTATCATGGTGCGCCCGGCAGGGCTCAGCCCAGTTCAGTGGCGAGCAGGGCGCGGGTGACGTCCCAGCCCCTTGAGTGATGGGCGCGCAGCAGCTCGCGCAGCAGCAGGCCGTCGCGGCTGCGCAGCGCCTCCAGAATCTGTTCATGTTCGGCGACGGCGTGCCGCCAGCGTGACTGCTCAATGTTTCCCGCGTAGCGGTAGCGCCGGATCTGCTGTGCCTCGTTGCGATAGATGCGCGACAGCGCGGGGTTGTGCGCGCCATCGACAATTCGCTGGTGTATGGCCTGATTGATGCTGAAATAAGCCAGCAGGTCGCGCTGCTTGAAAGAGGCAAGCATCTGCTGGTGCAGCGACTCGATGTCGGCAAGCTCGGCGTCGGTGATCCGTGCGCAGCTTGCCGTCGCGGCGATATTCTCCAGCCCGATCAGCACCTCCATGGCGGCGTCGATCTGCGCCATGCTCAACCGGGTGACATAGGCGCCCCGGTTGGGCCGCAGCTCTACCAGTCCTTCGGTATCCAGGATCTTGAGCGCTTCGCGCAATGGGGTGCGGGACAGATCGGCGTGCTGTTCCAGCAGGGAGCGCTCGGAAATGCGCTGCCCGGGCTTCAGTTCACCTGTGACAATCAGCTCGCGCAGACGTGTGACGGCTGCTGTCGTACGGGTTCCGTGACCATTTGCCTCCCCATTGTTCGGATAGGGGTTTTCCTTATTTTGCATGTAATCAAGCCTGAAAATGGTAAAACTAAGCGTGAAATACGTTGTTGTCTCGCATTATTGCATGCAATAATGCGGCAACTTTTTCAACACTGTATATAGCTTTCAATGAATCTTCACACCTATTTTTCCAGTGTGACCAGGCCGGTGCAAGCCTGCGTGGCGGGCAGCGGCGGTTTCGGGCGCAGTTTCATTGCCCAATGCCGGAACACGGCTTTGCTGCGGTGCCGGGCGGCGGTGGATATTGATGCCGGGACGGCGGTCGAGGCTATGGTGTCGGTAGGCATCAGCCGCCAGGACATACGGGTGTGTACGGATCGCGCATCGGCCTTGAGGGCCTGGGAAGAGGGCGCCTATATTGCGGTGGCGGATCTCGACGTCCTGCTGGAACTGCCCCTGGACATTCTTGTAGAGGCTACGGGCAGCCCGACAGCCGGCGCGCGCCATGCGGCGCTGGCCATAGAGGCAGGCTGGCATGTCGCCATTGTGTCCAAGGAGGTCGACAGCGTGATCGGCGCGGGCCTGGCGCACAAGGCGCGTCAGGCTGGGCTGGTCGTCACGCCGGTTGACGGCGATCAGCCCAGCCTGTTGATCGGGCTGGTGACCTGGGCGCAGGTACTGGGCCTGGATATTGTGGCGGCAGGCAAGGCCAGTGAGTACGATTTTGTCTATGATGCCCAGAGCGGCATGATTCACAGCAATGGCGCGTCCCTGAGCGTCCCGGGCTTCGAGGCCTTGTGGGACATGACGCAGGATAATGCCCGCGATATCGTCGCGGCACGCGCAAGCGCCTGCGCGGCGCTGCCGCAGCGCGCAGTGCCCGATTTCTGCGAAATGCAGATTGTCGCCAATTCAACGGGGCTCAAGCCCGACACCAGCGAATTTCACGTTCCCATCTTGCGTATCACCGAGGTGCCCCAGGTATTGCGCCCCAGGGAAGAGGGCGGGGTGTTGGGCCAGGCAGGCACGCTCGAGCTGTTCCATTGCCTGCGCAAGCCTGACGAACTCAGCTTTGCGGGCGGCGTATTTGTCGTGGTGCGCTGCCATGACGAAGACACATGGGCGCTGCTGGCCGGCAAGGGGCATGTGCTGGCCGGCGACCGCAAGACGGCGCTGCTTTACCTTCCGCGCCACCTGCTTGGCCTGGAGGCGGCCACGAGCGTGATCGAGGCCGCGGGGCTGCGCGTATCAAGCGGCTCGCCCGAGCCTTTGCCTGCGCTTGACCTGGTGGGCAAGGCCAAAGAGGCGCTGAGGGCGGGCACGAAGCTGGCCATGGGCGGACATCACCATTCCATCGAATGTGTCGCGCCGGCGCTGCTGCCGGGGGCCGCTCTGGCTGACGACGCACCGGTGCCATTCTATTTGATGGCCAACCTGAGACTGCGCCGTGACGTGCCCGAGGGCGAGTTCATTCGCCTTGCGGACGTCGAGCTGGAGGAGGATTCCCCCTTGCTGGCGCTGCGCCGCTACCAGGATGCGGTTTTTCACGGGCAGGCAAGCACTGTTGCCGCCCCTGTTTTTTGATTAATCAGACACCGAGGAGACAGTCCATGAATTTTTCGTTGAAGACGCTGGCCGTTGCAGCGGCAATTGCAGCGGGCTTTTCAGCCGGCGCGGCCCAGGCCGCCTGGCAGCCCGAGAAACCCATAGAGTTCATTGCTTCCGCCGGCCCTGGCGGGGGCACGGACCAGTTCGCTCGCATTGTGCAGTCCGTCGCCCAGAAATATGACCTGGTTCCGACCTCTGTCGTTGTGACGAACAAGGGCGGCGGCGCGGGCACCGAGGCCTTTGTCTATGGCGAAGGCATCAAGGGTGATCCCCACAAGGTCATTTTTTCGACCAACCTTGCCTGGCTGATGCCCATGATCACCAAGGTCGGTTACAAGATCGAAGACATGACGCCGGTTGCGACGATGGCGGCGGACGAGTTTGTGCTCTGGACATCGGCATCGTCGCCCTACAAGACTGCGGAGGATCTGCTTGCGGACGCCAAGGCGCGCGGCACGGCCTTCAAGATGGGCGGCGCGCAATCCAAGGATACCGATCACATCCTGACCCGCAAGATCGAGGACGCTACCGGCATCAACGTTACCTATGTTCCGTTCAAGTCCGGCGGCCAGGCGGCAGTGCAGCTGGCGGGCGGCCATCTGGACGGCAATACCAACAATCCGGGCGAGAATGCTTCCTATTGGAAGGCAAAGAAAGTTCGTCCGCTGTGCGTTTTTTCCTCCAAACCCCTGGACAGCACGGACAAGGTTGCGAACGGCAAGAGCTGGGCTGACATTCCGCTTTGCAAAGACAGCGGCATCCCCATCGATTCGTTCAAGATGCCCCGCACCGTATGGATGGCTGGCGGCGTGACCCCCGAGCAGGTTGCTTTCTATGTGGATCTGCTGCGCAAGGTCGCGGAAAAGCCGGAGTGGAAGGCCTGGGTCGCCCGCGGCATGCAGTCTGAATTCTTCCTTTCGGGCGACGAGCTGGACGCTTACATTGCCAAGGACGAGAAAGAGCACCATGAGCTGTTCGGCAAGAACGGCTGGCTGGTCAATAACTGATAACGGTATTTCTAATGTCTCTGATCACTCGTCAATCGATGGAGCTGGTCATGGCCGCGGTGATCGCCCTGTTCGCGGGCGTCATCATCGCGGGCAGCCTGCAGCTGGACACTGGCTGGGTTCCTGAAACGGGGCCCCAGGCGGGCTACCTGCCTTTGCGCCTGGGCATCGGCCTGGCGGTGGTCAGCGCGCTGATCTTTCTGCAGACGCTGCGCAACCCCGTGGACGGCGGCTTTGTCACGGGCGTGCAGCTCAAGTCCACGCTGGCCATATTCCTGCCCACGGTGGTGCTCGTGGCGGCCATGCCCTGGCTGGGGTGTTACGTGGCTTCGTGGCTGTATCTCTGCTACATGATCAAGACCCACGGCGGCACAGGCCTCGGAAAGTCGGTGCTCGTGTCCTCTCTCATCATCATTGCCTTTTACCTGGTCTTTGACCTGTGGTTCCAGGTCGATCTGGCCAAGGGCCCCGTGGAGTCTTTCCTGGGCCTGTAAGTACAAGGATTCCGCATGACGGATTTCAGTTTTCTCTGGTCAGGCTTCGAAACGGCGCTGACCTTTCATCATATCGCCATCATGATAGGCGGGGTGCTGCTGGGCATCCTGGTCGGCGTGCTGCCTGGCCTGGGCGCGCCCAACGGCGTGACGCTGCTGCTGCCGCTGACGTTCACCATGGATCCCATCAGCGCGATCATCCTGCTGTCGTCCATGTATTGGGGCGCGCTGTTTGGCGGATCCACCACTTCAATTCTGTTCAACATCCCTGGCGAGCCCTCATCGGTGGCCACGACGTTCGATGGGCACCCCATGGCCAAACAGGGGCGCACTGAAGAGGCCCTTTCCACCGCATTTCTGTCTGCGGGGTTCGGCGCTTTTGTCGGTGTCGTGCTGGTGACGCTGATCGCCAATGTTGTTGCCGACTTCGCCCTGCAGTTCGGGCCGGCGGAATTCTTCGGCGTATTTCTGCTCACCTTCTGCAGTTACGTGGGCATGAGCGGCGGGCGGCCCCTCAAGACGGTGGCTTCTGTGCTGATCGGCCTGATCCTGACGGCTATCGGCATGGATACCGTATCGGGCGAAATGCGCCTGACCTATGGCACGACCTCGTTGGTAAACGGCGTTTCCTACCTCGCGGCGGTCATTGGGCTGTTCGGCATCGGCGAGCTATTGGTGACGGTCGAGGAAGGCCTGGAATTCAAAGGGCTGAAAGCCAGAATGAACTTCGGGGTCATCTGGCGCACCCTCAAGGGCATGCCCAGGCATGCCATCGTCTTGCTGCGTTCGACCGCGATCGGATGCTGGATGGGTATTACGCCGGGCGGCCCCACCGCGGCTTCCTTCATGTCCTACGGCATTGCCCGGCGCTTTTCGCGCAACAAGGAAAACTTCGGCAAGGGCGAGCCTGCGGGCGTCGTGGCGCCGGAAGCTGCGGACCATTCCGCCGGCGTGTCCGCGCTGCTGCCCATGCTGTCGCTGGGCATACCGGGTTCCGCGACTGCCGCCGTGATGATGGGCGGGCTCATGATCTGGGGCCTGCAGCCCGGCCCCATGCTGTTCATCGAGCAGCCGGATTTTGTCTGGGGCCTGATTGCGTCGATGTATATCGCCAATATTGTGGCTGTCGTACTGGTGCTGAGCACGATTCCCCTGTTCGCTTCCATACTCAAGGCGCCGTTTTCCATTATCGGCCCCGTGATCATTGTCGTGTGCCTGATCGGGGCCTACACGATCAGCAATCGCATGCTCGATGTCTATCTGGCGCTGGGCTTTGGCGTGGTTGGCTATCTGTTCAAGAAGCTCGATTATCCGATCGCGCCGCTTATCCTGGCGATGGTATTGGGAGACAAAATGGAGGACGCCTTCCGTCAGTCCATGCTGCTGTCCCAGGGTTCATTCTCGATTTTCTTCAGCAACGGGCTGGTCAGCACCCTGATGGTGCTGTCTATCCTGCTGGCATGCTGGGGGCTGATCCCCCGATTTGGCCGGCGCCGGACAGGCGGGCCATCACTGGTGGAGGAGTGAGCGCCATGGCGATCAAACTTGGCTGCATCGCGGACGATTTCACCGGCGCCACCGATCTGGCCAACAATCTGGTGCAGGCGGGCATGCGGGTATGGCAGGCCATGGGCGTGCCGGATGCCTCCATGGCCCATGAGGCTGATGCGGTCGTCATTGCCCTGAAGTCACGCACCGCGCCGGTCGCCGATGCGGCGGGGGAGTCGCTGCAGGCTCTGCGCTGGCTGCGGGAAGCGGGCGCCCGGCAGGTTTATTTCAAATATTGCTCCACCTTTGACAGTACTCCGCAGGGCAATATCGGCCCCGTGACCGAGGCGCTGATGGATGCGCTGGGGACGGATTTTACGGTGGCCACGCCGGCCTTCCCGGACAATGCGCGTACCGTATTCAAGGGTTATCTGTTCGTGGGCGATGTGCTGCTGCATGAGAGCGGCATGCGCAATCATCCGCTGACACCCATGACGGACTCCAGCCTGGTGCGCGTCATGCAGGCGCAGTGCCGCCGCAAGGTTGGCCTGATCGATTATTCCGTCGTGGCGCGCGGCGCGCAGGCAGTGCGTGAGCGCATTGCGGATCTGCGCGCGGAGGGGGTCGGCATTGCCATACTGGACGCGGTTTCGAATGATGACCTGCTGCGCATTGGGCCCGCCATGGCCGATCTGCCGCTGGTGACGGCGGGTTCCGGGCTGGCCATCGGGCTGCCGCAGAATTTCGGGCTGTCGTCCGCCGACAAGCAGGCGTCGGCCTTGCCCCAGGCCAAAGGAAGCGCTGCCATCGTGTCGGGCAGCTGCTCCGTGGCAACCAATGCGCAAGTGGCCGCATTCAGGCGTTCGGGACGCCCGGCCTTTGGCCTGGATCCGGAGCGGCTGGCCAGGGGCGAAGACCTTGTGCGTGAAGTGCTCGATCAGGCTGTTCCCCTGCTGGCCGATGGCCCGGTGCTGGTCTATGCGACAGCGGATGCGGCGACAGTAGGGGCCGTGCAGGCGCGGCTGGGCAGGGAGCGCTCGGGGGAAATGGTCGAGGCCGCCACTGCCGCGATTGCGCGCGGTCTGGTACAGGCAGGCGTGGGACGGCTGATTGTTGCAGGCGGGGAAACTTCGGGTGCCTGCGTCAAGGCCCTGGGCATTTCACAGATGCAGATCGGAGCGCAGATCGATCCCGGCGTACCATGGTGCTTTGCGCGGAGCGAGGCATCGCCATACGATGGCATCCACATTGCACTGAAGTCAGGCAATTTCGGTACGGAAGATTTTTTCGAAAAGGCTTTCAGCCAGATCTGACCGTGGCACGCAGGGCAGGAAAAACGAACCATGATTGAATACGAAGCCAGAAAGGAGATCTGCCGTGTTGGCAAATCTCTGTTCGACCGAGGCTATGTGCATGCGACGGCCGGCAACATCAGTGTGCGGCTGGACGATGGCTATCTGATTACCCCCACGGATGCATGTCTGGGGTTTCTGGAACCGGACGCATTGTCCCGCCTTGATGCCCAGGGCACGCATATCGATGGGCCCAAGCCCAGCAAGACCATCGTGCTGCATCGACGCATATATGAAGCGGCGCGCCAGTGGCGGCCGGAAACGCGCTGCGTCATCCATACCCACAGCCACGCCTGCGTCCTGCTGTCTTTGCTCAGCCCGGAGCGCGATGCGGCGGCGGCAGCCGTGGCCGTTGCACCAGAATTGATCCCCCCCATCACGCCATATTTTGTGATGAAGGTGGGGCATGTTCCACATATCGCTTACGGCCGTCCCGGGGCGCCGGAGGTGGCGGATCAGGTCGCGAAAGCGATAAAGGCATACGGCGATGCGGGCATCCCGCTGCGGGCTGTCATGCTGGAACGTCTGGGCCCCAATGTGTGGCATGACAGCCCTGCGGCTGCCATGGCTACGCTCGAAGAGCTTGAGGAAACCGCCCGTCTCTGGCTGGCCTGCCGGGGCGGCGCAGTGACCGTCGAGCCGCTGAACGAAGCCCGCCTGCAGTCCCTGGCCAGCGTGTTCGGCGCCCGCTGGTAGCCTGGTTTCAGGGGCCCTGGCAGGTTCCGGGATAAACTTGCTGCATGACCCGGAAGATTTTCCTGTTATGCGCATACTCCTGGTAGAAGACGAGAGCGAGCTTGCCCGCTGGCTGACGCGCAGTCTGGCGCGCCATGGCGGCTTTGTGGCCGACTGGGCCGATGATGCCGAACTGGCCGAGCGCCGGATGGCGGTCGAGGAATTCGATGCCATCATCCTCGACCTGGGTCTGCCCGGCATGGATGGCCACACCTTTCTGTCGCGCCTGCGCGCCCGAGACGACCGCACGCCGGTGCTGGTGCTGACGGCGCGCGATTCATTGGTGGAACGCATCGACACGCTGCACAAAGGGGCGGATGATTTTCTGCGCAAGCCCTTTGTGATCGAGGAGCTGGAGGCGCGGCTCGTTGCGCTGGTGCGGCGCAGCCGCGGCCGCGAGCATCCGCGCCTGGCACTTGGCGATCTGGTGCTGGATACGGCTGCGCAGCGCTTTCTCGAGCGCGGCCAGCCGCTTGCCTTGTCGCCCCGCGAGTTCGGGGTGCTCAAGGTACTGATCCAGAAGAGCGGCGAACCCGTTTCCAAGCAGCAGATTCTGGATCGCATCAGCCCCGATGACCGCGACATCAATCTCGAGGCCATCGAAGTGCTGGTGCATCGCCTGCGCAAGAAGCTGGTTAATTCGGGCACGCACATCGAGACCCTTCGCGGCATGGGGTACTGTCTTGAGCCAGCACGCGAAAACTAGGAAGGCGAGGGCGCGCAGCCTGAAGTCCATCCTGCTGATGTCGCTGGTGCCGGGGCTGGTCTTGTTCATGACGGCGGCATTGTGGGTATCCAACCATCAGCTGCACAAGCAGATAGACATCGCCTATGACCGGTCTCTGGCCGGCGCGCTGCGTTCCATCGACCATCAGATTTCCACCGATGGGGGCGGCCTGTCCGTCGAGTTGCCTTACACCATGCTCGAGTTCTTCGAGCTGACGGCCAACGAGAATGTCTATTATCGGGTCATGACCGAAGATGGCCTGGCGGATATCGGCAACCAGCAGCTGCCGCTGCCGGCCGAGCCGCTGGTATCGTGGGAGCCGCGCTTCTACAACGTCATGTATCTGGGCGAGCAGATACGGGTGGCTGCGCTGGCGCGCCCCATGGATCCGCCGCTCGATGATCCGGGGGGGCGGGTCATTGTGATGGTGGGCGAGGACACCGATACCCGCGCCGCGTTCATTCAGTCCATGATGTGGCATTCGGTGGAGCGCGATATTGTCGGCGTGGTGCTGGTGGTGCTGATCGTGGTGCTGGGGGTGCTGTTTGCCCTGCGTCCGCTGACGCGGCTGAAAGATGAGCTTGAAGGCAGGCGGCACGACGATCTCAGCCCCATAGAGGGGGACGATATTCCGGCGGAGGTGCAGCCGCTGGTCGAGGCGGTGAATGTGCACATGGAGCGTTACGCGGGTCAGGCACGCCTGCAGAGCCAGTTCCTGGATGATGCCTCCCATCAGCTGCGCACACCGCTGGCCGTGCTGCGCGCGCAGCTTGGCTACGCGCTGCGCGAGTCTGATCCCCTCGAGATCCGTGCTGCCCTGCAGGCTATGGGGGAGGGACTGGAGCGGGCGGAGCGTACGGCCAATCAACTGCTGGCGCTTGCCCGTGCGCGCGATGCGGGCGCGCTGGATGACGAGCCGGAGCATACTGACCTGGTTGCGCTGGCGCAGGATATTGTGCGCACCATGTATCCCACAGCCCGCGCCCGTCGCCAGGATCTTGGCCTGGACTGCCCGCTCGAACCTGTATGGCTGGCTGCTCCGGAGTGGCTGGTGCGCGAGGCTCTGGGCAATATTGTCCACAATGCCTTGCGCTACACCCAGCCAGGCGGCGTGATTACCATCTCGGTGCGCAGGGACGAAGCGGCGCTGCGCGTGGTGGTGGAGGATAACGGGCCGGGGATGACGGCCGATGACATAGCCAAGGCAGGAATACGTTTTCGTCGCGGCAAGGCGGGCAGGAATACTTCCGGCGCCGGGTTGGGGCTTGCCATCGTAAACGCCATCATGCAGCAACTGCATGGGAAATTTCTTCTGGAATCCGAAGGTCGTGGCTGTCGCGCCATATTGGTGTTTACCCTAGGTTCTCCGGGGGATGGGCAGCCGCAGGCCAAATAATCGGGAAATTGAAAGGGTTCCGAAAGGCTCGTTTGCGTACGCTTGCCCGTCAGACCGTCGGCAAACATGCGCCGGCGCCCATCAGCATGCCGAGGAGCATGCGAGAACTATCCCCGGAGACGGCATATGAAAACAAAATTCTTGTGTAAGCTCACAGCCGGCCTGTTGCTGGCCAGTGGTGTCTTGATGGCTGGCAGCGCATCCGCGGCAGACGCGCCGCGTCGCCCGGAATGCATCGCGCCCGCCCAGCCCGGCGGCGGTTTCGACCTGACGTGCCGTCTGGCCCAGGAAGGGCTGGACGCGGCAGGCCAGCTCAAGGAGCCCATGCGCATCATCTACATGCCCGGCGGCATTGGGGCGGTGGCCTACAACCACGTGGTCGGCCAGAAACCCGCCGACGGCAGCAGCATCGTCGCGTTTTCGGGCGGTTCGCTGCTCAACTTGGCGCAGGGCAAGTTCGGCAAGTACAACGTCAATGATGTGCGCTGGCTGGCTGCGGTGGGTTCGGATTACGGCGTGGCCGTGGTTCGTGACGATTCCCCCTACCACAGCCTGAAAGACCTGATGGATGCCCTCAAGGCGGATCCCAGCAAGATTGTGCTGGGCGCGGGCGGCACAGTGGGCAGCCAGGACTGGATGAAGGCGGCGCTCACCGCCAAGGCTGCGGGTGTTGATTTCCGCAAGATGCGTTTTGTGGCATTCGAGGGCGGCGGCGAAGCCAATACGGCGCTGCGCGGAGGCCACATCCAGGCATACATGGGCGATGCCGCCGAAGCGTTCACCATGCTGCAGGGTGGTTCGCCCATCCGAGTGCTGGCGGTTTTCAGCGACAAGCGCCTGCCTGGCGAGATGTCCAGCATCCCCACAGCCAAGGAACAGGGCTTCGATATCGACTGGCCCATCATCCGTGGTTTCTATGTCGGGCCCAAGGTGTCGGACGACGACTACAACTGGTGGCTGCAGGCCTTCAAGAACATGCAGGCCAACCCCAAGTTCGCGGAGCTGCAAGCCAAGCTGGGGCTGTTCCCCTTTGACATGTCGGGCCCCGAGCTGGATGCCTTCGTCAAGGAACGCGTGAAAGCCTATGAGGCTCAGGCACGCGAATTCGGCCTGATCAAGAAATAAGAGCAAGGCCATGACTGACCGCTATCTCGGTTTCGCCGCGCTGGTATTCGCGGCGCTCATGGCCTGGTTCGGATGGGGCATCGAGGCCCCGTTCTCCTACGAACCAGTCGGGCCGCGTGCCTTTCCAATGCTGCTGGCTGTGGCCATCGGGCTGTGCGGCGCATGGCTGCTGTTCAGGGGCCGTTTCAAGGCCGAGGCCAACCCCGCGGGCGCCAACCTGCGCATTGCATTGATGGTCGTCTACTGTCTCGCCTATGCCCTGCTGTTTGAGTGGCTTGGCTTTATCGTCGCGACGACGCTGGCAACCATTCTGGTGGGGCGCCTGTTCGGCGGCGCCTGGAGCAAGATCGTAATCGGCGGCATTGTCATGAGCGTGCTCTTTTTCTTCCTGTTCGACCGTGTGCTGGATGTTGTGCTGCCCCTCGGTATTCTGGAGACTGTGCTGTGAGCGAAATACTATCTCATCTGCAGCTCGGCTTTGGCGTCGCCTTCTCCCTGAGCAACCTGCTGGTCGCCCTGGTGGGCGCCTTCTTCGGAACCCTGGTCGGCGTCCTGCCCGGACTGGGGCCCATCAACGGCGTGGCGATGCTCATTCCCATCGCCTTCGCCATGAATCTGCCCCCTGAAACGGCCTTGATCCTGCTGGCCGCTGTCTACGTGGGTGCGGAATACGGCGGCCGGATCACCGCGATCCTGATCAACGTGCCGGGCGAGGCAAGCGCCATCATGACAACACTTGATGGTTATCCCCTGGCTCGCCAGGGCCTGGCCAACGTGGCATTGTCTCTTTCGGCCTGGTCGGCGTTCTGCGGCGCGGTGGTTTCGGTTATCGGGATCGTCATCTTTGCCCCGCTGCTGGCCAAATGGGCGCTGGCGTTCGGGCCGGCGGAATATTTCGTCCTGATGGTCTTTGCCTTCTGTTGCCTGACCAGTCTTTTGGGCGACAAGCCTGTGAAGGGCGCCCTCTCGGCCCTGATCGGCCTGGCCATTGCAACGGTCGGCGTTGACTCCAACTCAGGCGTATACCGCTATACCTTCGATTCGGTCCATCTGTTCGACGGCATCCAGTTCGTGGTGGTGGTCATTGCGCTGTTCGCCGTGGCCGAGCTGCTGGAAATGCTGGAGAAGGTGGTGGGCGGCCAGCATGTGGAGGTGGATTCCTCGGGCCGCAAGCTATTTAATCTGAAGGAGCTTATATTTACCCGCGGTTCCGTGGCGCGCAGCTCGCTGCTGGGCTTTGTTGTCGGCGTGCTGCCGGGTGCGGGGGCCAGTGTGGCCTCGGCTGTGGCTTATTCCAACGAGAAGCGCATCGTAGAGAACAAAGATCCCGACGCGAAGTTCGGCCAGGGCGACCTGCGAGGGGTTACCGCGCCGGAAGCAGCGGCAACCGCATCGGCTGTGGGCTCTTTCGTGCCCATGCTCACGCTGGGCGTGCCGGGTTCGGGTACCACAGCCGTGATGATGGGCGCGCTGACGCTCTACAACATCACCCCCGGCCCGGTGCTGTTCGATACAAAGCCGGAGCTGGTGTGGGGGCTGATCGCCTCGCTGCTGATCGCCAACGTCATACTGTTCGTGATGAACGTGCCTATGGTGCGGGTGTTTTCCAAGGTGCTGTCGGTGCCGGGCTGGCTGATGGTGCCGGGCATCCTGGCGGTAAGCTATATCGGCGTCTATGCGATCAATGCAGGGACGTTTGATCTCATGATGGCGGCAATCATCGGCGGCATAGGCTATCTGCTGCGCAAGGCCGATGTGCCCATGGCGCCGCTGGTGCTGGGGGTGGTGCTAGGCGACATGATGGAGCAGAATCTGCGCCGGGCGCTTTCCATTACCAACGGCGACCTGAGCATCCTTGTCGAGAGCGGGATATCCAAGGGCCTGTGGCTGGTGTCGCTGGTGATTGTGGTAGTTCCCCCGCTGCTGCGCTACATCAAGAAGCAGCGCAGGCTGGCGGCGCAAGCCGGCTAAGCGCCGGGCGGTAACAAAGAAAATGGCGACCGGAGCCCGGTCGCCATTTTTCATGTGCGCCCAGCATGAACTGACCCCGTAAAGTTGGACAGTTAGCGGTTGGAGCTCAAGGCCTGATTTCGGTATTGCACCGGGCTCAGACCTTTTAGTTTGGTCTTGATGCGTTCGTAATTGTAATAGTGAATGTATTGTCGGATGCCGACCCGTAGCTGTTCGATGCAGTCGAAGCGATTCAGGTAAAAGAGTTCGGATTTCAGGATGCCGAAGAAGCTTTCCATGGCGGCATTATCCAGGCAGTTTCCCTTGCGCGACATACTTTGTGTCAGGCCATGCGCAGCAAGCCGACGCCGGTAGGCTGGCATTTGATACTGCCAGCCCTGATCTGAATGCAGCAACGGTTTTTCCTTGTCCGCCAACTTGGCCAAGGCTTTGCTGAGCATGTCGCTCACCAGCGAGAAGTGTGGACGTTTCTGTATTGTGTAGGACACGATTTCCCCGTTATAAAGATCCATTACTGGAGAGAGGTACAGCTTCTCGCCCCGAACGTTGAACTCCGTCACGTCTGTCACCCACTTCTGATTCGGTCTATCGGCCTGGAATCGTTGCTGCAATAGATTCAGCACATTGGCGTTGAGTTGCTTGGCACGGTAAGAGCGATACCTCTTGGGCCGAACCAGAGATTTCAGGCCTAGCGTTTGCATCAAGCGCTGTACGGTCTTGTGGTTGACAGGCGAACCAGCACGCCGCAGTTCAGCGGTAATGCGCCGGTAGCCATAACGGCCCTTGTGACGCTCATACACGGCATGGATGCTGGCCTTCAGGCTGGCATACCGATCTCCCGCCTGCTGCACCTTGGCTTGGTAGTAGAACGTGCTTCGAGACAACCCGGCGACTCTTAGCAAGACTGGTAGCGGATACTGCTGCCTCAGTTCGATGACGGCTTGTGCTTTTTCTGCGCAGCTTGCTGCTTTGCTCGAACCAAGGCATCCAATTTTTTTAGGTACGCCACCTCCGCGCGCAAATATTCGTTTTCTTTGCGTAGATCTTCCAGCGTGCGTGTGTCTGTCTGGGGCGCGGGTGCAGGCGTAGGCGATTCAGGCATTGTCATCTTTTTCGGGCGACCTCTCGGCTTGGGTCTCAATGCGTCCAATCCACCCTCATGATACTGCCGTTCCCACATCCCAAGAATGCTGCCGCCTCGAATGTTGAACTGAGCAGCCACTTGACGGTATGACAGCTCTTCCTCCCACATGCATTGCAGCACTGACAGCTTGAATTCGGCACTGTACTGGGTGGACTTCTTGTTCACACCCTCCGCACCATGTTGCTGGTAACTTGCCACCCACCGTTGCAAGGTTCCAGGAGCTATCCCGTACTCTTTGGATAGCCTCTTGAACCCAGAATCTTTGGATGAAAGATATCGCTCCACCAATTGGAGCTTGAAGTCGGCGTCATACCTAGTCATGAAAACACCTCAGAGATTGGATCAGTGTCCAACTTCTGGGGGTCAGTTCAGCATGGGCGCACTCCTGCGGGTGCAAGTCCCGCCATAAGTTGATCACAGCGAATGAAGTGAAGCGCAACTGCGTGAGGGTGACCGAGCGTGGGGAGGAAGCGTGGAGCGTAAGCTGCGAGCCGATGGACAAGAACCGGATAGAAGGCAAGCGGCGCTAACGAGAGAGAACCTGCAAGCGGCGTTTAAGCGGGTGCGGGCCAACAAGGGCGCTGCCGGGGAGGATGGTCTGGATATTGACCAAACTGCTCGTCATCTGGTGAGTGCCTGGCCTGCGATCCGTCATGAACTACTTGCGGGGACGTATCGGCCCCACCGGTTGCGAGCGATCCAGCTCAAGCAATGGAAACGCGGCAAAACCATGTTCCGTTAGTTGCGGGTGCTGGGCGCGCCGAGTGGCGTCGCTCAGCGGGTCGCAGCAAACTCACGCTGTTGGTGGCGAAACAGCGATCGTCTGCTCAAGACGGTGCTGACGATCTCGCACTTCGACCATCTGGGATTACCCCGTCTGACCTAATCTCAACTTCTCGAACCGCCCGGTGCGGACCCGCATGCCGGGTGGTGTGGCAGGGGCGCAGTCCTTCTGGACTGCCCCCTATGCCGATTTTATTCTGGCTTCAGGGCCGAACGGTGCTGGACTGCGCCGAAGCCAGAGACAGCAGGTTTATCAAGCGCACAGGCGAGTATTGCGAGAGATTTTCCGGGCCTGGAACAAAAGCCCCGGCTCTAGGCCGGGGTGGGTATCAGGTCTTACATGATGGGTCGTAGGCTCGCGCCCATTGGAAGCCATCACCAACCTTGCTGCTATTCTACCGCACTTGCGCCCGCCAGCGTCAACCCCGATCGCAGGCGGGTCGGGACACCGGAGGTTCCTCAACTGTATGCCCCAGACTTTGCAGTATCGGCCCGTGCTGATCGACTCGCTCATCAGCAACGAGCGCATCAACAGTTATAAGAGCGTTTTTCACCCGGCCAATGATGTGGAACTGATGGGCGTATACCTCTGGAATGCGCGCGTCTGCGGCGCACTGTACCCGCTGATGGGCGCGGTGGAAATTACCTTGCGCAACGCGATCGACCAGACGCTTGTGGCCGACTTGGGGCGTTTCTGGTGGGCGGGCGGCAAACTACGCTATCGTTCCTTCGCTCACGGAGTGGATGCGCCCCATCCTGTGCAGGCCGTGCGCGACAACTTCGCCAAGGCTACGCGCAACTATGCTGCTGATCAGCGCCGCCGCCATGCCGTGCGCGGCAATGTGACACCGCACCATCACGGTGTCATTGCCAAGACGGAGTTCTCGACGTGGGAATTCCTGCTGAATGCTGAGTCCATGGGGCGCGGGCTGATCTGGCCCAGGCATCTGTCTGGCGTGTTTCGCGGGCTGTGGCCGGTGCGTCAGGCGGGTGCGATGCTGGCCCATGTGCATGATTTGGTCGCCACGCTGCGCGACTTCCGTAACCGCCTGTTCCACCATGAACCGGCATGGAAGCGGTACGGCGTGCTGACCGAGGCGGATGCCTTGCAGCATTTGCGGGAGAAGATCGCCAAGGCGGAAAGCTTGCTGGCGCTGATACACCCGGAGAGCTTGCGGCTATTGCAGGCCAATGGCCTGATGCAGGAAGCACATCGGGCATGCAGGTTGGACGAGATTCGACGCTTTCAGCACCTTGCGCAGACACATCAGATTGACTCGCTGGATGTGCTGGCAGAACTGGTGGCGCGAAGCACGCAGGAGAACAGCGTTTTGACCGCACGATTGCATCTGGAACCGCGACACCGCTTTCTGATTCTGCCGCCATGAACCTGCACGACGACCAGTATTGCGGGAAAAACTTGACAGCAGGCATTTCTCATAGCCAGACCTCAAGGCCATGAGGGCGTGCTGCTGCGCAGCGAGCCAGCGGGGAGGTCCCAGCGCATCGGTATGCCTTCCACCTCGCAAGGCGGATGCAGGCGCCGGGCGGGGCCCCACTCTGTTTGCTCCAGGTCGGGAGACAGGTCGTCCCGGGTTTCGGGCGCCAGCGGTTCGGTATCGACTGCGACGCCGCAGGCCAGCAGCTCCCCCACACGCGCCAGGGAAAGCCGGGTGACGCTGCCCAGCCCGTCGCCCAGGCGCGAGGTCAGGCCGCGCAGTGCCGATGCTGCCATCAGATAGCCCGCTGTCTGGTCCAGCGCCTGGACAGGCAAGGGGGTGGGTTTGTCTGTGCCGTAATGCTGCATGCCCGCAAGGGCGATGCCATTGCTCATCTGCACCAGGCTGTCAAAGCCGCGCCGCGCGCGCCAGGGCCCCGTCCAGCCATAGGCGTCCAGGCATACGTCGACAAGGCCTGGGCGTATGGCCTGGCGCTCGTCCTCTCCCAGCCCCAGCCGGGCCAGCGCGTCCGAGCGATAGCCGTGGACAAAAATGTCTGCGTCGGCGAGCAGTGTGCGCAGCAGTTCGATCTGGGGCGCATCGCGCAGGTCAATTTCCGCGCAGCGCTTGCCCAGCGTGACCTCCGGCACCATGCCGGGCTCTGTCCACCAGGGCGGGTCGAGGCGCAGCACCGTGGCGCCGTAGCCCGCCAGAAAGCGTGTCGACACCGGGCCGGCCAGAACACGTGTCATATCCAGCACTCTCAGGCCGGCAAGCGGCCGCTCGCGTGTTGCTAGCGCGTCATGCATGCGTGCCGGACGAGCGCCGGGGCGGGCGTCCGGCCGCCCTCCCGAGGAAGCGTAGGCATCGGGCAGTTCATGCCGGGCATGATGGAAAACCGGTTCAGCCGACACAGCCTGCCCCTGCGGATGCCTGAGCCAGTCGTCGCGGCTGCGCATGACTGCGGCGCAAGCGTGTGCCGCGACCATGGCATCTTCAAGCGGCTGCGCATCCCAGTGCAAGATAGCGGCGGCAACGCTGTCGTGTTCGGGGCCGCAGCCCAGCACGGACAGGGCTGCATCGCGATGATGGGGCGCGTTGGCGTGTATGCGTATCC
>Ga0180219_1001238_pt1 | contig 17265 bp, 19 predicted proteins | sample eDN3rd30CBELigMG_FD_151338 | JGI IMG/M metagenome (GOLD analysis project Ga0180219, IMG submission 151338) | Enriched Miracle-Growth compost microbial communities from Emeryville, California, USA - eDNA 3rd pass 30_C BE-Lig MG (version 2)... ...
CTGCTACTCAGTGCCTGGATCGGGCTATGGCTGTACACCATTGGTCCGATCATTTTGAGAAGCAGACAAGCAGCATTCTTCGCCGCCATCTTTGGCGCAGCCTTTCCCGCCATGCTCGCCTCAGACTGCTTCCCTCAGTACCGGGGATACCTAGTGGTCATCGGCTTAAGCATGCTGGTGGCACCCCTCGCAGCGGTGCTTGTAGACTCAGTAAGATGGAGCCGAGCGCATCCGGACGAGCCCCCGGTAGAGCGCATCCCCGGCGACTGGTAGGGTATCACGCGCCGTAATAAGCTTTCCGCTCGGCGATGGCGTCAGCAACCTTTGATAGGTCCGTCGTCAGCACGTCACCTGTAAACTGATGCGCCTCAAGCATATAGATATAGTCGGTCGCGTTGGCCGTCGTGTCGCCAATGGTGCCGCTGTTATTACCCATGCGCAGGAACATTGCGGAGAGGTCAGTCGGCGTCGGCACCGCGCCACCAGACCATGCCAATTTCTGTCCCGTATTATCATCGGCCAGCGCAGAAGACGCCGTGACCGTCACGCCATCCAGCGTTACTCGTAGGATGCGGTCCTGTTGATTGACGGACATTGCCGCCACGGCGATAGAGGCATTGGTGATAGCCGCCGACGTAACTGCGGCGGAGGCAGCGGCACCCGTCAAGCGCAAATTGATGACGCCTGATGCTTTCTGCACAAACGCGCGAGCATTCGAGGACACCAAAGCTGTCTTGTTCCCTACGAATATGTTGTGCGCCAGCGTTGGCGCGGATGGACACACGGGCGAGAACGCGATGAGCAGCGTTCCCTCCCACGCCATGCTGTTCGGCAAATCCCACTGATTGGAATTATCGAGCTTCAACCCCCGCCGAGAGTACGGGCCCACGCCAGCAAATAGTGGTGTGCCGGCCCGCAAGGTCGCATTGCCAGAGCGAAAGGCACCGAACCCAGCCTGATCGATGAACTTCTGATTAGTCGCGTCATAGGCAAGCGGGTCTGTGTCATCAAACCGGAAGCCGGAGACCCAACCCGGAATATCCCAAACGTATGTCATTATGCAGCCCTCACGGTCATCTCTTGGGGACAGGCGAAGTCATAGTGCGTGTATGAAGGGTTCACTAACGAGATGACGCCAGAGCCCGCTTTGCGCACGATAGTCCCAGCTTGGTTTTGCGTGCCTGATACCAAGCTAACCGTCGTAGTCGGTACTGCGATCCGGAACCGCTGTTGACCGACCGTCCCGACAGGAGATGCGTTCAGGGTCAGCGTGATTTTGTTGCCCGATACGACAGCCGCGTTGATCTTGACATAGCTGCCATTGTCGACCCATTCCATGCCGTAGAGGGCGTTGGCCGCATTAAGGTTTGCCCCATAGTTGAAGTTGGTATCGATCAGCAATTGCTGTGTGAATTTGATCACGCAGGTGGTCGTACCGTTCCACGTGACGTCAGTTGCCAACACCGGCGGAGACACATCCCCATTCTCGAAGAACCTTCGCAAGCGAAGCATGTGTGCCTCGCCACGCGTTGCCATGCCAAGATTGGTGTTGTGGACGCGGTCGGACAAACTTGGATACGGGAACTGCGGCCCGATGGAGATCGCATTCGGTGTGTCGCCCAGGATGCGGGTAAGTGCCCGCTCAATGTCGATCGAGGTCGCGTCCTTCATCTCCTGAGGGTACGACATGACAATTGGCGCTCGGTACTCGGGGCGCCCCATCTGCTGGGCGGCGTAGAGCTGCATCAGGCCGAGATATTCCATGCCGTTCGTATAGTACTGCGTCTCGCTTTGGCCGGCCGACATAGCTGCCTCGCCATTCGACTGCGAGAATGAGACAACGGGCCGGTATCCGTCTGCCCGCGCCACAGCGCACAATCGACGTATCATGCCGTGAGCGTTCGCCAGTGGACCGCCCTGCCCGAGGATGGTCAGATCGCGCCCGCCGACCGCAACGGAGACCTGATAGAGTCGCCGCATGGGGCCGCGATCTGAGAATGCTGCGGCAAAGCCCCCGCCGGGCCCCTCACGCGAGCTGTCTTCCTGATGGATGACGACGGAAGAAACCTCATTCCAATCCACACACCACTCTTGGTTGGTCGCGAAATAATCGAACTTGGGGCCACCATTGCCACCAACTGGCATATAGGCATTGGGATGCGTAATGCCCGTGACCGGTGCCGTTCCGGTTCCATCATCACGCGGCTCGTGATTTGACTGTCCAATCCAAACATGGAGAAGAGCCTGCGGAAGAGACAACTCACGCTGATAGCGAGCGGTGAAGAAGGCCTGCTTTGCTGCCGCGCGGGCTGCAGCAGCTTCACTAAAATCCATCCTGGTTCCCAAGGTAGAGTACCCGCCGCGCGCACTGATGACTTCCGATGATGGCCCGCCCTGCACCGGCGAGAAATTCAAAGCTGTGGTGCCGAGATTTATCGATCCAGCATCGAGGCCGAGGGTCCATCCTTCGCCGGCTCCAACCGTCCCGGCCTGGATGACGAAGCCGATGCGCGCCAGCTCCGCGGCGCTGTCTGCGAAAGAAGCGCGAGATGCTGCGCCGGACGCCACAACGGTGTAGAGGCCATTTTCCGCCGGCGCCGTCTGAGAGCCGAGAAAGACATAATTTCCCGTCGCCAGAACGACGCCGTTCAAGGTCGTGCCATTTGTCAGGCCGGATGCCAGAGTGACGTTCGCAGTTGACCTGACCCGGATCGCATTCGACGTCCAATTGATGCCCAAGGCCGGACCTGGCGCACCGACGAGGCCGATCGACCACGATGCAAAGATACCAGAGCCATTGACACCATCGACGTTCACCGTCATGGCGGTGCCCATCGGATCGTAGGCGGTGACGACACCATCCATATATTTGGTGACATCTGCAGTGCTGGCGATCCGAACCCGAGAACCGACACCATAAGCCAACCCGGCTTGCGTCGAAAAGGACTGGGAGCCGGGCCCTATAGTCAAGGACGTCGCGCTGGTGCCAATGTATCCCGGTCCAACACTGAACACCCAACCAGAGCCGGTGTAATATCGCGCCATATTGGCGGTGGTGTTGAAATAGTAGAGCCCAGCCTCGAGCGCGATCGGCGGCACATAGGCAGCGGCATAGGCTTCGGCCGCTGCATCATCGGCGAAGTCGCCGAGGCTCTGGCGCTTCACATCAACGATGGCAGCTTCCATCTGGTTGAGTTTGGCGCGGATATCCGCCTTGATCGGTTCGTGGTCGCCGGATTCCGGCACGAACGGCGTTTCATAGTCGCGGAAGATGTTGTCGATAGTGTCGACCATCTCAAAGGCTCCAGATTTTCAGGGATGCGTCAGGTAACGGTGGCCGTCTGCGGGCCGGCCGGCGTCGAGCCGACATCGGCGGCATTCAGCGCCACCGCGAAATAGTCATAGGTGCCAGCCGCCACCGTGTCGGTGTAGGCGCTGGTCGCGTTCGGCGCTCCGAAGATTTTCGGGCCAACCGGGACGGCATCGATGAACGGGTCGCCGGTGGCGGCGCGGTAGAACTGCACGGCGCTGAAATTGCCGCTGTTCGGATTGGTACAGGACAGGTCGGCGAAGCCTGCACCGCCGGTGGCGGCGATCCATATCGGCGAGCCCGGCGCGACGCTGGCGATCTCGGTATTCACCTCCAGCGGTGGCGTGCTGAAAGGTGATCGCGATGTTATGCCGTAGGTCGCTACCTGAACTTCCAAAAGCGTCCCGGAGGGCACCACGCCGGTCTCGATGCTGAGACGCCCGGCCGAGGGTACCAGCCCAGGATAGGTTGTTTCCTGCCAGGTCCCTGCCGGCGGTCCCTTGACCCGCCAATGCACGACATAGCTGAAATAAATTGAGCTCCCGTCGATCGCGGTATTTGTTGGCGCATCCCACGAAACGTTCAGAATGACGACCGCGGAACCCGACGGATCGGTGATCTGTTCTGCCGTTGCATTGACGTCGGCCGGCGCCGACAGTCCGCCGCTGGACGGGCGAACAGGGACCGGTGGCACGTCGCTCTCCATCGTACCCGGCACATACTCGGAATCGATGACGGACGACGTTTGCAGGAAATCTATTTCACAAGTCTGGCTCATCGGCGATAGGCGCGCTGCGCGCACCTCAACCACAAGATCAGCCATGCGATAGGATTTGTTCGACTGGATACGCACCCGGCGCGCATAGCAGGCGTTGAGCCCACTCCACCGCAACGTCAGCGTGCCGCGCACTTCCTGACGCTGGCGGAACATTTCACGGCGCAGAAGCCGCGATGCCTGCCCAACCGACTGCACCCATCCCAGATCGATGTTGCCATTGACCGGGGCGCCCGGCCGCAGAGCCTGGTCCGCCGTATCCAACACCGGATCGGTTTCGACACTGACATAATTATGGTCCGGCGAGGTCCACCGCGCCGTTGCCTGGTTGATCCGTGTTTCGCTTGATGCGCCGGTCTGGAGTTTGACGCCAAGAATATCGGCATCTGAAATTAAGACGACCGGCGCATAATAGACGCCGATCTCGATATCGACGGTTCCATCGCCCCGTCGGCAGAGCCAGCCGTCGAAGGCAGCCAACATGCTTTGCAGGGCGATGCGGCGGTCCTGTTCTTCCGTCCCCCAGCCGGAGCCGCGATAGCGCGGTTCGGTGCCGCCACCCTTGCGGGAAACAGACGTGTCGCAATCGTCCATCGCCTGCGTCCAGCGGGAAAGGATCGGCAGGACCGTTGTAGTGTAATTGTTGCGGTAGCCGGCGGGAGAAAAGCACAGAAAATCGAGAACGAATAGAACCGGGTTGCGGCTGAATTGCCACGTCGCTTCGTTATTCGGGTCTTGCGCTTCGTCGCGCGGATCGAACAGCAGTTTCCAGTTGCCGACCATACTCGGCTGAGGCGACTGGTTCGGATAGGCTTTCGTGAAACCTTGCTGGCCTGTCGGCGAACAGATCATCGCGAGCGAGGCGCAGCCATCGCCGCGGTGTTTTGCGGTCCAGTTGGCGCCCAGCAGATTCCGGATCATCGCATAGGGCGTTTCCGGGACCAGGCCGATCCTTGTATCGATCCAGACGACAGGCTGGACGGACTCATTTGCATATCTGCCGTCTGGCAAGGGGTTGACTGTTCCATGCATCGGGCCAGTAAGGGGCGCGACGAGAAAGGCCATATTGTTGGCCGGGTTCAGCGTCACGGCGTCGTCATGGAGATAGAGTTGGACGAATTCAGCCGCGCGGTGGCGGACGAAGGCAATCACATAATGCAGGTAGTTTCCCGTCGCTTCCCAAAGGACGACGACGCCTGATAGCCGAACCGTTCCATACGCAAACGGCGCATAGGGCACGGGCTGCTTGATCGGGACCAGGCCGCTTTCGGCGCTCTGTTTCGGCGATCGGGACAGGAGCAAGGATAGGCCGATGCCGAGCGCCGTCGTTGTGACCGATGCCAAGACAGCCGCGACACTCACGCCGGCAACGGTCGTCGGCAGGCTCGCGGCGACCAGCGCCGCCGCAAACATGGGCGTGAATATCGGGTCCGCATGCGCTGGCGCCAATAGCCCCAGGAACGTCATAGCGGCCAGCAGGAGCCGCATCATCATCGCATGACCGCCCAAGATGCCGTCACCGCCAGATCGCCGCTGTAGACGAAGCCCTGTCCGTTATCATCAAGCCCGCGAGCCATCCAAGACGAAGCATAGCGAATGACGACGGCGCCGCCGGCCGCGCGCATGTTTTCCGGCAGACCTTCGAACAGAACAACGCCCAAATCTCCATGCTCAGGATCTTCCGTTCTGACAAATCCATGTCGGCTCATTTCGCCATCCACCAGAGAAACGAGCCCACCAGCGCGCGCCACGATCGAACCGGCTTGCGCCGCCGTGCGGTAGCGTCCGCGCCATCGCTCGGTCGGGTCTTTCCCGGTTGCTTCCGCGACCCAAAGCCCACCCCAGCAGCAGCAATCGACATAGCCCCACTTCCACGCCTGCTTCAGCGAGCGGTCGAGGTAGTCGTCGAGTGTGATCATCCCTTGCGGAGTCGGCTTGTCATGCCGTTGAAGACAGCGAGGGCGATCTCGGCGCGCGTACGTTTCCTGTATCGCAGCACCTGGTTGCCGGTGATGGCGACCTGAAAAATACGGCCTGTCTCGGACAGGCTGATGACCCTGCGGATGCGATAGGCGCGATGGCCCCAGGTGGGATGCTCGATTGAGAACCATTCGCCGCCCTGGAGGTCAGCCCCTTCGACAACCTTGATGTTCAGAATTCCGTCGCCGCCCTCGGCAATTTCCGTCAAGACCGCGCTGATGACAGGCTGCGAATAGAGCGTCCCGTCTGAAAATGAGGTGCCGTCGCTATGCGGAACCAGCCGATAGAGACCATCAGCACCGCTCCATCCACCGGCTACTGGCGCGATAAAATCGAGCATCAGCGGCGCATTGATCCGCGCCACGCTGCCGTTCAGCATAGCCCCCATCCTGGACACGTAGCGCAGCCGAGCCGGAACCGTATTGCCTGGGTTGATGCCGCTGTATTTACAGGAGACCAGCCCGCCGCCGCCTATATCCGCCGAGGTCGAGAACCCATCCAGACTGCGCCCGCCCTCGATGCTGGAGCCGACGACGTCGACCTCGATCTCTGCTGGCCGGAGCAAGGCGAGGTTCATCGTCTCGATCGTCTCAGGCATCAGCCGGCATACCTGGCGGCATTGGCCGTCTGGACGCCGGCGAGGTTGCGCGTCACGTTCTTCATCACCGAGGCTTCGATCCGGTCGGCGTGCTGGTCGAGCATGTCCTGGATCTTCGGCATGGTCTCATTCCCGACGTTGCCGTTGACGATCAGCTGTGTCGTGCCGGCATGGAAGTTGACGCCCCCTCCGTTGTCATTGCTGGCGCGGCCAAGGGAGGCAGCTACGCCCAGCTTGCCGTCGGCGCCGCGCTTCAGCGGCATGACGGCTTCCGTCCCGGCTTCACCCATCAAGCCGGTCTTTCCACCGGCCATCGGGAAATGCACCGGGCCGGTCGTCAGACCGCCGGCGGCGAAGGGCACGACCGATCCACGGCTGAATGCTGCCCCGAGGGCGTAGAGCCCGCCAGAGCCCGGCGTGAGGCCGCCACCGCCGCCAAAGAGGCTGCTGAAGAGTCCGCCGCCTCCACCGCCGCCACCGAGGCCGCCAATGCCACCGTTGACGATGACATTCCCGGCCTGGACGTTCATGTTCGCCGTCGTCTTGTCGCCACCGATCAACCCGCCAAGCAGATCGCCGAATAGGCCACCACCGGCCTTGCCGTTCTTGCCGAGAAGCGTTTCCGTCAGCCCGGCGGTTCCGGTGTCGATCAGTTTATCGCCGATCCGGAGGCCGGCCTGCTTCAATGCTTCGCCGGGCTTTTCGCCGCGGGCAATTGCCTTCAGCGGTGACGAGATCAGATCGCGCGCCGAATCCCTGACAGAATCCATGGCTGCAATTGTCTTTTGCTGCCTCTCTGCTTCCTTTTCACGCGCGGCGGCAAGCTGACCTTCCGCAGCCGCAAGCTTATCGATTGTGGCGCGGTAGGCCGTCAGGTCGGTAATGCCCTGGCGCCGGACCTCATTTTCCAGCCGGATTTGTTCATTTGACCGGGCGATTTCTTCTGTCGACTTGCCGAATGATTTTGCGCTGGCGTCGAGCGCACGGCGCTGCGCCTCGGCGTTCTGTTCGGTATCGAAGAACATCTGCGCGGTGAGATTATTGATGCGGTCGGCTTCAACCTTCGAGCGCAACGACGATACGTTGTCGTTTGCGCCGTTACCCCCGACATTGACGGCCGACGGGGCTCCGTTGCGCAGTGCGCGCGCGCCGAATGGTTCAACATGCCACGGCTCGTAAGACATCGGAAATCGCAGGCCGAGGTCACCTGCCTTAGCATGTGCCGCCGCTCGAGCTTCGGGCGTGGCAAAGGCCAAATCGGCAGCCAGGCCATATTCGTGGTTCGACCGACCGGGAGGCGCAGCAAGACCGGGCTTGCGGCGGTATAGATCGGCCTGCTCGTCATAAGATCGCTTACCGGACGTGATCGAGATGCCGGGAACTGCCGCGATCAGAGCTTCGAGTTTTGTCCGAAAGTCGTCGGCGAGACCCTGCGTTCCCGCTACCGAGCTTCGGTTTGACACCGTTGCCGCCGGCGCCGTGCCGCGGTTCAGCACATTAGTCTGCTCGCCAAGGTCGCGGAATTCAATGGCGGTCTGGCGCTTGACCCGCTCCAGCGGCGTGCGCGCGCCGGACATGGAAATCTCATCATTGATGCGACGGGTGGCGTCCTGCAGCGTGCGCGTTGCCTCGGCAATAGCGAGTGTGCGGGCCTTGTCGGCGTCGGCGGCCTGCGTCGTCGCCCGCGTCGCGTCTCGCTTGGCTTCCGCCTCGATCTTCATTTGCTCGACGGCAAGCTTTTCAGCGGACGTGCGCGCCATGATCGCAGCCGCCCCGATCCTCGCGTCTTCGGCGACGTTCGCGTTTGCGAGGTCGATAGCCTGCTGGCGCCGGCGGCGCTGTTCATCGGCGGCGCGGTCTGCAAGAGCCGGCGCGATTAAGGGCGCACCCGCCTCCATGATGCGTTGTTCCTGAGCGCTGGCGATTTCGCGATCCAGACGGGAAATCATCGCGCGATTGCGCGGATCAGTCCGACGGCGATTCTCGATCAGTGTGTTCAGATCCACCTGCGACTGCGTCTCGCCGCTGTCGATCTTGCTGCCCGCCCAGGAAAACCACTTCGAGGCGCGCTGGGAAGCAGCCTCCATGGCCTTTGCCAAAAGCCCGGTCGCATCCTTCGTCTTGTTCAGATCGTCGAGATAGGCGCGCATGAGCGTCGCGCGCGCGCCCTCCATGTCGTTCATTGCCGCCTGGCGTCGGATTTGCTGCTCGACATTGGCGCCGAACGTGCCGAAACGGCGGCCCAGATCCTGCGCGCCCTGAACCGGGTCACGGAAGGCCTTCGTCAGTTCTTCGGTCGCCTCAGAAATACCCAGCCCGAATGCGCCTGAGAACTTGCGGGTCGAGGCCAGCAACTGGTCAGAGATGCCGCCGTCGATGCCCGCTCCCGCGAAACCACCGACCGCGGCAAACGACTGGCTCGACGTCAGGCCCCGGCTGGTACCTCGCGCGGCAAGGTCCGTCATACCAGCAAGAGTCTGTCCGCTTGCCCTCCCTAAGCCGTTTAACGACCGTTCGAGATCGCGGATTTTGCTTTCCCATGTGGCCCAGGAGGCAAAGCCCGCCGCGCCGATCGCCGCGATGCCAACCATCGCGACGCGCGCCGGCGTCACCAGCCCGAGCAAGGTCGAGCCGAGTTGCTTTATGGATCCCGTAACACCCTGCGGCCCCTGCAGCGTTTGGTAGACCTGTCCGCCCTGCGTCGCGAAAACCTGAAAGGCGCTCGATCCGGAAAGCAGCATGGTCGCCGCGTCATTGACCTGAAAGCCCAGATTTCGCATCTGGTATGCATTCATCGCCACGACGTTGGAGTGCTGCTGCGTCGCTGCAATGGCCTGATCCAGCCGCTGCTTCATGATGAACATATTGCGGGACGCCTGATCGGCGTTCCCCGAGTTCTCGCTGATCGCGCGCGCGGCGATGCGCTGCGCATTTTCGAGTTGCGCAGTCGCACGCGCAACCGGATCGATCGTCTTGCTCAGCCGGTCGAAGTCGCGCTGCGCGCTCAATGTCGATTTCGACATCGTTTCCGATGCCGTAGCGACCTTCTGCTGAGACGCAGCTACGCCGTCGAGTTTGGCCTTGACCTGATCCAGCCCCTGTTCGGAGCCGATCACCGTCAATTTTTTGATCTGCTCGACAGTCGCCATCAGGTCGCCTAACGCTTCACGATCGTCTGTGGATGTGAAGGCGTCGCAATAGCCAGCGCGAATTCCGGCCCGTTCGAACTGGCCCTGCATCTTCTTCGCATGGGCTCGATCGACGCCAAACACGAGCGTCGGGCGGTTCTCGGCATGCTTCTGCCAGCTCTCGACGACATCGGCGATGAGCCTGGAGTCCTGCATCACCTCGGATAGCTGATCCTGCTGGTAGTCGCCGGCCTTCGTTTTCACTGCCGATAGGTCTGGCTGCGTCGGCGCGAAGACGCGATACGGAACCAGCCAACCCTTGGCGATCGCCTCCGCCATCGTGATAGGGATGATCAGCTTCGAATATTTCTTGCCGAGGCCTGCGGTCCACGGCGTAGCGCTCAAGCCGATGACGATCGTCTTCGACCACTCTGGACGCGCCAGCATTTCTTCGAGGTGGCGGTCACCGACATGCGCCTCGTCGACAAGCAGAATTGCAACCGGGTCGAGCGTCCTATTGCGCAGCGTCTGGAGCGAAATGACCTGGATCGGGGCGCTCGGATTCGTCATTTCGTGATCGGCTTGAAGCACGCCGATATCGCGCACGCCGGCGGTCCACATCCGCTTCGCCGTCTGGTTGACGAGGCCCAACATCGGCACCGTCATGCCAGCGCGCCGGCCCTTTTTCAGGCTGCCCTCGCAGATGGCAACAGCTACCTCGGTTTTGCCGGTGCCGGTCGGCATCATCAGCATGATCCGCCGGTGGCCTTCGGCGATAGCGGCGCGCAGCATGTCCAGCGCACGGGCCTGGAAGTCGCGCAGGACGACTGGCTGGATGTTCGCCGTCGAAGACAGCAGCGATTGTTCGAAGGGCAGGGCGGGGGCGTGCAAGTTCATGCAGCACCCTTGCCAAACGGATGGTTGTCGTCCCAACCAGGTTCAGAGGGTGGGTCTGCTCTCCCTATCCTGCTAACGTTTCCCCCTTGGCTTGGTATCTTTCTGGCTTCTGGCTTCTGGGCCTTATCCCCCCCGTTATCCCTTGGGTTGCCACTTGGGTTAACCGGGGGGTTAACCCCCCCCTTAACCCCATTCTTCAAATTGGGATTACCCCCGCCGCTTCCATTGGCCTTGTCCTTTCTTGCCTTGGCGATGTCTCGGCGCATCCGTCGGCTGAAGATCGTCCCGTCTTCATCGATGCTGAAGACGCCGAACTCGGATAGCTCCAGGAGCAGGCTTTCACATTCCCTGGCGCTGGCGCCGACAAGCTTTGCGAGCTGCGGTGCCTTGATCGGCACACCGTTGATGTTGAGAGACCCCTCCGATTCGAACATCAGGCAGAGCATTTCCATCCAGAGCCCGCGAGCAGCCAGCGAGCAGGAGTGGACGGCCTGATCAGACCGCCAGTCAGAGGCGTAGAACTTGAGCCATGGCTGGCGTGTCGCACTCATGGGCGATCACCTGCCTGTTTTCTGTTCGCCATTATCGCATCGCGCTCTCGCTTGATGGCGTTGATCAGGGCGTCGACGTTCTCCGGAGCAATGACGATCGTGATGTCGTCTTCGTCGTACTCACCGGCTTCGCATTTGATGGTGATGTGGTCACGGCCGTTCGCAAATACGCTGATCGCTGACTGTTCTGGCACGTCGACTTGCCTCCAATTGCTCCAGTCGGGATATGGCTTGCTATTTTCCTGCTTCGGCTTAGGAGCCTGCGGGACAGGTGCGGATACCGCTGGCGAAGGCGCCGGCAGTTTGCCGCCGGCATCGCCCAGCATGTCGGGCTGTTCGTTCTTTGCGTCTGTCATTGGGCCTCCTCGTCAATCCATGGTGCGATCCGGACGGCGAGCCATTTCGCCGAGCGCATCAATCGAAGGGCGATGAAAGTCCTCATCCGCCAATGCCAGCTGCGCCTCGAGACGGGCGATCCTCGCGTCGAGTTGTTTGAATTCATCTTTGGCCGCCTTTTCATTGGCCGCATCGCGCGCGGCACGTTCAATGTCTCGGAGCTCGTCGCCAGACACGCGGACCCGGTCGTCGGCGTACCAAACGTCGCGAACCCTGCTGTAGGACCAGCCGGGCAGCTTGCGGCACACGCGAAGCAGAACAGCTTTCACGCTTTCGCCAGGCTCTGCCGGCCGCGCCAACTGACGCATCATGCTCTGGCACTCGATCAACGCACTCATTTCCCCAAACTCCGATGACTTGTCGGACATTTCCAAAAGCTCCTGTGACACAGTGATCTTGTGAGAACAGGAGCGTTTCAAAACCTCATGTGTGAATTCGATGGACTTCAAGCGGATTTCGTCACGATCGGCGTTGCAGCGCGGGCCGTGATCGAGAAAATTTCAGACGAGCGGCAGGTGGTTCAAACACCTGCGCAACTCGTGGTGATGGTGGTGGCGCGCTCTTGCAGCGAGCGCGGCGAGAAGAATGTGATAGTCGCGTTCAGCGATGACCGAGTCGTCGTTGACAACGGCGCCGGCGGTGCGTGGTCGCGGAGCCGGCGCTGATGCCAGGAATCCGCGGCCCACCATGGCTACGCCTCCACCTTTTCGCTGAAGATGTCTGGTCGCAGCGCCTCTCGACGTATTTCACCACCGGTGGCTCGTTCGATAGCAATCGCCACTTCGGCAGTGACACGTTGCTTGCCGTTCATCAGGCGGGAAATCTGCTGTTGGGTGAGACCGACCCTGGCAGCAAGTTTGGCCTGTGACCCCAGGATGCGGACGGCGCTGATGAGATTATCGTGTTGCATACGAAGAAAATACACCTAACGGGTGTGAAGTCAACACCCACAAGTGTGGAGCTAGGGTTTTGGCAGTAGTGTACGAATGCGCCATGCAGAACTATGGCGAAAAAGTCCGGCAAGCCCGAGAATCCAAGGGCATCAGTCAGGCACAACTTGCCGACGAGGCTGGAACAACTCAGCAGACGATTGGTAAAATCGAAGCTAATTCAATAGCGTATAGCCGATATATGCCAAAAATTGCACAGATCCTCGGGCTTGATCTACGCGAAGTCGATCCCCGGTTTGCCTTACAGGAGGTTGCGTCAGCAACGACACCCAACGCCATGCCCGTTTATCCGGGGGTACCAGGGGCAGACCGGTCGATGGGTATGGCGCGCGAGCCGGCCTACTTCGTTGCAATTCCGGAGATGATGTTCGGAAAGGTCCGCCCGTTCGGCTGCATAATGCCGGATAGCTCGATGAAGCCCATATTTTCTCCAGGCGACGTGCTCTTGTGTGCTGAAGCAGCGGATTCTCCGCCTTCTGGCCTCTGCGTTCTTATGCGCAAGGATGCCAATCAGCCCGTGGTTCATCCTATGCTCGTGCGCAAGCTGGTGATGCCTTACGAAAATTCCTGGATGCTTGAACGCGAAAACCCGCACGGGACTGAAATGGTGGAGAAAACCGACTGGCCCACGGTGTACAAAATACACGGTGTCTACTATCAGAGCTGATTAATTACACTAAAAGGTGTTGACTTCCACACTTTAAGGTGTTTTCATTGCCTTCATCACATCGATGGAGGCCGCCTTGCCACAGCCAGACACCCAGCCACAGCCGGATTTCCAGCGGTTCATCACCGTTTTCCATGCCGATCGTTCTGGCACCGCGCCTGCGACCTTCAATCCGCACGCCACCCTTGCCGAGGTTGCGCACGCACTTGCCGACAACGAGATCGCCGACTGCCCGGTGGTCTGCATCCTTGAAAGCGTGCCATCGGAAGGCACTTGCCGCGACGTCACCGAGGATATCGCCCGCCTGATCCCGGCCGTCATTGAAGAAGCGTCACGCGATGGCTGGGAAGTCCGCGCCTGCGCCATCGACCTGATGGAGCGCTATGGCATCGACCAGCCGGAGGCCGATGCCGACGACGAAGGCGAGGCCATGCAGGTCGGCTTCGACCGCGAGCGCGACCGCCGCGCAATGGCGGAGGCGGTCTGATGAATCAGCACGCCATGCCAAACATCGCAGCCGCTGCGGCGCTCGCCTCGATTGAGCAGCCGGAGCCATGCCGGCGCGATCTTCAATCCCTCGGTGCCGAGTTCGACGCCATCCATGCGACCTACTTGGTTCTGCACAAAGAGCAGGATCAGCTATCGGCAGTCTTCGATGCTGCGCTGGCTGAACTGCAAAAGACCGATCGAGACCCTTTCAAATCCAAGGCATGGCATCGCCTGCGCGACGAGACCGGCCTGGAAGCCAATATCGCGAAGGTCGAAGCGATCTGGGAACATCTCGAAAAGCTGGCGGAGCGAATTCGCCTGATCGCGCCCGTCACAGTCGCCGATTTCCATGTCCGGCTGAAGGTGCTGGCGTTCGACAACTACGTCAGTTGCGAGTTCGACCAGCCTGAACGGGACATGGACTGGCACGTCCTGAATTTCCATCAGCTTTTACAGCAAGTCGGGAAGTCGACCGCCGCGGCGTAGGCCGCCTATCTCGGGAAGGAAATCCCATGAACATGCACGCGCAAATCACCGTCGGGGCGTCAACGCCGACAGCATTGCCTGATCAGCCAGCGCCAGCGATGGCATTCACCCCCGCCGACGAAAAGCGCGCGGTCGAAGCCATCGAGTTCACTGAGCGCTACGGGGATCGCCTGTCCTGGCATCCGGCCCCCTTCAGCTACGTGTGCTGGGACCGCCAGCTCAACGAAGAGCGCATCCACACGATTTGCAGCGGCGAGTACCGCCCGATCACCGAGGCCATGCGCCAGATTCTTTGGCGCCGCGAGCACCGCGCCTAACCGCACATCAAAATTGGAGGATTGAACGATGAACATGCATGTCATGATCACGCCGCCAGCACCGCCAGTGAACGCCGTGGTCGCGCACTTCGATGCGATGCTCGCGGCTTACCGAGCTTTTTGCCGTCAGGCTGATGAGCACAATAATGCTGTAGTGGACCTCGAGCACGGTCCTGAATGCGATGCCATGCGCTTCCGCGCCGGCGACATCAAGCTGGGCATTCCAGGCGCGCCGGCGAGAGCGAACATCACCGATCCGCAGTTTCTGCTTTATGGAACGGACGATATCACGGCCATGCGAGCCGCGATGACGCATAAGCCGACGGGCGCGCGCCGGGCGCGCATACTCGAGATATTGGCGGCCGCAGCCGAGCATCAGGCCAGATGTGCCACGCATGAAGCCGTCGAGGGCGCGGCCGAGGCTGCCGCTGCCGACCTCAAAAAGAAGATCGACGAATTTGCAAGGGTCCATGCGCGCACGCCAGCGCTCACCCTCGCCGACATCGAATTCAAGGTTCGCTTGGTCCTTTGGACGCAGGGCATCCGCGAATTCGACCCCATGAGCATCCAGAACCATGTCGAGGAGGTGACGAAGCTGGCGCTCTATCACGATATCATGGCGATGCAGGGCAAGCCGCTCCCGGCCGATCCGGATAAGCAGGTGGCGGCATGAGTGCGGACAGCAAGGTTGTTCCGTTCCGCAGACCTGTTCGACCGGGCAAAGTCGACCCGAAGAATTATGATTTCCGCGGCGTCATCATCTATGCCTCGATGTCCGAGCATGTGCGGACCGCTGTGCGGGAAAAGCTGATCGCCCTGTCGAAGTTGGAAGGGCAGACGCTCGAAGGCGTTCAGGCCGAGTTGCGGCAAGCTGCCGACTATTGGATCAATCGGTTGCCAAAGGCTCGCGAAAAGTCAGGCTATGGCGACGATGCATTCTGGGTGGAATGCAAGGAACAGCTCGCTGACGACGCTGAAGACGAGGTCCGCACAGTTGCCCGCGAAATGTCCATGCAGATCGAAATGCGCGCGAGGCCGTCATGACCGCGCGCCAGATCCTGACAATGGCGCTCGCCGGCATCGAGCGGGCTCCGATCGCCGAAGCTGAGAAGCCGATCTTCGAATGGGTTGATCCTCGGACCCTTTATGTCGACGACAGCTATCAGCGCGCGCCGGCGGGCCGGTCGCTCGATCTCATTCACAAGATCGTTGGCGGATGGGACTGGGCCGCATTCAAGCCGCCGGTCTGCGTCATGGTCGGCAACGAGTTGCACGTCGTCGACGGCCAGCATACCGCCATCGCCGCGGCGAGCCACGGCAGCATCGAGACAATCCCGGTGATGATCATCGACGCGGTCGAAGTGAAGAACCGGGCAACCGCCTTCGTGAAGCACAATCGCGATCGCGTTCCCGTCACCCGGGCCCAGTTGCACCACGCGATGGTGGCGGCCGAGGACGACGTCGCCGTGACGATCAAGCGTCTGTGCGACAAGGCCGGCGCGACAGTGCTGCAGAAGCCGGCCCCTCACAATGAATGGAAGGCAGGCCAGACGATTGCGCTGGCGGCCATCCAGCAGATTTTGAACAAGCGCTATGCCCAGGGCGCGCGGCGCGTCGTCGAGGTCTGCGTCAAGGCGGAACTGGCGCCAATCTCCGCCCTGTATCTCAAGGCCGTCGACGAAGTGCTGTTCGGGAAGGACTTCAAAGGCACGGTCCAGGACGACGACGTTGCAGCCGCCGTGCGCGCCGTCGCGCGGGCCGAAGATCCCGAGCCGAAGCAGATCGCCATGAAGATGAATGCACCGCTCTGGATGGGCCTAGCTGTCGTCATCCATCGGAACACGCGCAAGGTTCGCGGCGCGCCGGAGAAGGCGGCATGAACCAGAACCATAGTGGCTCAGCTGTGCCCGCCGTCCGCGTCGTGATCTCGCCTACCGGCATCGAATATTATCCCCTGCCGTCTGTGGAAATCTCCACCGGCCGGGCCGATGCAGGCGAGATCGGGCTGGAATTGGCCCGGGAGATCGGCCGCGCTCTTGCCCGGCAGCACCACAGCGAGGAAACTGCCGCCCGCGCCCGACTGGCGGCGCCGGAGAAGCACCCCGCGAAATGACCCCGAGCGTTTCATCACCACGTCGCGCCGCGCTCTACGCGCGATTTTCGACCGATTTGCAGCGCGATGCCTCGATCGACGATCAGTTCGCGCTCTGCCGGCGCTATTGCGAGCGCGAGGGCATCGCCGTGGTCGACGAGTTCCACGACCGCGCCGTCACATCCGCCTCGATGATCGGTCGCGCCGGCGTGCAGTCCCTCCTGGCTGCGATTGGCCGCCGGCGTTTCGATTGCATCGTGGTGGAGAATGTCGACCGCCTGTCGCGTGACATGGCGGACCTGGGCCTGATCTGGCGCGAATGCCAGTTCCATCGCGTCACGCTCCTGACGGTCCATGAAGGCGAGGCCAGCACGCTCTCGATCGGGCTGCGCGGCGTCATGGGTGCGATGTTCCTGACCGACCTGAAACACAAGATCAGGCGCGGCATGTCGGGGAAGGTCACGGCCGGCCAGCGCGCCGGCGGCCTGCCGTATGGCTATCGCGCGGTAGCGGGCAAGCCAGGCGAACTTGAGATTGATCCCGAGCGTGCGCTGACTGTGCGCCGCATATTTGAATGGTACGCCGACGGCTGGTCGCCACGCGAGATCGCGCTTGCGCTGAACCGCGAA
>Ga0180219_1001240_pt1 | contig 17243 bp, 18 predicted proteins | sample eDN3rd30CBELigMG_FD_151338 | JGI IMG/M metagenome (GOLD analysis project Ga0180219, IMG submission 151338) | Enriched Miracle-Growth compost microbial communities from Emeryville, California, USA - eDNA 3rd pass 30_C BE-Lig MG (version 2)... ...
TAAAACCAAAGTCCGATGAACAAGATACCCATTCCCAATCCTTTCAGTATGGTTGCATATTCGAGGTAGCGGATGTCCATCTGCGGCTGTATAATCAGGTAAAGGCACAGCGTATGCAGCGCAAAACACACAAATCCAAAAGCGATATAATACTTGATGTACCATTTGTTTTTAAAACCGTAAAATGCCAATATTCCGGCAATGACAATACCGGGTATCATCCAAAGGTTGGTATGTGCGTTAATCAGGTTATTATACCCTAAAACACCCACTGCATATTGTGTATATACTGATGTGCTTGCCAGATATAATCCGAGAAAGAATAACAATATGGTAGCGTGGATAACATTTTTCTTTTTAAATGCCCCGAAATCAATCATCTTTCGTTTGAGTGATTTCTGCCTGTATATCATAGCTACAAAAAGTCCCAACCCGATAATCAACGAAATTATAATATTGGGCGAATGAAACCAGTTTTGTTGTTTCATAAACACAAAGAAATAATTCAGCGACATCATCGAAGCTCCAAATAAAATCAACGAAAGCCAGTCAATCTGATACAATGGCATTTTAAATCCAAAACGTTGATTGTGCTGAAAAATAAGCGATAGTGCCGCAATCACAAGCATCGTTGCCGACATAAACATATAAGGTGTTTGCCAACTGCCATCGAATACCATTTGGGCAAAATAATAGGCTGAAAGTTGCCCAAATCCAATGGACAACGGGTAGAATACCGCATAAAATTTTCCTCGATCTCCTGTCGGAGCAATGATGAACATAATGGGTAATACCATTTCTATCATCGGAAACATCTTGAAAAAACCAATGAGAAAACTGCAACCTATCAACACAACAGGGCTTTCCGTCGTGCCACACATATAGGATAATATAGCAAGGATAATAGCCGAGCCCGCAATGATTTCCTTGGTACGGAAACGCATTTTGACACGCATTAGTATCATAATAGCACAACCCATACCGATTGTCCCGGCGTTATTCGCCATCGAAATAAATTCGGTGTAAGTAGCCATTGCTCCCGAAATATCCGTAATGACACTTGCATATACTCCTGAAACGGTCATCATCGAGAATAATATCGCCAAAATCAGCAACAGCATTAAAGGTTTGGGAACCCAGCTTGCAAATGGACCTTTATTGTACATAAATTTTGTTTAAAGTTTAAAGTTTTTTTGAGTTTAAAGTTCAATATAACAACGTTAAACATTGAACCTTAAACCTTAAACTTTTTCTATTTAAGCGTTACTTCTACATTCATACCGGCACGAAGCTGTTTGATTTCTTCGGGCGTATTGTTTTCTGTAAATTCGATACGAACCGGAATACGTTGCTGTACTTTCACGAAATTTCCTGTGGAATTATCTACAGGAACAGCCGAGTATCTTGCTCCTGTAGCTCCCGAAATTGCCGTAACTTTTCCCTCGAAGGCTTTTCCTCCAAGTGCATCTACGGTAATGGTTGCCAATCCGCCGATGGTTACATTTTCCATTTGTTTTTCACGATAATTTGCGGTAATCCAAATGTTGTCGGCATCTACAATCGTAGCAACTTGTTGACTTGGACTTAACAATTGTCCTACATTTACCGTTCTTCTGCCCATAATTCCGTCGTGTGGCGCAGTAATTACAGTATAAGAAAGATTGAGTTTCGCCATATCCAAAGCACTTTGTGTACGTTTGATGTCGGCATCGTTCATTCCCAATCTCGATTGTACTTCGTTTACAGATAATTCGCTGGTGGTTTTGGAATTAATCACGGATTGATATTGCGAAATCTGTGCTTCCAATTGGGCTTTTTGTGCCTCGAAATCGGACTTTATTTGGTCGAATTGCTGACGGGTTACGGCTTCGTCTGCCAACAGGTTTTTGTAGCGGTTGAAATTCTGTTCCGCATTCCACAAACGTGCTTTTGTCGCTTCGATATTTGCTTTCGCTGCTTCCACATTTGCACCAACAGTATTTACATTATTTGCTGCCGTTTTTACCGAACTTGAAGTCGCATTTTTGGAAGCCAAAGCAGCCATATAAGCTGCTTCTGCCTGTCCAAGTTGTGTCTGAATTTCTCTGTCGTCCAATATCAATAAGGTATCGCCTTTTTTCACGTATTGATGTTCCACAAAACGGATTTCTTTAATGTATGCCGAAACCCTTGTATTAATCGGGTTAATGAACGACTCGACCTGAGCGGCGTTGGTGTATTTATCGTTACCGACATTGAAATAGGATTTTACCACAAAATAAAGCCCGAAAAGAACCAACACAAGCACCAGGATATTGATGATTTTGGTCTTTTTCTCTTTGGTCTTCTGCTTATTTACCTTTTGCGTTTCTGCAGGTTGCTCAATGGATTGCGGTGTATTTTCCTGCTTGTTGTTTTCTATATTTTCTGACATTGTTTTATCTTTAAGTTTATCAATTTATTATAAATTCCCGCTTTCTTTCAATAATTTGTAGTACGCATAAACGATACTTATTTCCGAATTGGCAAACTGCAATTCTGCATCTAATTTCTGATTGCTTGCATCAATCAAATCCAATAAAATAGCCAACTGATTATTGTATTTACTGTTCATAATCCTGTAATTTTCATCTGCAAGATTTTTGTTTGTGCCAAGCGTATTGTTTTGTGTCAATGCTTCATTGTATTTGATATAAGCGGCATTTACGGCAACATCAATCATTTGCTCAGCTTCAGTTGCCTGTGCAATGGCTTTATCTTTTTCAAAACGTACCTGCTTCATTTTCTTCGGCGTTTTGTACAGAGCATCGAGGTTGAAATTCAGCGAAAGCCCAGCACTCCAGCCGTTGGTGTACATATCCAGTGCGGGCGACGATGTTGTAATCGGGCGAGCCAATTTATTTCCGGCAAATGCCGACAACGAGGGCATCATTTCCGAACGGGTAATTTTTTCGGAAGTTTCGTAAATATCCACCGCTTTTCTGGTCATCAATACCGTTGGGTGGTTTTGTGCAAACGCTCTGTAATCGTCCATCAATAATGCTTTAGGAACATTGCTCAGTATGGTTTCGTCAGGCACAATCTGTGTGCTTTCGGACAGTCCCAAAGCTGTTGTTAGCTGTTTATTTAAAATTTGACGGTTGTTTTCCACCACTTGTAAAGCAAGTTTCAGGTTGGACAATTGCAGTTCGCCACGGATAACATCATTTCTGGTTACCATTCCCTGATTGTAAAACTTGTTGATGTTCTCGAAACGCTGCTCTGCCAATTGGATATTCTGCTGATAAACCGATTTTTGGTTCAGCAGTTTGTACAAATCCAAGTAATAACCCAACACCAAAAGTTTGATATTCTGTTCGTTCGACTGATAATTCAGTTCCGTTAATTCTTCTTTTAACGATTGTGCTTTAATACCGTTTTTTACCAACCCGCCTTTCCATATCAACTGGCTGGCATCTACCGAAAAGGTATTGCCAAAATGCGGCATATCTACTCTTGTGGAATTGGAAAAATCCTTATCAATGATGTGTGCATCACCAAGATAATAACCTTGCAAAGCTGCACTCACAGTAGGAAGCTGTGCGTTTTTAGCAACTTCTACCCCTTGTCTTGCAATTTCAATATCTGCTTTTGAAACGGCTAAATTCGGATGGTTTTCTTTGGCAAGTTCAAACAACTCTTCGACTGAAATTTTTCGTTCCTGCGATTGCTGTGCATACATCGTGCTTATTGACAAGAAGCCCGCAACCAACATTGTACATAACTTTCTTATTTTCATTAATTCAATATTATACTGTTTAAATTCTAACTATTTAGTCAAAAAAAAATGATTTTTTTATTCTATCATTTTTTTATTGATTTTCTGAAGTACATTGATTGTATTTTCAAGTTCTTCAGAAGTAATATCTGCTTGAAAAGATTGATAAACTTCTTCAAGAATAGGTATCAGTTTCTCCTGGTAGTTTTTCCCTTCTTTTGTCAATGCAATCAGGTTATTGCGTCTGTCTGTGGGATCAGGATTTCTTTGTACAAGCGCTCTTGCTGTCAGATTGTCAATCAGCGAAGTAATACTGGCTTTATTGCGGTTGGTTTTATCCACTATTTCCTGCTGATTGATATTGTCTTTGCTCCACAAAATGTACAGAACCTCCAACATTTCTATGGTAACGTCAAAGTGATGCTCTTTCATTTTCTTCATAAAATGACTACGCATTACTTTACGGACATCTCTTATGATATCCATCAATTCCGTTATCCTTGTCAAATCCTTTTTCTTTTCTAATTTCATTCTGCAAAGGTAAAATAAAAAGTTTAACATCAAACTATTTATTTAAAAATAATTTGACATCAAACTATTAAATATTAAAAAAATCGGATAGCCCAAAAGGTTATCCGATTTTTGTTATTAGTTAGTTTTTGCTAAAACTGAAAATCCTGTTATATTCAGGTGGATAATAAGCAAGCTCCCATATATGCCCATCAGGGTCAGAAAAATAACCTGCATATACTCCAATAGCTTCGTTTATAGTGGCATTGTAAGTAACTTTGCCACCGTACTCTAAAACTTTTTCCAATGCTTTATCTACTTCTTCTTCAGAAGACAGAATACAACTGATTATCGTTCCGAGATTATTCTTTGGTAATTGTACTGCACGACTTGTTTTAAGACTGTATTGCGCCACAAACTTATTTTTTTCTATCAAATACAGATTTAGATTGGGTAGCTCGATAATAATCAAACCGTCTTCAAGAAATATATCGGGAGTATCGCTGAATAGGTTTTTGTAGAATGTTACTGACCTTTCCGGAAACTCAACGGGTAAATAGACTATTGCACCTTTTACGTTCATACTCTGCTATTAATATGCTATAAATTTAGCCAAAAACTAATGGGGGCTTTGTACTTCTACCTGTTATTTTTTCTTATTCTTTTTTATCTGCTTATACCTTAAAATCGAAAACGGCTTACCTTTCGATAAGCCGTTTTCTTAGTTTATGGAAATAATAAGTTATTCAGAGTTTGTCGCAATGTATAAAATATAATTTAATCACTGCTGTTAAACTGAAAACTTATTTGCTTTTCATTGCCAAAGCTGTCGGAAATCCAAACCTCAAAAGATTGTGATTCGGCAGAAGTTGAAGTATAATACAACCTGAATTGTTCCATTGGCAAAGGATATAAATCATTCGGCAGATACGGTGGTTCATCGTAATAACGAAGTGAGCCTTGTCCATCAAATTGGAAGTAGCGGAGGAAATACTGCGTATTGCTGTAATTTCCGGTACGCTGAATGGTAATGCGTATTTCTACCGTTTGCCCGTTTGCTACGTCCTTTGGTACAGGCATTACATTGACCTCAAAAGGAAAATCATTCTGTATTTCGAGGTCATCATCTTTGCTACAAGATACCAACGAAACCGAACCTGTCAGGATTGCCAATAGTACATATGTCGGCAACAATCCTATTCTGAATTTATTAAATATTGCTATCATCGTTTTACGTTTTAAAAGTTAAACCTTAATCCCAAGCCTGCGGACGGTCGGAACTGTCGTAAATCTGTACCCCAAAAGACTTTTGTACGTCCTTGCAGTACCAATACAAATCGGTCAGACAAATACGTTTCAAAGGTCAGCCTACCACCAGCACCATAGATGAAATTATCCTCGCTCGTTATCTTTGCGCCGTCGAACAACATTTCTTCGCCACGATTAATGTTTTCATACCCTACAACGCCTGTTAAACCTGCGTTGAGCGTAATATTCTTACGGGCATCGCCCAACAAAAAGAAGCTGTAACCAAACTCTGCGGTATAGGTTTCTTGCGGTATTTGTAGCGATTTATAATCGTGGTATTGGTGTGTATATTCCAATGCCCATATCTGATAATTCCCGTTTTTGCCGTTCACGGTCATACCGAGGTTGATGTAATAATCGTTGCCGATTTTATCATCAGACAAAATGCCTGTGCTTATTTCCAAACCTTTCTGTTTGGGTAGCATTCTTTGTGCCTGTGTTACCGTGATGGCCACGAAGAGCAGCATCACGGTGTAGATATATTTTTTCATTGTTCTTGCTTTAAAGGGTTATTAAAATTTCAGGTGCATATCATTAATCAAACGAGCTTTGATTAAGTCCGAATTTTCCACCTGAAGCGTTTGGTGTCGTCCACCGTTTTTCTCAAAGATTTCAATCAGCAGAACCTTGTCATCAGCAATGGTAAACTGGTCTAACAGAAAAACATTTTGCCCGGTAGATTGCCCGTTTATGCCGTCCTCCAAAGGTTTGTAAGTACGAAGCGGTATCATTGGTCGTTCCTGCACTACGGTACGTTTGGCAACCTTTTTATCTACTACTTTGAAATTGATAAAATCAATGTTAAACGGCACATTGCTTTTGTTTCTCAATTCCGTATGGAAATAATATTTGCCGTTGTGGATATAGATACCTTTCAGGATAAACTGAATACCGAAACTTTTTGCTCCGATGTGTTTTACAATACGCTTATCTTTCTTGTAAATGGTTTCCAATAACAAGCCAGCCAAAGACGGAGAATTGTTGCCCAATTCTTCAAACAGCACATCGTTACCATTGGCTTTATCTACCGCTTTTTGCATTGTTAGCAGGTCATAGCTCAACGCTTCCGGGTAAGAACTGTAATACACATTGAAAGAGTAAAAACGTCCGTCATTGGTAATTACGGAAAAGTTGGTTTCAGCTTCAAAATTCCTAACCGATGCTTTTACACGCAATACGTTTTCTGCATCTTCCGCCTTTCCTGCAATCAGGTATTCACTACCCAAATCCACATAACGGATAGCGGTCGGGAAAATCAAATGCGAAGTTTTGTCGTAGGTTACTTCCATACGATACGGTTCAATCCTGCCCAATTCAAGAGGCGTTTTTACCGTCGCACTATCCTGTGCAAAGGCGGTTACGGCAGAGCCGATGGTCAGGGCAAGTGCCCAAAAGGTTTTAAAAATATTTTTCATTTTCTTTGATATTTAATTTTTATGGTATTGAAACAAGATCCGTTGCACGGAACTGGTTTCATTTTTAATTATTTGAAATAGACTTTACTGTTTTGATACAAGAAATACCTGGTGTCCCGCTTTTAGCGTTACTTTCGGGGTGCGTACTTTCTTGGCGAAATAGCCCGAAATTCCCTGCACCACGCCACGGCTTAAATCGGCAGCAACCTGTTGCCCTGCATTCTGTGTCAGCATTACGCTCGTTCCGCCTGTCTGGCTCATATTGCCTGCCATTTCGGTAAGGGCATTCATTTCAGGAGAGTAAGGAACATATAGACCTTGCTGTCCGTCCAAATCATAAATGGTAATATCTACGGGAATGATATTGCCCTCCAATTCAACCGAAGTAATTTTGAGCTGTAAACGTCCACCCTGAAATTTGGCATTAGCCGTTACAATCGTTCCCTGCGGGATAGTACGGCTGGGCGTTTTTGCAGGTTCTAATAATCGTAATCTTACACCCATTTCGCCAACAACAGTCTGTGCATCGTGAACGCAGGCTTTAATACTGTTTTTTGGCTGTACCACTTGTTCCGTAGTACCTGCGGTGTAAAAACCCCTGTTTCGGGTTTCGCTCCAATTTTCCAAAAACTCGCTATCCGTAGGCTCACGATACAAGGCAGACACGGTATTCTTCCTTGCCGCAGTAAAAGAAACAAAATGCTCTTTTTTGTTTGCACCCGCAGCTCCTGAAGCTGTACCATTTGCAGGTGTGGGCTGCTGTTCTGCGTTGCCTGTGGTCGAATTGGTCGGCAGATATTTTGCCGCCATCTGGTAGGATTTTTCCATTAATGCAAGCTGGTCATCTACGGTTGTTGCCTTTGGCACATCTTTTTCAGCCAACTTTTCTTTCAGCTCATCTAATTGCTTACGGAGTTCCATCGTTTCCGAATTGTTGTCCTGATAGAAATTGCCCAATGTGCTTTGTGCATTTCGATAACTGTTCAATGCAGGATTACTGTTTCTTCCCGAATTTCTACCGCCGTTTCCATAGCCGGTACTTTCGTCTTCATCATCTTCGGTAAATTCATCCGCAGGTTCTTTCTTGTCATCGGTGTTCCAATAATCCGAAAGCGTTGCCAAAGCATTACGTTTCTCCTGTTCTTTGCGTTCCAGCATTTCCTGCTCATACGCCTTGCCTTTGTCGGCAGGCATTCCTGCTCCGGTAGCTTGCGGAACGGCATCGTTCAGCCCGATGTTTTCGATTTCCTTTTTGTCTTCCGATGGTTTGAAAATTAAATACATACAACCAACGAAAACAATGCCCATCAAACCGAAAATCAAAGGCTTTTTGAGTTTTTCGGTTTTGTTCTCCGTACCGCTTTGCAGTACATCGGCGGTTTCATTCGGGTTCCCCTCCGTTACCCGAACAACCGACTTTTTGTTCTCATTTTCTTTCATAAATCTGATTTTTTAAAATTGTTGATAATGTATCCTGCAACCTTGCAGGACTTTCATTCTTTTTGAGGACAGGGTTTTCGATATGTTCTATCGACATATCGTTTTTTGACTTGCTTGTATCGTACCATACTTTGGCAACAACACCTACGGTCAGAAGCAGATAACCAACAAAGAAGTACAGCGTGTATTGGTGCTGCTTTCCCAATGGTAAAGCTCTCCAAAGGTCGTCCAGCTTGTCAAAAAACCTGTCCATATTTTCCCTTAATTTTTTCATTCTTTAATTATTTGAGGTTATCACATTCTAAACACTCTTTTTTTCGGAGCAATCTGTTCTTTAGGTGTGTCGAGGACTTTGGCAAGAGCTTCCTTTACGCTCGGAACCGACCTCGTTGTCAGGTTTGTCAGCTCCGATTTTTTCATTGAATGCCCGTAGCGGTCTGTTCTTTCAATGTTCATTTTTTGAACATCGAATTTGCCGTTATCATACTGTACCCGCATATAACATTCCGTTTTAGGCTTTTCTTCGCCGTTCCATTCGAGGTAAGTTCTCAGCGAAAAGCTATCGGCATTAAGCGGTTTCTCCGTACCGTTCTTACACGCCTCCAAAAAATCGCTGATACTGTCCTTTAGCTTGCCTGCATAAGCACTATCCGTTTGGAAATAACCGTTATAGCCGTTGTTCGTCAGGGTTTTTACGAATGTGTCTAAATCAAGTGATTGTTCCATATCCTTACATTTTAGCGTTCGATGACTTCGATATCCTTGTTCTCCACCACCGCAAATTTTTCGATGTTAAAGCCTTGGGGATTGTTGTCGGAACGAACGGAGTTTACGAGATAGCAGGAAGTAACCAGGTTACGTCGTGTTACATTACTTGACCTTATGATGAACTGTTTAGCGTAGGTGTGCACTGCATACGGATAGTTATCGAAGTTGCACACGACACTATCCACCTCAATGCGCTGTTGTACGTTCCCCGAAATGATACGGCTGTAATAGCCCTTTTCCGACAAGTCTTTGTAGTAATCAAAAGCACTTTTATCGGCAAGGTTAAATGCCCTGCTCATATTGCTTTCAATAGCGTTCTTGTCGGGCGCAAGCGTAAAGAACAGTTCGTGAAATCTCCTGACGTGTTCCCTTGCTTCAACCGGGCGGTTGATGCTCGCATCCTGCGACAAGGCAAGCATCAGGGATTTGCCGTTATCCAGTACATAGATTTTTTGGCGTTGTTCTTCTGCAAAGCGGTAGGAACGCCATACGGCGTAACCTACCACGCTAATGCAGAGAACCGCAAACACAATGGCATATAATCTTATCTGCCTAAAGCTGTTTTCGATATTTCTTAGCGTTTTAAATTCCATTTTTTAGAATGATTAATGTTTATTTATTCATCAGTTTACCGCCGATGTTTCCAACTGTTGAGCCTGCACCTGCTCCGGCGATGTTTCCGGCTTTCATTGCTGTAGAGTTTACATTGCGGGTAAAGTTTCCTGCGCCTCCGGCTTGGATTACCCAACCTGTTACTGTCGGGATAGTGAAGTACCCGATGATGCCGATAATCATAAAGATGATGTACACGGTATTGCTCGTATCAGGTATATAGGTGGGGTCGGCAAGCATTGCTATATCCCGTTCTAAAATGAGGGATTGTATTCTTGCCAACATTGAGCTGAACAAATCCGAAACGGGAAGCCACAGGTAAACGCTGACGTACCTCGTGAGCCATTGCGTGAGCGTGGACTGAAAGCCATCCCATACGGAAATAGCAAAGGCTATTGGTCCGAGTATGGAGAGGACTATCAGGAAAAATGTTCGTATGGTGTCAATGACCAAAGCCGCCGCCTGAAAGAGTATTTCCAGTAGATTGCGAAACCAATCCTTTATGGCTTTCTCTATCTTGTAGGCTTGCCTGTCCATATACATACCCGCCATCGTGCCAATGTCGGAGGGCGACCAACCCAGTTCGTCCAGTTTCTTATCAAACTCTTCGTCTGATACCATATAGGCGGTTTCGGGGTTCCTTACCATTGCCTCGTATTCCAACTTGTCTTTCTGCTGTTGCAGCTTGTTCAGGTCAAGCACCTGGTCTTCGAGTATTTGGTGGGTTCCTACCACCACCGGGCTTAGTACCGCATTGATGGTTCCCAATACGATGGTCGGGAAGAACATAATACAAAGCCCCAAAGCGAACGGGCGCAGCAAAGGGAACATATCAATAGGTTCGGCACGGCTTAAAGCCTGCCAAACCTTTAATGCCACATAGAACAATGCTCCCAATCCCGCCAAACCTTTAGCGACTGCCGCCATATCGCCTGCAAGCGGCATCATATCATCATAAAGCGACCGCAGGAGTTCGTGAAGATTATCCCATTCCATAGTTTACCAGTATTTTTGGTTAGCAGTTCCGTAGAGTTCAAGCACTCTTTGGGCATCGTTTTTCTTTTTCGCTCTTAGGTAGCTTACAGAAATGTTCTTGTTGGTGTAGTAGCGTACAAGACTGTGGTAATCCTTAACCTCTTTGTACACACGGTCAATCACATCCATACGCTCTTTGTCATTTAGCGAAAGGCTTGATGAGGTTATAATCTGCTTCAATTCTTTCAGCAGTTCGGTACTTTCATTGAGCAGAGCCGAATAACCGTTGCCGATAGCGGTCAGTTCCTGCGGTGTGAAATTTGGGTCGTTCATCATCTTACCGAAATTTTGCACATACATTTCGGAAACATCGCCCACCAACAAAACCGTTTGCTGCACCTTGCGGGCATCTTTCACAAGGTTGTTGATGGCTTTCAGCTTGTCGTAGTATTCCTTACCCTGGTCATACACTTTTTTCACTTCGTTAAAGTTTTTTATCACGTTACTCACGGTGGAAGAAGTCTGCACGATTTCGTTTGCAGAGTTGATAATGCCCGAAGCCAAATTAGCGGGGTCGGTTACAACCCACTGGGCTTTTGCTGACGGTGCTACGGCAAGCATAAGTGCCGTACACACCAGATACAATACTTTTTTCATTGTTTCTGAATTTTTAAATTGTTAATGACTATTGATTTGAATTGTCCCGCCTTTGCATTGCGATATGCTTAATGGCGAGTTCCACATTGCCGTCCAGTTCAGCAGCAAGCTGCATCACTTCCATTTTCTCAGTTTCTTCGGTCGTGTAAGCGAGGTATTCCTCCAAACTAACTTCGGTGGCATAGACTGCCGAGTGCGTACCACCTAAGCCAATCCAAACCTCTTTGTAAAGGCGGCTTGCATCGTTGTTCATATTGATGGAAAGTACCTGCCCTTTCTCTTTGTCAGTAAGCCCCAACATCGCCTGTATGTCATCAAACTTGTTCATATACTTGCGTTGGTCAAGCAGGATTTTGCAGTCGGAGTTGTTGATGATACTTTCTTTCACAATGGGCGACTGGATAATATCATCGACCTCTTGCGTTACGACAATCGCTTCGCCGAAAAATTTGCGGACGGTTTTAAACAGGTACTTGATGTATTCCGCCATTCCCTCTTTGGCAATCGCTTTCCAGGCTTCTTCAATTAGGATGAGCTTGCGAATACCTTTCAATCGGCGCATCTTGTTGATGAACACCTCCATAATGATAATCGTGACTATGGGAAAGAGGATTTTGTGGTCTTTAATCGCATCAATTTCAAACACGATAAAGCGTTTGGAAAGCAGGTCTAACTGCTTGTTTGAGTTCAGCAGGTAATCGTATTCGCCACCCTTGTAATAGGGTTCGAGTACGTTCAGAAAGTTGGCAATGTCAAAGTCTTTTTCCCTTACCTGCTTTTCCTCCAATACCTTGCGGTAATCGCCCTTTACATACTCATAAAAACCGTTGAATGAGGGATAAACATCTTGGTGCTTGATACGCTCGATATAACCGCTTACCGCATTGGAAAGGGCAACTTCTTCAGAACGGGTTGGCGGTTCATCATCACGTTTCCATAAAGTCAGTATCAAAGTCTTGATACTTTCCCTTTTCTCAATATCAAAGACGCCGTCATCAGTATAGAAAGGATTAAAGGCAATCGGGTTGTCTTCGGTGTAAGTGAAGTAAACACCGTCTTCGCCTTTGGTCTTTCCTTTGATGAGTTCGCATAAGCCCTGATAAGAGTTACCCGTATCTACCAACAGCACGTGTGCGCCCTGCTCGTAATACTGCCGTACCATATGGTTTGTGAAGAACGATTTACCACTGCCTGATGGCCCTAATATGAACTTGTTCCGGTTCGTGATGATACCCCGCTTCATAGGCAGGTCGGAAATATCCAGATGGATAGGTTTTCCGGTCAGGCGGTCAGCCATCTTGATACCGAACGGCGAGGGCGAATTGTGGTAGTTGGTTTCTTCCGTAAAGAAGCACAGCGCAGGCTCAATGAACGTGTAAAAACTTTCTTCGCTCGGAAAGTCCCCTGCATTGCCCGGCATTCCTGCCCAGTACAAGGTAGCCACATCCGCAGTGTTGTGCCGGGGTTTACACTCCATCAGTGCCAACGCACTACCGCAATCGTTCTTTAGCTGTTTGAGTTCCGAAAGGTCTTCCGACCACGCCATAATGTTGAAGTGCGCACGTATAGAAGACAGCCCGAAGCTGTGCGCTTCGTTCAGGTACTTTTCTATCCACTCTTTGTTGATTTGGTTGGCACGGCTGTACCTTGCCAGTGAGTGCATATTACGGGCAGATTTCTCAAACTTTTGCAGGTTGTCTTCACTGTTATCCAAAAACAAATACTGGTTGTAGATGTGGTTGCAGCTCAACAGCAAACCCACGGGTGCGGCGAATGACAAACGGCAGTCGCTACGGTCGGTGGATAGCTTTTCAAAACGGGTATCTGCCGATACGGTTCCGGGCAGGTCGTCTGTGTCTGACAAGGTGTGCAGGCTTAACCTTTTGTTGCCAATGCGTACTTCTTCGTTTCCAAGTGCGATGTCCTGCATTGGTGTTCCGGCTCCCCTCGATAGCGTGAGGTACTGCTCCAGTAATCCCTGTGTATCTTCTGTACCGATGATTTCATCTTCGGTCAGGCATTTCAGGCTTACAAAACCGCTATCGTTCACGATACGCTCAAATTGGGCGACCGCCTCCATAAAGCGATGTATCGTTTCCTTGTTCCTGATTTCCTTTGGTATCAGTGTGCCTTTGCAAAGCGAACTGAAGTTGCTTTGCATCCGCATTCTTTCCTTAGTGGTCTTCGTCAAGAACAGGTAACAATAATGGTTCAGGAACGGTCGCTCATTGAAATGGCGTTGATAAGACTTTGCGAGAAAGCTTTGGTCTTCCTTCGCCATATCAGGTTCGTAGCTTTCTTTAATGTACCAATCCTGTTTGTGGATAACTGTAAAATCCGGCAAAGTCTTAATGGCTTTGTGCCAGGCGGAATGTATCGCTTCATATTCCGCAGAAGCTACGGTAAACAGCTCCGGTAAATGCACTTCAAAACATGCGGTGATGTCCGCATCTTTGGAAAGGATACAATTGTTTTCTACAGCCAGTAGTGGAAACTTGCTCTCCAGTGTTGTGGTCTTTGCTACATTTCTCATAGGGCATTCGATTTACGGGTGAACTTTATGTAGCGGTGTACCGGCTTGCGGCAGATGATGTAGCGGGGATGCCTTTTATTGGCTGCTATCTTCATTAACCCGTGTTCACCGTACTTGCGGTTCAGCGAAAAGGTCTGCCATACAATGAGCGAAGCACCGCCTGCTCCGAGGAACAGGCAGATGTAAGAGTTTACGCCTGCCATATACAGTATCATCACGAAAATGAGCGTACCGAGCAAGCCACCCGCAAAAATGAACAGGTATTGTGCTTTCAGCCCCTTAAATTCCACTGTCCTCCCAATGCCTTTGTTGATATTGTAATTACTCATAAGGCAAAGGATTAAAGGAAGAATGAACGCAGGATGGTAGCGGCAACGATCAGGAATATACAGGCCCCGAACCACGAAGCTGCCGTTTTCGAGGTATCGGGATCGCCGGAACTGAATTTGTTGTACACCTTAACGCCCCCTATTAACCCAACTACCGCACCGATGGCGTAGATTAATTGCGTTGCGGGGTCGAAATAAGAGGTTACCATTTGGGTAGCTTCGTTGATGCCCGCCGAGCCGTTTCCCTGTGCGAAGACACCAATTCCTGACAGCATTGCCACGGCTGCCAGCAAAACTTTTTTTCTTTGTTTTTCCATAATTGAAACACATTAATTTGTTACTGTTTATCCCGCACCTTGCGAGCTTTCGTGACAAATGTCTTATGGAAAAAGAGGCGTTATAAGAAAGTGGCAGTCAGAGGAAGTGTTTGGCTGTGAGTGGCTTTGCAACAAGCATTTGAGCATAAAAAAAAGCCAAACTTTTTACGGTTTGAGGTTACGTTTCAATAATAACTATTATGGATTTTGCACTTTTATTCTATAGAAGCGGTTATCTGTCACTCAAAACGAGCCAAAATCCAAAGTTTATAGCTGAAAGCTTTCGCAAACGAAACCAAATTAGTAGATTTGCCAAAAGTGTCAAGAAATAAATTTCAAGATTATGAAAGAAACATTTGGCGAATATATTCACAAGCTAAGATTAGATAATGGTTTAACATTAACTAAACTTGCGGCTGCATTAGACATAGACCAATCTACCTTATCAAAAATTGAAAACGGTAAAAGAAATGTACCTGCTGAAATAATACCGAAACTTTCAGCATTTTTCAGTCTTGACTTAAAAAAATTAGAACACGAGTATCTAAGCGAAAGAATTGCAGAATTAATTTATCCGGAGGAGGAAACTCAAAAGCTATTTTTAGCTGCTGAGGAGAAAGCAAAATATATGAGAATTAAAAACCAACATCAAAGTACACTCAAGTTTTAATTATGGTAGGAGCATCATTATTTTCAAGTGCAGGCATAGCAGAAACTTACTTTGAAGAAGTAGGAATTAATATTATCGCTGCTAACGAATTGGTTCAGGAAAGAGCTGACCTATATCAGGCATTGTATCCAAATTCTAAAATGATTGCAGGTAGCATTTTAGACGATAAGATTTTTAAAACACTCGTAGAAAGTACCCCTGAAAAATTAGACTTTCTAATTGCTTCACCACCTTGTCAAGGAATGAGTGTTGCAGGAAAAAATCGGAATATTGAGCAAATGCTTAAAGATGAAAGGAATTATCTTGTTTTTAAAATAATTGATTTCATTAAATTAAAATCTCCCGATTTTGTACTGATAGAAAATGTACCAACATTTTTTAAGATGGTTTTGCCATACCAAAATCAACATTTAAAAGTAATAGAGATTTTAAATCTATTATTCGGCAAAGAATACAAAATTGAAGCTAATGTGTATGATGCTTCTGAATATGGTGTTGCTCAAAGACGGACAAGAGCAATCATAAAATTGTACCGAAAAGACAAAAAATGGGGACAACCTATAAAGTCTGAAAAGCAAATAACAGTCGAAGAAAAGATTGGTTTTTTACCAAGTATTGAGGCAGGAGAACAGTCAAAAATAAAATGGCATTTTGCCCGAAAACATTCGGATAATCACGTACTGTGGATGAAGCATACCCCAACAGGAAAAACTGCTTTTGAAAATGAAGAATACTTTCCTATAAAATCTAATGGAGAAAAAATAAAAAGTTACAATACCACATACCGACGAATTAAATGGGATGAACCCGCTCCCACCATTACAATGCGAAATGATGCAATCAGTTCACAATTGAATGTGCATCCAGGAAGAAAATTAAAAAACGGAACTTATTCTGATGCAAGAGTTTTAACACCTTTGGAGTTAATGTTGTTGTCCTCTCTTCCACAAAATTGGAATATCCCGGATAATACACCTGAATTACTTATTAGAAAATGTATTGGAGAATGTATTCCGCCTTTGTTAATTAAAAATATTGTTGCTCAAATAAATCAATAATATGACTTTACGAATTGATAGTAAGAAATGGATTTTATACAGACATACAAGAGATTTTGAAAAACTTTGTGTTGTTGCTGAATTTTTGAAGTCATACACCAAGACAGGAATTTCAAAAGATGAGAAAGCGCAATTAAATTCAAAGTTACGTGAGTTAGGTTTGTATAGCGAAAGAAATCCTGAATTACCGCTTGATGCGATAAACCATAAAATCAATCAGCTTTCATATTATATGTTTGGCTACCAAGCCAAGGTTGATGGGCAAGACCGTTTTTTATTTAGTCCGCTTGGAAACTTATTTTTGAAAAACGTTGGGGATAAAGAGAAAATAGCCAAAATATTTCTTACAATGCTTTGGGCTGTACAATATCCCCATCCACATAGCGGAACGGATAGCGAATTTCAGCTTTATCCATTTCGTTTGATTTATAAATTGCTTTCAGAACCAAAACTATCTAACAAACTTTATGCTTTTGAGGTTGCGTACGTTGTTGTGTTTCTCAAAGAAGCTACTCAAAAAACATATGATGTCTTAATAAATGAATTATTAGCATTAAGAAAGTTTTCAGATGAAGAAATTGCTCAAAAATTTCAAGAAGACAGACACGCTTATGTGAACTCTGCTTATGAATGGGATTATTACGTTTCAAGTCTGTTTGAAAGTGCAGGTGTATTGAACAAACGAGAGGGAATTGTTATAACCAAACTACAACACGGAACAACCAATACTTTTAGGAAAATAACAAGAAACGAGGTTGCAATTCCTGAAAATTTAAAACAGTTAGTTCAGCAATTAGAAAATGAATATTCTTTTTTAGCAAAGCCTCTGTTGCTTAACGACCCTGAACGTTTGAAAATTGATGTTATTAAGGAAATTTACAGTTTTTACCCTAAGACACTTTTAGTTGAAATTGG
>Ga0180219_1001246_pt1 | contig 17183 bp, 16 predicted proteins | sample eDN3rd30CBELigMG_FD_151338 | JGI IMG/M metagenome (GOLD analysis project Ga0180219, IMG submission 151338) | Enriched Miracle-Growth compost microbial communities from Emeryville, California, USA - eDNA 3rd pass 30_C BE-Lig MG (version 2)... ...
CGAAGTCGACAACCTCGAAGAAGTCCAGCAGCGCGCCGAGAAAGCCGGACTGAAAGTCGAGTATGGTCCGACGGACGAGCCTTGGGGCGTCAGACGCTTCTATGTCCGCGACCCGTTCGGACGCCTTATCAACGTCCTGAGACACTCATAAGTCGCATAGATGTCGTCGATTGAGTCTGAACCCTAGACCGTTACAGGACAACATCCATCAACTTACTCGGACGGCGAATGGAGCACCGGAGTATAACGCCGGAGCTTTCATGGCGACAACTGACACTGACGATACCCAGCCGCTTCTCTATGCTGTCGATGATGCGGCTCGCTTGCTCGGCTTGGGTAGGACCGCCGGCTCGACTGGACCCGGTTCAGATAGCCGTAGAGATAAATCTTGAGCATCGTCGCCGGATGATAGGCGGGGCGCCCCGTTTCAGCCGGCGTCATTCCCGCGAACTTCAGCGCCTTCAGATCCAGCGCATCGATGAAAACCTCGACTGCCCGAACCGGGTTGTCTTCCGACACATAGTCATCAAGCGATGCTGGCAGCAGATAGTCCTGCCGTCGGTCCTTGAACGAAACGGCCCATCCGAACCTCCCGAAACACGAGAAAACTATACCAGATTTCGGCGTTTTTACACAGCCTCGGGACTTACCCGCCATTCAGAAGCGCACGAAGAACGGCGGCTTTCGCAAGAATCCGCCACTCGCTCAGTGCGGAACCGTGAGGCAACAGTGCGCCCCCAACATTCCCAACCGCTGCAACCGCAAGCAACGCTTCGGTTTCTCACCCTGGCTCTATCGCCAGCGCAACCTCGTCGAACGCTTCTTCAACCGGATCAAGCAGTTTCGCGGCATCGCCACCCGCTATGCTTGGTGCCCCGAAAACTACCTCGCCGCCGTCCAACTCATTTGTACCCGGATTTGGTGTTTGCTGTAATGGGCTTAGCCGTACTTCTTTAAAATTTCCGATATCCTAGAAGGATATCTCGTTTGCGATGGGCCGGCGTGGCCGGATGCGGCCAAGAAGCGATATTCAACATAGCCTGCCGGCTGGCTTGAATATTTTCGCAATTGGGGACACATCTGGACGAAAGGAGAACACGGTGAGTTCGCCACGGAACGGAACGATGGAAACCAGTCCTCTACTCGCGGAAGCGTACGACCAGGCTTGGGCGCGATATGAGGCTCGTTGTCTCTGGAACGTGCGGCGTGTTGCTCACCCGACGCCCGAAGACGCACGGGATGTTGCACAACGTCTCCGTCAGTACGGCGATATGAGCGCCCGTCGCCTTGCTACCCGGATTGATGGTGAGGCCAATGCCGCTTAGCGAATTTCAGAAACAGGTTCTAAGGCTCCTCGCACCGCAGCGGTCTCAGGAAAGTTACATCGCCGGCGGTGCGCCAATTGCCGCCCACACAAGCCGCTATTCCGGCGATTTCGATATTTTTCATGATCGAGCGGAACTTGTGTCTGAGGCAGCGTCGGCCGACGTCGCGCTTCTAAATAAAAATGGTCTGACCGTCCGCTGGATACGGCAGGGCACAGGAATTTGGTCCGGCGAAGTCGTGGGCGGTGCGCAACCGCTAAAGTTGGAGTGGGCTCATGACTCAGGATTTCGGTTTTTCCCGGCGCAGGCTGATGACGAGTTCGGCTTCGTCCTGCACCCAGCGGACCTCACTACGAACAAGGTCCTGACGATCGCAGATCGCCAGGAGGCGCGCGATGTCTATGACATCGTGAGTTTGTCCGAGACTGTACCGATCGCCGCTGCCATCATCGCGGCACCAGCGAAGGATCCCGGCTACACGCCGGAATCACTTATCGCAGCCCTGAGGCGCAACATCTCTCATCCTCAAGTGGCATTTGATCGCCTACGCAGTGATGCTCAAATCGACGCGGGAAACCTGCTACGCACACTCCGTCAGTCGCTCGATACCGCCGCTGAAATCTCAAGGGCGCTGCCGGACGAAGCGATCGGGAAGTTTTATATCGACGACGGCTCCATCGTCGTGCCCGATCCAGCCCGTCTTAGCGAATACGAAATTCTCGAGGCTCATTATCAAGGCATTATCGCTCAGCCCGATGGTCTGCCCATTGACGTCCTCGCGCACATCTACAGCAAGGGCGGATATGGGCGTTAGTCGTCGAATCTGTCGAATCTCATGCATGGTTGCCGCGCCTGACGGCAACCGGCAGATCGAACAGTGCGTGGAAGATGCCGTGACCTACGTTCGATCCCAGTGGTGAGTCCACGCCCTAGAGATCTTGCTGACTGGCGGATGCCGAAAGTGCGAATGACCGGTTCCGCCGTACGGCGACGTTCCTGCAGCCGCATCGGAATGGCGCGAGTTGGATCGGGAGCGACGGCTCGTGAGCAAGAAAAGAACGGTCACGTCTTCGGTGCAACAATCACCTGCACTTTGCGTTTGCCCGAATGGTTTTCCAGGTCACGCTCCAAGCCCACTGGGTTTCCGATGCGCGCTTCAGGATCGTAAACGAAGCAAACTAAAGTATCACAGTCAGGATGATGCCCGTACCGAGCGCGATCGACAATTAGTTCTTCGCCCAGCTTGCCCGGCCTGAGGGACGAGCGCGTTTTCTTGACCTCAATCACTATGCGCTCATTTTTCAGTAGAAAGTCCACTCTCGCACTGCTGCCAGCATAACTAGGTGTCCATTCCTCCGGACGAATATCGTCGAAGTGCAGGCGCAGGAGTGCGTGCAGTAGGTCCTGAACGTCGTATTCGTCCTCGATGGAGAGCGTTTCACGATCAGCGTGACGAGCTTGAAGCTGGCGCGCAACGGCGTGAAACCGCAGACAAAGCTTTTCGATAAGGGAGAGCTGATCGGGGCTGCCGACGTCTTCACCGCCGCCGAGGTCGTACTCGCGCACTTCGTCGATCATGGAGGCTAGGATTGCATCTGCCTTTCGCAACCCCTCTACGTACGCTCTGTGCCATGCTGACTCTGGCATACCTGAAATCCACACGTTGAGCGTGTAGGAAACCGACTTGAAATCGGTGACGTTTCGGCTTTCCACCCCGAAAATGTGCTCGATGGCTATTTCCGTGTCACGGCGCCATTTCGTAAATTCAGCGCTATCTTCGTTTTCGGTCTGGAGTTGACGACCGACGCTACGCTGCCTCTCAAGAAGCTCAATTGCGCGTGCGGACTGCATACATCTCCCTATTCTGCCTGGACTGTGAACGCACGGCCGCTTTCAAGGATCTGATCCGCCACGTCAAACGTCAGCTATGTTGGCGAAGGCGGCGTGAGATCGGGAATAGCAGCTTGCGCCGACAACTCGGCCCTTCCCGGTCTTTCAGGACGCTCCTGAAAGCTGACGTTCGGACAGCTGCCGTCGGCGGGCTCACCCTGACTGACATCGCTGGACTTACCCGCAACCGCTGCTTGCTTTCCTGACGTGGAAAATGCCAGATGCAGCCATGTTGCCCCACACTCGCGCTATCGTCGCTGCCGCTGCTTACGCATTCATCTTCCGTAAGAGAGTCGGGGGAATGCACGACCACGCGGCGAAGCAGGATTTGCAGATCGCGGCGGAAACGCGCGCGGAGCATCTACAGGCTTATGATGGCGATCGCTCAGCGTGGTTTAGTGGCGACCTTCCGGAGCTATACGATGCCGGGGACGATGCTTTTGTCTCGCTTGCGATCGATGGTGCAACAGCCCAGGGCTATGATCGACATTCGGCGAGCCACTATTCGCTCACAGCGACCGATGGGATGGTACAACTATATGACCATGCAAAAGGGGCTTGGTTCGCTTTCAGCATCCGGACCACCTGACTTGGGCTTGTTCACCCAAGGCGGTTAGCGCCGCCGATTGCCGACATTCGATCGCTCGAAACGGCTCCCTGAAACCTGCCGTTCGTTCACCAAGCCGACGTGCGGTACCGAGCGGATGGACTTGGGACAAATCCTGCCGTTGCTGAGCCACATGTCAAACGTCGGGTCTTGCAGAGAGCCGACATCCGGCGTTTGCCCCGATCGGCACGCAGAACGACAAACCGTGGGCTGGCTGCCGCCTGACTACTTTTCGGGGCGTGCAGACTTGGAAAGCGGACATGCGTTCAGCCAGCGGGTAAGGCCACAAGGACCCAAATCCCGGTCGTCAACGATCTTCGACGCTTTCCCAATTCCGGACACTCCTTCATCTTATAATGGCCATGTCTACCAGTGACAAATCCGGTGCAGGAGAGTCGAGACGACGAGGGTAATGGATCATCGCGTGCATTTTGGGGATTGAAGCGCTGTACGATCGTGCAATCATGCTCACATGAAGTCTCGACAGCCCGATGGTTCTGCAGCCCGCTTTCAGACCCTTCGGCGAGCGATTCAGGGCCTAACTCGGTACATCGTTGATGCTAACCCAGATGAATTGCTGGCAACGGGGGCAGATGTAATCGCGCTCACTGATTATGCGCTAGCCGCCGAAGCAGCCGGCTTCGAGCCGGGTGAAAAGGTTGAGGCCTTCGGTTCGCGCAACCTGGTGGGCGATAGCCTTCCCGATTGGCAGATGCAGATGCTCGCCATTGCCGCCAGTGTACCTAGAATGCGGGTGCCAATGATCCACATCATCCTCAGTTTGCGCGAAAATGAGCGATGGACAGCCGTCCAGCGGGAAGAAGCGATCGATATCGTAACAACGACACTGGATTTGGCTGCATGTGCGTTGCTCTGGCTGAAGATATTGGCGCTATTGCAGAGGCTTGGGGCCAGCATAAGCGCAGGGATAGAGGAAGGTAGGCAAGTGATTGGTTGCTCACACTGGGGGAGGTTGGCGGCCCGCTGGTAAGAGGGATAAGAGCAAATCCAGCAATTCGCAGTGATCCCGACGGACGATAGTCGCACCATGATCATCCAGCCATCCTCTCCCCCTCACGGGTAGAACTATTTTTTCGATCTTCCCAGTTCTAAGCCTGAATCTGATCATCGATTTTGTTGATTTTCTGCCGTTTTCGAGAAGGCGGAGCGAAACGGCCCACCATAAATTCCCATATGTAGGAAAAAATTGCACAATGGATTATAATTCCCTATTCTAGGAAATAGGAATTAATCGACGCTCAAGTCGGATCCAGGGAGAGGAAAATGAAAGGATGGATGCTGTCCGCCGTAGCCACGGGGGCAATGATGTGGAGCGTGCAGGCTGGGGCGCAGTCGGACGAGCAGGCCGCGCAACCAGATGATGCTGGGCTGCAAGAAATCATCATCACCGCCCAGCGTGTGTCGGAGAGCAGTCAACGCGCGCCGATTGCGGTCGATGTCGTACAGCCCGGCGATTTGATCCGACAGAATGTCGTGCGCGCGGAGGATCTCTCCCGCAACTCTCCCGCGCTCGCTGCTGCGGGTGGAGGCGGCCCGACGACCGCCTTCTTCGTGCGTGGCGTGGGCAACGCCACAGTCAACGCCTATTCCGACCCGGCAATCGCGTTCAACTATGACGGCGTCTATATCGGGCGTCCATCTTCGACATCCGGCATGTTCTATGACCTCCAGCGCGTCGAGGTGCTCAAGGGCCCTCAGGGCACGCTCTACGGTCGCAATGCGACGGGCGGCGCCATCAACGTGCTGCCGAACCGGCCGAAACTCGGGCAAACCTCCGGCGAAGTCATGGTCGGCTATGGCAATTATGACTGGTTGACCGGACAGGCGGCGCTCAATCTGCCCGTGGGCGACAAGGCGGCCGTGCGTATTGCCGGTATGCTCTCGCATCGCGATGGCTTTCTGAGCGATGGCACAGGCAAGCAACGGGAATATGCGGTTCGTGGGCAGATCTATGTCGAACCGACCGACGCCCTGACCTTGCGTCTCGGTCTCGACCATTCCCATCAGGGCGGCAGCGGTGCGAGCGGTTTCTATCTGGGCAGCGTCAATCCCAATTTTGGGCAGACCGGCTTTACCGGTTACAGCTATGTACCCACCGGCTTCGGCCGCACCCAGGGACTTCTCGACCCGCGTTCAAATGCCTTGCAGAGCGGGCGCTTCGTGGGCCAGGTCGGCCGGACCGGCGCGGTGGTCGATGGCCGTCCCTATAATGACAATGATTATTTCGGCATCACCGGCGAGCTGACTTATGGCACCGATGCAGGCACGCTGACGATCCAGCCAGCCTATCGCGAGGCCTCGCTCGACTACACGCTGAACGGTGTCTTCCGTTATGCGGGGGTGAAAGAGAAGGACAAGCAGACCAGCGTCGAAGCGCGCTGGGCCGGTACATTCGGCCCTTCAATCGACTATCTGATCGGCGGTATGTATTTCGACGAGGACATTGATGTCCCGCTCGCCTTTTACAATCAGTCGACGCTCACCCCCTACCAGACGTTCAAGACTGCGACCGAGAGCTGGGCCGGGTTCGGCAAGGTGACCGTTCGGCCGACAGAGAAATTGAGCCTCACGGCGGCCGGGCGCTATACGTCGGACAGGAAGCAGTTCAATGGGCTGTCGACGGTCTATATCCTGTTCTGCGGCAATCCTGCGCCGCCCCAGGATTTCTGCCCGAACCTGCCTTTCACGCCCATCGTGGGCAGTGGGGCCGAGCTGGAGAGCTTCTACACCTCTCGCGGCGTTCCGGTGGTGCCGGTGCCGCTCTACGTGCTGCCGCCTGTCGCCGGAGGGTCGCAGACGGCGCCGTTTGTTTTGCGCTCGCCGATCGCGATCAACTCCGGGCTCAAGAACGAGAAGTTCACCTATCGCCTCGCGGCGCAATATGATCTGTCCTCACGCAACATGCTCTATGCGAGTTTCGAGACCGGCTATCATGCAGGCGGCTTCTCCTTCGCGCGCGGCGTCGAAAGCTATGAGCCGGAAACGATCAAGGCCTACACGATTGGCAGCAAGAACCGCTTCCTGGACAACAAGCTGCAGGTCAACATTGAGGGTTTTGTCTGGAAGTATAAGAACCAGCAATATAGCCAGTTCGGCTATGATCTGGGCAATCCGCCCTCGACGGTCTTCCTTACCCGTAACATCGGAAACAGCACGATCAAGGGAATCGATCTGGACGTCGAGTTCAAGGCGACGCGCAACACGCAGCTATCGGCCGCAGTCCAGTATCTGAGCACGAAATATGACAGTTTCGTCTATTTTGCGCCCAATCAGGGGCTGCCGCCCAATACGACCTGCGGCTTCGCACCCACGACCCAGACTACCCCGGCCGGCGCGACGCTGAACGTCTTCCGCGTCGATTGCTCGGGGCGTCGTGCCTTCAACTCGCCGGAATGGTCGTTCAATCTCGACGCGCAGCAGACTGTGCCGCTGGGCGCCAACAAGCTCGTTCTTCAGGCGGGCACGCGATACCGCAGCGAGAGTGACTCCTCCGCCGAATATCTCCCTTATCTGGTGTCGGAAGCGGCCTTTGTGAGCAATGCCTCCATCACCTTCTCGCAGGCCGACGACCGCTGGTTCATCAGCGCCTATATATTCAATATTGAAAATAATCAGCGCCTTGTCGGCGGAACCCAGAACTCGGCCGGGGTAATTTCCGCGTCCGCCGAGCAGCCTCGCACCTGGGGCGTTCGCGTCGGCGGCAAGTTCTAGAAAAGGGGCAGGTGCATCCCCTCCCGTCGGACTTGTGAGAGTGGGCGGGGATGCATCGGGCGCTTTTCAAACCGATCATGATCGGTTATTCCCACATGTAGGAATTAGGAATCGGAGGATGTATGTCGGCCGCAGTCAATGATCTTCACTATGTGGCACTTGCCGTGCCTGACCTGACGTCCGAGCGTGCCTTCTTCGGGGAGACCTGGGGGCTCGTCGAAGTGGGAGAGGTCGATGGCAAGGTCTATTTCGCCGCCGAGGCATCGCCGCTTCCCTATGTCATTCGCCTCCGCGAGGATGAAGAGCGCAAGACCGACCTGATCGGTTTTACAGCGGGTTCGGCCAGCGAGGTCGACGCTCTGTTCGCGCAGGTTCAGACCGCTGGCGGCAAGATCATTTCGGCGCCAGGCGCGGCAGAAGGCCCGGGCGGCGGCTACGCGTTCCGTTTCTTTGATCCGGACGGCCGGGCCATCGAGGTGATTTCCGACAGCGCGCCGCGGGCACACCGGGCACTGGCCAAGGGAGAGGCTATTCCGACCGGACTGAGCCACATCGTGCTACACACGCCCGAGCCGACCAAGCTGGTGAAGTTCTACGAGGATGCGCTCGGCTTCCGCCTGTCTGACTGGATCGGCACTTTCATGGCGTTCCTGCGCTGCAACCCGGTGCATCACAGGCTCGCCATCCTTCCCGGACCGCCCGCGCTCAACCATGTGGCGTTTGACGTCACGTCCGTCGATGAGATGATGCGCGGTCTTGCACGCATGCACGAGAAGGGGGTGACGTTGTCCTGGGGCCCCGGTCGGCACACCGCAGGCAACAACACCTTCACCTATTATCTGACGCCCAATGGCAATGCTGTCGAATATACCTCCGATCTGGAAGAGGTCGACGAGGCAGTCTGGCAGCCGACGACATATGAGTTCAGTCCCAGCATCACGGACCAGTGGGGCACCGGACGGATCATTCCGGGCAATGTGCCGCATGCGGAAATGAAGCCCGACAAGGGCCTTTGGCAGGTGCCGGCATGATCGCCAAGGTCCTGGTCGTCGGCGGCGGCGTCGGCGGCATGACGGCGGCCATCTCGCTTAAGCGGATCGGCGTCGAAGTCGAGGTGATCGATGCCGATCCGCATTGGCGAGTCTATGGCGCGGGGATCAGCGTGACCGGCATTTCCCTGCGGGCCTTCGATCATCTGGGCATTCTCGATCAGGTTCGCACGCGCGGCTATGTCGGCGCAGGCATGAGGGGCAAGAGCGTCGCTGGCGACACGCTGATGGAAACGCCGCTGCCGACCGCTCCGATGCCGATCCAGCAGGGAGGCGGCATCATGCGCCCTGTGCTGCACGACATTCTCTCGAGCGTGGTGCGTGCCGAAGACATCAAGGTCCGGCTCGGGCTTAAGGTCGAGACGCTGGCGCAGGATCAATCCGGCGTGGAAGTGGTGTTCAGTGATGGCAGCCGCGGCCGATATGATCTCGTCGTTGGCGCAGATGGTATCTACTCGCAGATCCGGGCCATGATCTTTCCCGACGCTCCCAAGCCCAAATTTACGGGCCAGGGATGCTGGCGCGTGGTGGCGGCACGTCCGCCCGAAGTCGACCGGACGGAAATGTATTTCGGCGGCCCGGTGAAACTGGGGATCAATCCGGTCTCCAAGGATGAGATGTATATGTTCATCCTCGAGCATGTGCCCGACAATCCATTCTTCCGCGAGGATGAGATGGTGGCTCATGTCCGTAATCTCCTGGCCCCCTTCGGCGGAGCAGTTCCGGCGGTGCGTGAGAGCATCACCAGCCCGGCGCAGATCAATTACCGGCCGCTCGAATGGATCCTGCTGTCCAAGCCCTGGTATAATGGCCGCGTCGTTCTGATCGGTGACGCCGCCCACGCGACCACCCCGCATATGGCGAGCGGGGCCGGCATCGCGGCCGAAGACGGCCTTGTCCTGGCCGAGGAACTGCGCCGTCACGAGAATGTGACCGACGCCCTGCATGCCTTCATGGAGCGCCGTTTCGATCGCGCGCGTCTCGTCGTCGAGAATTCGGTGATGATCGGCGACATGGAAATGGCCGGCGATACGTCGAACCGGGGGCCGGCGATGCTCGGCGCCACGATGGGCAAGCTTCAGGCACCTTATTGAGACATGGAGAAGAATGGCATGACGTTTGGTCTGGCAAGATTGCGAGACGGCGGCGCGGCGCTGATTGTGGCCGACAAGATGATTCCGCTCGCGCCGTTGGGCGAGCATCGCGATGTCCTGACCCTGCTGGACAACTGGGCGACAACGCTACCGCTTCTCAAGGCGATCGCCGACAAGGGGGAGGGTGCCGTTCCACTCGACGAGGCGGCATTGGCGGCGCCCTATCTGCCCCGACAGGTTTTCTGCACCGGCGCCAACTACCGCAAGCATGTGATCGGCCTCATCATGGGCGATCCGTCGATGCGCACGCCGGGTGACGACGATATCTCCGACGATGAGCGTCGCGCCCGCGCCGAAAAGGTGATGGATGAGCGGGCCCAGGCGACATCGCCCTATTGCTTTATCAAGCTGCCGTCCTGCGTCGTCGGTCCGAATGACGAAGTGGTTCTGCCGCGCAATGTGGTGAAGCCCGATTGGGAACTCGAACTGGGCGTCGTCATCGGTAAGCGGGCCCGCCATGTCTCGCCCGAAGACGCGATGGACTATGTCGCGGGCTATGTCGTGGTGAACGACGTGACCGCGCGCGAACATATCTTCCGTCGCGATGCCGGCGCGCTGGGCGCGGACTGGCTCTCGGGTAAATGCTTCCCGACCTTCCTGCCTTTCGGTCCGATGATCGTGCCGCGGCAGTTCGTGGTCGATCCCTATGATCTGACGATCAGGCTGTCGGTGAATGGCAAGGTCTATCAGGATGAATCGACCCGCGACATGCTGGTCGGCATCGAGCGCCAAATTGCCTTTCTGTCTGATCGCGTAGAACTCATGCCCGGCGACGTGATCTGCACCGGCTCGCCTTACGGCAACGGTTCTGCCTTCGGCGTGTTCCTGCAGCCGGGCGACATCATGGAAGGCTCGATCACGGGACTGGGCGCGCAACGCAATCCTTGCGTGGCAGAGGCCTGAACGATGTCGCTAGCGCTTTCTGATACCGTTGAGGATGAGGTCGACGATGAAGTCCTCAAATTCCGCTCCGAGCGCTTCCATGTCCGTGCCCTCCGGCACCAGATTGCGGACCACGGACTGGGCCGACACGAAGAAGTCGAACAGGCCGACCAGCATGACGTGAAGGAAGATGGGGTTCACCTCGCGCAAGGGTTGCCCGTCGACCTGCGCCATCATCTCGCGAAGCGTTTCGACCGCGCGCATGTTCATCCTGCCCTGGAGTTTGCGGATTTCGGCCGATTTCGCATCGGCGAGTTCGTCGACCATCAGGCGGTGGACATGTTTGGTCGAGCGGGTGAAATGAGCGGTGTGGCGGATGGTGCGCTCCAGGCGCGCGACAGGTTCGTCGGAAATCTGCTCCGCTGTCGGAGCATCGGCGATCAGGCGCTCAACGACGCGCAAAAGCAGCTTCTCCCGGTCACCGAAATAATAGCGGATCAGCTTGGGGTCGACGCCCGCTTCCCTCGCGATCAGCGAAGTGGTGACACGCGCAGGCGCCATATCCTGAAGCAATTCGGTCGCCTTGGCGAGGACCGCTTCCTCACCGACCGCGTCCTGGGGGCGTCCTTGCCGTCTCGCCTTCGTCGAAGCTTTCGCCATGCAAATCCAATCAAGAGTTCAACTAGCGCTATTCCGTCTTTTAACCCCTGCGGCAAGTCAGTCGACATAATTCCTAGAATTAGGAATTATGCATTTGGCTGCTCGCACTAGAACGCAATTCTGAAAAATGGAGAGGCAGATGGCAAATTGGCCATTCACCCAAGGCATCCACGATATTGGCAATGGGATTTACGGCTACGTCCAGCCCGACGGCACATGGGGATGGTCAAATGCCGGCCTGATCGAGAGCGCTGGCGAGACCCTGCTCGTCGACACGCTGATGAGCGTGCCTCTAACGCAAGAAATGCTGGATCAGTTCAGGGCGAAGGTCCCGGCGGCGCGGACGATCGGCCGGCTGGTGAACACCCATGCCAATCCGGACCATTTCTTCGGCAACGGCCTGGTGGCGGACGCGGAGATCATCGGGACGAACGAGGCGAAGGCGGAGATGGCCGCCTTCAATCCCAAGATGCTCGCCAATCTCCGGGACAATTACCAGAACATGGGTGATGCTGGCGAGTTTCTCTACGAAACGATGGGCCGCAAATTCGACTTTTCCGGTGTAGATGAGCTTACGCTGCCCAATCGTACCTTCGAGAAGCAGCTGAGCCTGTTCGTTGGCGACAAGCTGGTCGAACTGACCGATCTCGGGCCCGCGCACACCGCCTCGGATACGATCGTCTGGGTGCCTTCGGACCGGGTCGTCTTCACCGGGGATCTGCTCTTCAACGAGGGGCATCCGATCATGTGGGCAGGCCCAATTGAAAACTGGATAGCCGCCTGTCAGCACATCATCAATCTCGATCCCGAAGTCGTCGTGCCGGGCCATGGGCCGATCACCGACAGGACAGCGGTCGCGAACATGAAGACCTATTTCGAATATGTCCGCGACGAAACGCGCAAGCGGTTCGATGTCGGCATGGGGTTCGAGGAGGCCGCGCGCGACATCAATATGCAGGAGTTTCGCGGCTGGACCGATCCCGAGCGCATCGTCGCGAATGTCTTCTCGCTCTATCGGCAATGGGGCGCCCAGTTCACGCCGGAGCAGCAGCGCGACCTGTTCGGCGCCATGGGCCGATACCACAAGGAACTCGTGGCGCACGATGAGGCCTGCAACCATGACCATTGAACTCAACGTTACACATGATCCTGCGCGCCGCAGCTGGCTGGACAGCGCGAATGTCGAAGGATCCGACTTTCCGATCCAGAACCTCCCTTTCGGCCTGTTTCGGGCCGGTGGGATGGCCCGCGGGGGCATTGCGCTGGGGGACAGGATCATCGATCTGACCGCCCTTGTCGGAACTCATCAACTGACGGGTGCAGCGTCAGAGGCCGCGCAAGCGACAATGGGAGACACTCTCAGCCCGTTGCTCGCTTGCCCGCCAGCCTCGGTCAGTGCGCTTCGCCGACAGATTTCTGATCTCTTCAGCAGCGAGAATGGTGCAGGTGAGGACCGCTTGCGGCCAACGCTGGTGCCGATGGCGGACGCGGAACTGCTTTTGCCCCTCAAGCCGACGGCCTTCACGGATTTCTGCACCTCGATCGATCACATTAAAAGAATGGGTGGCGGTGGACCGCCTAGGCTCGCCTCCATGGCGCTGCCGGTCGCGTATAATGGCCGCGCCAGCTCAGTGACCCCAAGCGGGACACCGATTATTCGGCCAAGCGGCCAGTTCGAGCTGCCGCCGGGTAGTAACAACATCCAGTTCGCGCCGGAGCTGATGCTCGATTTCGAGCTGGAATTCGGCGTTTGGCTCCGCGCGGGTAACGCACTGGGCACAACCATGGCGATGGGTGCTGCCGAGGACGCTATGTTTGGGTGCTGCCTCGTCAATGACTGGTCTGCGCGCGGTATCCAGTTTTTCGAGTCCATCCTGGGACCGCATCTGGGCAAAAGCTTCGCGACCACCATCAGCCCATGGATCGTGACGATGGAAGCTCTGGCTCCATTCCGCGTGGCTGCGCGCGGGCGCGATGGCGAGGAGCCGGCCGTGCCTTCCTATCTGTTGGACGCGAGTGACCGCGCTGGCGGCGGCATCGATATCGAGCTGACGGCAACGCTCGCAAATGCCGCCGGCGCCAGCAAGGAGATCGTCCGGAGCAATCTCAAGGAGCTGTTCTGGACGCTGGCGCAGATGGTGGCGCATCAGGCATCAAACGGCTCGCCCCTGGAACTCGGCGATCTGGTCGCCACAGGAACCGTCTCCGGCGCGACGCAAGAGGCGCGGGCCTGTCTGGCAGAGATCACTATGCGTGGTGGCGACACAATCGAGCTTCCCGATGGAACGACACGCAAATGGCTCGAAGATGGCGACACGCTGACCCTGCAGGGCCGCGCCGTCGCGGAAGGCTATGTCTCGATCGGCTTCGGAGACTGTGCCGGAACAATCCAGCCAGCGAGGGCTCACGCATGACCATCACCACCTGCGGCGACCGCAAACCGATCCCGGTCACGGCGCGCGGCAAGCAACTCGTCGTCGATATTCATTGCCATTTGGGCATCCCGGCGGCCGATGCCATCGTTCAGGCGAAGTTTCCCGGTCCACCGCCCGGCATCAATGATTTCACCAGTGCGAAGAGCAGTGAGGTCAATCGCGCGCAGTTTGCGACCATCGGCCGAACTTTGAACAGTATCGATCAGCGGCTGGCGGATATGGATCGGCTGGGCATCGATGTGCAGGCGATCTCGCCGAGTCCGGGGCAATATTTCTACTTCACCGATGCCGAAACCGGGCGCGACGCGGCGCGCGCGGTCAATGACGGCATGGCAGCTGCGGTCGCCGCGCATCCGGACCGGCTCGTCGGCATGGGTACGGTGCCGTTGCAAAATGTCGAGATGGCCGTCGTGGAGATGAAACGATGCGTTCGCGAGCTCGATCTGCGCGGGATAGAGATCAGTTCGAACGTGAATGGGAAGGACTTTCACGCCGAAGAATTTCGCCCGTTCTTCGCTGCCGCCGAGGAACTGGGAGTGCTCCTGTTCCTGCATCCGCTCGGCTTCACGCACGCTGCGCGAATGAGCGAATATTATTTCAACAACCTCATCGGCAATCCGCTCGAATCCACGCTTGCCATCGGGCACCTCATTTTTGGGGGCGTTCTCGATCGCTATCCCGGCCTGCGCATCTGTGTTGCCCATGGAGGCGGCTATCTGCCTGGCTATTGGGGACGCATGGACCATGGCTGGCGCGCGCGTGCGGACTGCTCGGAACATTGCCAACACCTGCCCTCCAGCTATCTTCGCAAGCTTTGGCTCGACACACTGGTCTTCGATCGGGATCAGCTCGACAGTCTCGTGCGCACCCATGGCGCCGACAAGCTCTGCCTCGGCACGGACTATCCGTTCGATATGTCGGAGCCTGACCCGCTAGGCTTCCACGAAGGCCTTGCCGAGCCGGACAAGGCGAAGGTGCTCGGCCTCAATGCAGCCGACCTCCTTGGATTAGCGCTTGCGCCGTGACCGGCGCGCTGCAGCCCATGTACCGGATGCCCACTTCTTTTGGGCCGGCATCCGGGCCGCGCAATCTGCCTCCTGAACAGGCAGCCCGTCGCTACGATAAAGACGTCGCGACGCTGTCTCTTTCGGCCCGGACAGATCCGGAGCGCCTTTCGTCCCTGCTGCCGGCGGGCTTCGCCTTGAGGGGGGAGCCGCGCCTTCATGTCAGCTTGGTTATTCTGAAGAATATCGGCTGGCTTGCAGGGCGCGGCTACAACATCCTCATGGTGCGGATTCCCGCCCTTTGGACCGGTGCCGAGAGGCTAGGTTCCAGTCGATCACGGCGTCCCAGATTGCTCGGACCCGGCCCCGCGCGTCGCTGTCCGCCAAGCCATCAAGGGGAAGACTTGCCGCCAAGTTCTGTTCGATATCCAGGAGTAGTGCGCGGAGAAGGGACTCCTTGGTAGCAAAATAGGTGAACAACGTGCCTTCCGCGACACCGGCCTGCCTCGCGACCCTGGCGGTCGATACCGACAGACCAGCTTCGGCGATGCACTTCGCAGCGGCTTCTAATATTGCTTGTCGCTTTAGGGGGCTGAGAGGGCGGGACATAACACCATAAATGAGTGAGTAGGCACTCATTTATGGTGTTATGTCCCGCCAGACAAGATGCTTGAGGAACTTCTGTCGATGGCCGCTGCATGGCTAACGCTGCCTGGTTTTCTGGGCAGTTCTCTGTGAGGAGCGAACTTTCGATGAGCGCTCGGTTTGCTCCTCCAGCGCTGTCCGCAGCCAAAGATAAGAGAAGAGAAAAGAATGGAGGGAAGGCTCATTTGGGTTGAGTCGTGAAAGGAAAAATCCTGCGGAACGCGCTTCGCTCGACCTGCGCAATCCGTTGAAGGACGAAGAATGTACCAGTTCCAGATTGATCGTTTCAGAGGCTCTGAGGCACTTCTGCCACGCACCGGCAAGGCCACAAGGGGCCAAATTGCTGCGTTAGCGAATTTGATCGACAGCCCCATCGATACCTCGCTCAATGGAATGGCGCTCGCGCAGGTGGGTTGCGTTTATCTGCCGCTCGCCGGAATGTCGGTTACGGCGACAAACTGTGCACCGCCCTTGGTCCGACCGGAGGCGACGCGTATCGGGGACATGCTTCAATGCGATATTGTCCTGATGCGCTGCGGCGCAGAGCACGGCGGCACGCTTGATATCAAGCTCATGCATCTCGACGAATGGCTCAACGGCTATTTGCCCTGGCTGTGCACCGAAGCGTTGTGGTTCATCCCGGGCGAAATCGACAATCCTCTGTTTGAAGTCGCCGGCGGTCTGTTCGAACGTCCCTTTGCTCCCTTCGCGAGCGCCGCAGGCCGGTCTCTCGGCGTCGAGCGCGCCTATCGCGCTCTGGCCAAGCACGGTCGCGGGGGCCTATAACCATGGCGAAAATCGACATTCACGCAAAGCGTCCGGTCCCATCCGGGCTGGATTTCGTGCCCGTCGAAGGCGGGGCGAGCAATCTGACTTTCGGCGTCGTACGACGGCAAATCGGAACAGGCCCCACTCAAACTGTTCACCAGACGATCCTGCGCCGGCTTTCCCCCGGCAGGGCGGCACAGATTACCGATCCTTGGCTGCCAAATTGCTATCGCCATGATGTGCTGCTGCCGCCCAAAGCGCCAGACGAGTGTCACGACCCGCAGGCACTTTGCAACCTCTACGAAGGACAGGCTTTCGATAAGATCAAGGATCTGGTCGTGATGGCGACGCTGCGTTTCCACTCGCCCGATCGCTTGCATAACGAATGGGAAGCTATCCGCGCTTTCGCTTATGAGCGTCTTTGCAAGGAACGCCACCTCGCCGTCGTAGCAGCCATGCATCTGCCCGTCCTGATCGGCTCGACCAATCCGCCGCATATCCATCTGATGGCGTTGGCGAGAGAGTTGCACAGCTTTGGGTTCGGGGCATTGATCCGGCCATTCGCAAGCGACCAGGGAAAGCAAATCTTGGCGGATGAAATGATGCAGTTTCTGCCGAGTTTCGAGCTCGCCTGATCCTCTATCGGCGGGGCGAGCCCCGCTTTCTTCTAAGGAAATAACATATGCTTATCGTTCGGGCTGAGATTTGGCCCGGCGGCGACGGTCGTCGTCGCTGCCCCATCCGTCTACTGCCTTCCATTAAGAGCAATTGAGGCAGGGACAGGAAGGCTACCCATAAATCCAAGTGTAGCGCGCAGACGGACGTGGTCCGCCTGGTATCATCTTTGGGATCTGCTGCGGGCTGCGGGCAAAGCGCACCTCGGACCAGCCAGCCGATCGATCTCCGAAGCGAAGGGCGATGCCGATTCAGACACCGCCCGATCGCCTCATTCGCTGGTATCCGTCACTTCCGCTTCAGTGTCTTCATCCGAGCTTTCCTCGATCCGCGCGGCGCTCACCACATGCTCTTCCG
>Ga0180219_1001247_pt1 | contig 17174 bp, 6 predicted proteins | sample eDN3rd30CBELigMG_FD_151338 | JGI IMG/M metagenome (GOLD analysis project Ga0180219, IMG submission 151338) | Enriched Miracle-Growth compost microbial communities from Emeryville, California, USA - eDNA 3rd pass 30_C BE-Lig MG (version 2)... ...
GAAAAATTTCTGTATAATTTTGCTGATATCAATGTATTATCAGAGCTGAAACGGGTAGACGGAGTGGGGGTAGCCGATATTTTGGGTACACGCGAATATGCCATGCGTATTTGGCTCAAACCAGACCGTATGTTGGCGTATAAAATCTCTGCCGATGAGGTGATGGAATCCCTGAACGAACAGAGCTTGGAGGCTTCGCCTGGAAAAACAGGTGAAAGTTCAGGAAAGCGATCGCAAGCTTTTGAATATGTTATCAAATATCCAGGACGCTATACCACCCAAGAAGAATATGGAAATATCATCTTGAGATCGAGCCCCAATGGAGAGATTTTACGGTTAAAAGATGTAGCCGACATTGAGTTTGGAAGCTCCATGTACGACTTGTATTCCAACCTCAATGGCAGGCCATCGGCTGCTATTACGGTGAAGCAATCGTATGGAAGTAATGCCAGTCAGGTCATTAAGGATATTAAGGCCAAGCTGGCCGAAATCAAGGCGGAGTCTTTTCCAAAGGGTGTCGACTATGAAATTAGTTACGACGTTTCTAAATTTTTGGATGCGTCGATTGAGAAAGTCGTCCATACCTTGGTCGAAGCTTTTATCTTGGTGGGATTGGTCGTGTTTTTATTCCTAGGCGATTGGCGTTCAACCCTCATCCCAACCATTGCGGTGCCGGTATCACTCATCGGAACATTTATGTTTATGCAGCTCTTTGGCATTACACTGAACCTGATTACACTCTTTGCCTTGGTGTTGGCCATCGGTATTGTGGTAGATAATGCCATTGTGGTGATCGAGGCTGTCCATGCTAAAATGGAAGAAAAACGGCTTTCACCGCTACGAGCCACAGAAGCCGCCATGCATGAAATTAGTGGAGCCATCATTGCCATTACCTTTGTCATGGCTGCGGTATTTGTGCCTGTAGCATTCATGTCGGGGCCAGTAGGTGTTTTTTATCGGCAGTTTTCTATTACCATGGCAACTGCTATTGTGCTTTCTGGCATGGTCGCTCTTACCCTGACGCCAGCACTGTGTGCCATCATGCTGAAAAATACACATGGTCAACCCAAGCGTAACAACACCATCGATCGTATGCTCGATGGCTTTAACCGTTGGTTTGGTAGGCTTTCAGGTACATATCAACGCATATTAAGCGTCATTGTAAACAGAAGGGTAGTTACGTTTACCCTATTGCTGGCTTTTTGTGTAGGAACATGGTTGTTGAACAATAACCTTCCAACCGGGTTTATTCCCAACGAAGACCAAGGGATGTTCTATGCCATTATACAAACACCGCCGGGTTCATCTCTCGAGCGGACAAATGCGATTTCTGAGCACTTACAGAAAATTGCTGAGCGCATTCCAGATGTGCAGTCTGTTTCCTCTTTGGCGGGATATGAAATTCTATCAGAAGGTACGGGAGCCAATTCGGGTACCTGCTTAATTAACTTGAAAGATTGGAGCGAACGAGCGCATACCGTTCAAGATGTGATTAACGAACTTGAAGAAAAGTCTAAAGACATTACAGGTGCTACCATCGAATTTTTCCAACCTCCGGCAGTACCCGGTTACGGTGCTGCAGGCGGTTTTGAGTTACGATTGCTGGACAAAGCCGGAACAGGCGATTATCAAAAGATGGAAACTGTGAGTAAAGATTTTGTGCGCGAGTTGAATAAACGCCCTGAACTATCTTCCGTATTTACCTTTTACAGCGCGAGTTTTCCCCAATATATGTTGCAGGTTGATAATGAGATTGCCCAGCAAAAGGGGGTGAGCATAGAGCATGCGATGAATACACTTTCTACCTTGGTAGGCAGCAATTATGAAACCAGTTTCATTAAGTATGATCGGCAGTATAAGGTCATTGTACAAGCTTTACCACAGTATCGAGCCTTACCACAAGATATATTGAAATTGTATGTGAAAAATGATCGGGATGAGATGGTTCCTTTTTCGGCTTTCATGAAAATCAAAAAAGTATATGGCTTATCAGAAATTACTCGCCATAACCTATATAATGCAGCCGAAATTAGCGGAGCTTCGGCTCCAGGATATAGCAGCGGTGCGGCTATTCAGGCCATCAATGAAGTAGCGCAAAGCAGCCTGCCTCGTGGCTTCGGGATTGATTGGGCGGGTATATCCAAAGATCAAGTGGCCCAAGGGAATCAGGCTATTTATATCTTTCTCATCTGCTTGGCATTTGTGTATATGTTGCTAGCGGCGCAATACGAAAGCTTTATTTTGCCATTCCCCGTTATCTTATCACTTCCAGCAGGGGTATGTGGTGCCTTTCTGTTGTTGAAGCTGTTCGGGCTGGAGAATAATATCTATGCACAAGTAGCTTTAGTCATGCTCATTGGTCTGCTGGGTAAAAATGCAGTATTGATCATCGAATTTGCCGTGCAAAAGCATAAAGCAGGTAGCACGGTGTTACAGGCAGCAATAGCAGGGGCAACAGTTAGGTTCAGGCCCATCCTCATGACGTCGTTTGCTTTTATCGCCGGATTGATTCCGCTGGTTTTTGCTTCCGGGCCCGGTGCTATTGGAAATCGAACCATTGGTTCGGCCGCAGCTGGTGGGATGCTCTTCGGGACCCTATTCGGCGTTATCCTGGTACCAGGGCTATATTATCTTTTCGGCCAATGGGCTGCCAAACGTAAACTGGTTAAAAATGAAGAAGAAAATCCATTAACCGAAGCGATAGAAACCATTGAAAATCATGTATAAAATCAATATATATCCTTGGCTACGACTCCTTGCAATTTGCTCGATCGTGGCCAGTTGTAAAGTACCTTCGGTGGTGCAGCAAACAGAAAATCGGTCGGTACCAACTACTTATCAGGATAGTCAGGACACCTCCAGTATAGCCACCATGCGTTGGCGTGATTTCTTCACCGATCCCTATTTGGTGGATTTAATCGATACAGCATTGAAGAACAATCAGGAACTGCAGATTACCTTGCAGGAACTCGAAATAGCGAAGAATGATATCGGTTTTCGGCAAGGACAGCTCTTACCGAGCGTAGGTGCTAAAATCGGAGCGGGACTGGAGAAGGTAGGGAGGTACACCAGTCAAGGGGCCGGTGATGCGTCTACCGAGATTGAACCAGGTAAAGAAGTTCCTGATCCACTGGCTGATTACACCGCTGCGGCTTATGCAAATTGGGAAGTAGATATTTGGAAAAAATTGCATCATGCTAAAAAGGCTGCGGTTAATCGATACTTGGCTTCCATGGAAGGTAAAAACTTTGTGCTCACGAATTTAATAGCCGAAGTAGCTGATACATATTATGAGTTACGCGCACTGGATAACCAATTAGCCATTGTGAAGCAAAATATCACCCTTCAAAGAAGTGCATTGGATATGATGCGTGTTCAGAAAGAAGCTACCCGTGTAACCGAACTGGCTGTGCAAAAATTCCAAGCAGAAGTATTGAATTCGCAGGCTATAGAGTATGACATCCGCCAGCAGATGACAGAAGCCGAGAATAAGCTTAACTTATTGCTTGGGCGCTTTCCTCAAACCATTCCGCGTGACACCACTAGCCTCTTAAACGCCGTACCAACGGTTGTTCATGTGGGTATACCCGCACAACTGTTGGCCAATCGACCAGATATTAAGGAAGCTGAATTGGCTTTAGCAGCAGCAAAACTAGATGTAAAAGTTGCTCGTGCAGAATTTTATCCATCGTTAGGCATTTCTGCTGCGATCGGTTTTCAGGCTTTCAAACCGTCTTATCTGGTCAAATTTCCTGAGTCGATGTTATACGCTATTGCAGGCGATTTGGCTGGACCACTTATCAATAAGAAAGCAATCAAAGCAGAATTTTATAATGCCAATGCGCGACAATTGCAGGTTATGTATGATTATGAACGTACTATTCTCAATGCCTATTTGGAGGTGTCTAATCAGCTAGCCAAGATAGACAATCTCGATAAACGTTATACACTCCAATCCAAAGAAGTCGATGCCTTGGATCAGTCGATAACTATTTCAAACGATTTGTTTAAATCTGCTCGAGCAGATTATTTAGAAGTGCTTATGACGCAGCGCGATGCCTTAACGGCTAAATTGGAATTGATCGAAACGAAGAAAGAACAACTCCGAAGTGTAACACATGTTTATCGAGATTTAGGTGGAGGTTGGAAATAATCAATCTACCGGTTGCATTCCGGAATCGATTGCGTAGATTTTTATTTTCCTTTTCAAATCTTAATTTAAACGTTTTAGAAGCCGTTTTGGCTTCTTTTTTTTGTTTAATAATTGGCTGTACAGGATAGGGCAGGTTGCTAGCCTTTGGTGAACATCGTTGCTTTGTACCATCAGATTATAAACATACAATTAGAGAACACCCGATTATAACTATATCATTAACTATACAAGTGTATAACTGACGTTAAAAAACAAATATCACATATCCGATCTGATCGAGGTTGGAAATAAAAGATAACGGAAGTTTGGTTGATCGTAATCCGTTAGGTTTAGTTTGTTGGTAAGGTGTGTGCAGGAGTTTCCTGTACACACTTCTTAAAAATCAAATCTTATGAAGAAATAATACGCATCTCAACATGGACATTCATAAACACTTAGCAGTAGCCGAAAAATTCGGCGTGGAATGCTATTGACATAAAATAAACAAATAAATATCAATAATCAGTTTAACCTAATAAACCATGATGAATAAACAAATACCTACTTGGTGGCCAATCTTGCTGCTAATAGTTTTGTTTTGTAATGCTTGTAAGAAGAAAGAGTGGGACGAGTTTTATGGTCGGCCTGAATGGTTGGCCGATCCTATGTACCAACAGTTAGCAAGTCGGGGAAACTTTACTTCTTTCTTAAAACTGGTAGACAAAGCAGGCTATAAAGATGTATTGAGCAAGGCTGGTTATTGGACCCTATTTGCACCTAACGATCAAGCGTTCGCCAAATTTTTAGAGAATCATGACTTGCAAAACGTAGAACAAATGAGTGATTCTATGGCGGTAGCTATTGTCAAATATGCACTTGTGTATAACGCCTATCGAAAGGATCAGTTGAGCAGTGCACAGGCGAGCGGCGGATCATTTCCTAATACAGCCTATAAACGCAAAACAGCTTATTATGATTTTGTAAAAGTAGGACCGGGCGAAGGCATCAACAAAATCATTGATGCTAATGCCAATGGGAGTTTTGTGTCTGGCGATAACAATAACAAGTATATCCCGTACTTTTTATCGGGCTATATGAATGCCCAAGGGCTCCAAGCCAGCGATTATACTTATTTTTATCCCGAGAGCGAGTATACCGGTTTTAATGTAGTTAATGCGCAGGTAATTACTGCAGATATTCAGGCTGAAAATGGTATCATTCATGAAATTGACCGGGTCATATGGCCACTTTCTAGTATCGATCGCTATTTGGCCAGTAAGCCGCAATATAGCTATTTTAAATCTCTGCTCGATCAATTTCTGGTCAGCTATCAAGCAAACGCCGAAATAACGGAGCGTTATCATGCCGTAAGTGGTAGTGCCGATTCGGTGTATACCAAATTGTACGATGCCGCTCTTGCTTTCTCCCCCAATAATGAAAACCACGTAGATAACCGAACAGCTGCCCAGAGTGAAAGCTGGACGTTGATGGTACCCGAAAATGACGCGTTAAAGACGTATATAGAAGGTCCGGACGGCATCTTGGCTAAGTTCGGTACATTTGAGAAAGCCCCTTTATCGGTTTTGATTGATCTGATCAATGCACACATGTGGGGAACAGCGGTTTGGCCAAGTAAATTCAAAACAACTTATAATGCCCAAAATGAGGTGGTTACGTTTGATCTTTCTAACGTAACTGATCATCAAATACTCAGTAATGGGATGTTCTATGGTTTGAATAAAGTGCAGGATGCCAATGTCTTTCGTACGGTATACAGTAAAGTATATTTAGATCCTGCCTATTTACTCATGAACCGCGCCATGGAAGGTGCTGGGATTAAATTTTCGCTTATTAATCCACTATTAAAATATACCGTCCTGTTGATGAGCGATGAAGAGGTCAGGCAAGATGGCTACAGTTATAATACCACTATAAATGCTTGGACCTATACCGTTAATGGTGTGACGCAATCCGGTACGGTGCCACAGAATAATTTCTATCGTAAACTACAATTGTCTATTATTCCCGAGGCGTTGACTGATTTCACTGGTGAAGGTATTTTGCAAACCCTGAATGAAGAGTTCATTAAATACCGAAACGGTCAATTTTATGCGGCCGGAAATGAAGATCAAGGCACTGCCGTTACGGTCGAAAGTATAAAAAATACGGTAAATGGCCCTGTGTACTATACGAAAGGGATATTGGCTTTTTCCGAAAACCAGATTGGGTTTCATTTGGAAAAACTCGCACAGCAAGATCCAGACAACTTTGGCCATTTCTTTAACTACCTAAAAAACTCCACAGCTCGATATGATGCAGTCACACAACAGATTAATGGAACGGTGGTAGGTGCAGCATATACCATTTTTGTCCCTACCAATGCAGCTATTGAACAAGCCGTTCGCGATGGATTATTGCCGGGCGATGTCCAAACGGGTATACCCAATTTTACACCTTCCGAGCCGGGCGATATTGATCAGGTGTCTAATTTCATCTATTACCATATCCTAGATAAGAAAACCATTGCAGCCGATAAAAAGACAGATGATGCCTTAGCTTATAATACGTTGTATAAAGACGCCGAGGGAAATCCAACCTATCTGTATATAACCAAGCAACTCCAAGATTTGCAAATACGGGATGCACAAGGAAATATTACCCATACATTACTGGCTAAGAGCAATAATCTTTCCAATAGAGCGCTTATCCACGTCGTGAATCGGGTACTCCATTATTGAGTGGTATACAGATGTATAGGATGATAATAACATGGGGATCACCTTATAAACCAATATATTAATGAATGCGAACATAAAAAAAAGTTGCTTTGTACTCTTGGCTTTCCTATTCCTTACCATGCTGACCATGGCACAAGAAACGGTCACCATCCGGGGGAAAGTAACGGATAAGAGTAATGGACAGTCTTTGCCCGGAGTCTCGGTAGTAGAGTTGGATAAAGATGGCCGTACCATTACCGCAGTGAGTACAGATATCTCAGGTAATTACCTCATCAAGGTTAAATCGACCGAGAACCGGCTTTCAGTTTCCTATTTAGGTTACCGAAGTGAAGTGCGACCTATCCAGGGACAATCGGTTATGAATTTCCCGCTAGTGGTTAATGTCAATGAATTGGAAGGAGTAGAAGTTATTGGGCTCAAACGGCGGCCGCCGTTGGATAACGGTACCGGCTTGATGATCCAAGAGCGCGATTTAACAGGTGCTGTTTCGCGGGTAGATGCCAAAGATTTGGCCGAGCTAACGGCTACATCCATTGATCAGGCTTTGCAGGGACGTTTACCAGGGGTCGACTTCGGTACCACTACAGGCGACCCAGGTGCGGGTATGTCTATTCGTATTCGCGGTACAGCTTCCATCAACGGTTCAGCAGAACCACTTATTGTACTCGATGGCATGCCGTACGACGTTGAAATACCTGACGACTTTAATTTTGGCAGTGCTGATGAGCAAGGCTATGCGCAATTGCTGAACATTACACCAGCAGATATCAAAGATATTACTGTGTTGAAAGATGCGGCTTCGACAGCTGTTTGGGGAGCAAAGGCGGCCAATGGCGTGTTAGTAATTAATACGAAACGCGGAGAGCTAGGAAAGCCGGTTATAACCTATAACCTGAGAAGCTCTTTGTATAAGCAACCCAAAGCCATTCCGATGCTGACGGGCGACCAGTTCTCCATGCTCATTCCCGAAATGGTTATGAATGCCGATGGTTTGCCACTCAATTTGCAAACGAACAAGGAGTTTTTATATGATCCGAACGATCCATACTGGTATTACAATTATAGTAACAATACAGATTGGATCAGCGAGATTACCCAATTGGGATATTCACATGATCACAATGTATCCATGACTGGTGGAGGAAGTAAGGCGCGGTATTATGCTTCGGTAGGTTATCTGGGGCAGCAAGGCACCACTAAGGGTACTGCCCTCGACCGGATTAATACCAAAATTAATCTCGATTATATCGTGTCAAAACGCCTGCGTTTTCGCACCGACATTACCTATGCATACATCAATCAAGATTTAAACTATACCAATGGGATTCGAAGCGTAGCTTACAATAAAATGCCCAATATGGCGGTGTATGAATACGATATGTATGGTAATCAAACGCCTGTATATTTCTCTCCTGCCCAGAATATACAGGGTCGTTATACCGCTACCTATAATCCTTTAGCCATGGCCATGGAGGGTTTCGGAAAGGCTTTGGGGCAACGCATTACACCTCGTTTTAATTTGCAGTATGACATTGTTCCAGAATGGTTGTTAGCTACGGCAGATTTACAATTTGATATCAATAATACTAAATTTAAAAATTTTCTTCCCCAAGATGCTACAGGTAGACCTTTTACCGAAAGCGTGGTAAATAGCAGTGCTGATCAGGATTTGGATCGCTTTTCAGTGGCTTCAAAGATCAATATTTTATTTACGCCGAAGTTGGGTGAACAACATACCCTACAGTCGTTATTGTCTTTGCAAACATCTGACGATAAAAATGAACGGCAATATACCGGTGTAACCAACCTGGCCTCATCCATTTTGCAAGACCCAGCCATACCGGCACGCACCGCTACAGGCACCCTGAGTGCCTCTGCCGATCAGGCGAGAAGCATGGGGTTGCTACTCAATGCACAATACGGCTTTTTAGATCGCTATATCTTCAATGCCAGTATCCGGATGGATGGTAACTCGCGCTTTGGACCACAACACCGCTATGGCTATTTCCCCGGATTTTCCGGTCGCTGGCGGGTATCGGGTGAGCCTTTTATGCAAAAATATGCCCGTTTTATAGACGATTTGAGCCTTCGCGCCAGTTACGGCCATGCGGGGCATGCACCCCGGTCTAACTATATGTTCTATAACCAGTACAATAATTTTGATTGGAGCTACCTCGGTATGTCGGGCGTATATCCCTCTACCATGGCATTGAATAACCTCAGATGGGAAACACTCGTGGGGAGTAACTTGGGCTTTAACTTGTGGATGTTCAAAGGCCGGTTCCGTTTGGATGGTGAGGTATATCGAAATCGTACGAAGGATATGATTTACGAAAATCTGATGCTACCTAGCTATACCGGTTACTCATCGGCTACTTTCAACGTCGGGACCATGGATAACCAAGGATGGGAGCTGAGTTTGAATACACAACCTTACAAAAGTAAAAATTGGATCATTGGTTTTGATTTTAACATTGCCCGCAACTACAACGTAGTACGCGAAGTATCCGAGTTTTTTCCACGCGAGAATAGTGCCGAGATTGGGCAAAATGGTAAATATAAAACCTATTTGCAGATCGGTAATCCGTTTGGTTCTATTTATGGCTTCCGCTATAAAGGTGTTTATGCAGATGAAGAGGCAACGATAGCCAAAGACGCGCACGGTAATCCTATCATAGGACCCAACGGACAAACCATTTACATGCGTTTTAACTATCCGTTAACCGATTATGTGTTTCAACCAGGCGATGCACGTTATGAGGACGTCAATTACGATGGCAATATCGACTATAAAGATATGGTCTATTTAGGTAATACTGTGCCCAAGTATACCGGTGGTTTTGGTTTGAATGTAACTTTCAAGGGGACCTGGAGATTGCAGACATTTTTTAGCTATCGCCTTCAATACGATATGATCAATGGTGGTACTATGAATACCACCAACATGTACGGTTTTAATAACCAAAGTACGGCAGTACTAAGCAGATGGCGTAACCCGGGCGATCAAACGGATATGCCCCGAGCGCTTTATCGTACAGGTTATAATTGGTTAGGCTCCGATCGTTACGTAGAAGATGCATCGTTTGTGCGCTTTAAGTCGGTTACACTACGCTACAATGTACCTAACGAGACGTTGAAACGATTCGGACTTAAAAACGCGGCTTTTTATATAACGGCAGAGAACCTTTATACCTGGACGAAATATACCGGTCAAGATCCAGACGTAACTATCCGTGGAAATGTCGACCCGTTTAAATATGCACAAGACAACAACTTAACACCACCTACCAAGAACTTTGCGCTGGGTATAACCCTGGGTTTTTAATTAAAAATAACATCATGAGAAAGATCAAATATATATGCTTATGGGGCCTCCTACCATTCGTCCTATTCACTGGATGCAATAAATGGTTGGAGCTGAAACCGGTAGACGGCATTGTAGGTGAAGATTTTTGGAAAACCAAAGAACAGATACAGGCGGCAGTGATGGGTATTTATGCATCGATGCTCCAAGAACCTTTGGTAGAAAATCTTTTTGCCTGGGGTGAGTTGCGTGCCGAAATGGTTACCAGCACAGGGCGTACCTCAACCGATGAACTTAACTTGATGCAAGCCAATGTGCTTCCTTCAAATTCGCTAACTAATTGGGCGGCGCTATACCGAACCATCAACTATTGCAATACCGTGATCGAGTTTGCTCCTCGGGTAAAAGAAACCGATCCAACACTCACTGATGATGCCTTGGCAGCCTATCAAGCAGAGGCGTATGGAGTACGTGCGCTACTCTATTTTTACTTGTTGCGCACATTTGGCGAAGTGCCTCTCCGTATAAAGGCAACAGCGAGCGACGAGACTTTAGAACAGTTACCTAAGCGTTCGAAAGAAGAAGTATTTGCACAAATCATGGCCGATCTGAATCAAGCTGAACCACATGCCGTAACCAGTTATGGTAATCAGGCACAAGATAAAGGTCGCATGACGCGATACACCATCAACGCCATTCAGGCAGACGCTTATCTGTGGATGGATGATTATGAAAATTGTTTAAAGGCCTGTGATAAAATTATCAGCTCGAGCAAATTTGGTTTGATCAATGCCGAATTTCAGTCTGATTTTTTCAATACTTTATATGTAAAAGGTAATTCCAATGAGAGCATTTTTGAATTGCAATTCGATGCACAGGCACTCAATCCGTTTTATAGCATGTTCATCGAATCGAATCGGCATTTTGTTGCTAGCTCATTGGTCATGGACGAATTTTATAAGGTTGATCTGACCGATTTGACCAATTATGACCGAAGGGCCAACGGCACCAGCGTTCGGGCCTCTGATTTCCTTATCTGGAAGTTTGCAGGTGCGACAGGGGGGCAGGAGAATATGGAAATCAAGGTGTTGGAAGATTCGTATACCCATTGGTTCATTTATCGTTATGCCGATATATTGCTCATGAAAGCAGAAGCTCTTACTTGGCTAGGTCGGGGTGCAGAAGCATTAGTATTAGTAAAACGTATCCGAGATCGGGCGCATGCATTAGAAGAAACCGATACCCAGCCGTCTTCAGAGAACCCACAGAGTGTGGCCGAATTTATCCTAAATGAACGAGCAAGAGAGTTTGCCTTTGAAGGGAAACGTTGGTTTGATGTATTGCGATACGCCAAACGGAATCAGTATGCCGAGCTGAATACCTTACTTGAGACGGTGGTGCAAAATGCTCCGGGAAATACACAAAATACCGTGCGCAATAAATATCGGGACGTAAACAGCCATTACTTACCCATTAACGAATACGAATTGCAAACAGATAAAGAACTGATCCAAAATCCTTTTTATAAATAAGGATGATTCGTTTTTTAAAAGGCTAAAAGATATGGAAAAGATAACAACAAACCTTAAATATGGCATCTTACTACTGGCCGTGGGCCTCTGGGTGATTGCCGGTTGCCGAAAGGAGCCCATTGTTTCGCAGACGACGGAAGATGTAAACATGACAGGTTACTTTGATAAATATCCAGAAGAGTTTTCCGAATTTCGGAAAGTAATCGAACGGTCGGGTACCGCTAGTTTTTTAGGAGCTTATGGTGCTTATACCATTTTTGCTCCTACCAACAGTGCTTTTGATGCTTTTTTGAAAGCGGAAAATAAAAGTAGTGTGGATGATTTTTCGCCCGAAGAATTGAAAGATTTAGTGCGTTTTCACCTGATCGAAGATACCATTTATACAACGAAGTTTACGGACGGGAAACTACCTAAGCTCACCATGTATGGGCAATACCTGATTACGGGTGCTACGAATGTAAATGGCACGAGTCATATTACCATTAATCGGCAAGCCAATTTGGTAAAGGGTAATATTGTGGTGGGGAACGGTATCATACACAGCATCGACCAGGTGTTACAACCTGCTGTAAAAACGGTTGCAGCGCTCATTGAGGCGAACGAAAACTACCACATTTTTAGTCGGGCGCTAAAAGAAACAGGGCTATATGATAAACTGAATGTGCTGCCCCAAGAGAATACCGAGGCAGACAGTGCGGCACGGTGGCTCACGGTGGTGGTAGAACCGGATGATGTTTTAGCACAAGCGGGCTTTCCTACCTATGAGGCACTGAAAGCACGTTATAGCCAAACCGGTCATCCCAAAGATCCTACTGATAGCCTTTACCTGTTTATGGCTTATCATGTGTTTCCAGAAGCACGTTACCTGGCAGATATTGTTAGCCGCACCTCGCATCCAACATGGGCTCCGTTAGAGGTAGTTACATCGAAGCTATTCAACCAAGAAGTCTTATTGAACGACGACGATTTCAATGGGCAACATGAACCTGGGGTGGTTTTAGATCCCCTTGCCAGCGATGTGTCAGCCACGAATGGTGTTTTGCATCAAGTAGAGGGACATTATGGTATTAAGGTGCGTAATCCAGTCCCCGTTTATTGGGACGTGTGTGATCAACCCGAATTTGCCCGATTACCCGGATATCGAAATGGAGCCTTGAAATTTACTGTCAATTTAAAGGCAGGAGACAAATATTTGGAAGCCATTCGCTGGGAAAGAGATGGGATTACTTATAATGCGGCTGCAGGCACGGGCCATTTCTGGGGCGATCAGCTCATTATCCCTTTATCAGGTTCTTCAAATTCCCGAAATCACTGGGTAGAATTTACGACGCCACTGCTGGTGAAAGGTCGTTATAAGGTGTGGATTTGTTACCGAAGGGTTAGTCCGGTCGTGGCCCAAGCTTATTTCGATGGAGTTCCTTTGGCACGTACCGTTAATTTTAGCGAGTGGAATTTGACTACAGGCACTGACGAGGAGCGGGAAGCATTGGGCTTTAAGTTCCATACCAACGTAAACGATAGTCGCTATGTAGGACGATTGCTGGGGACTATTGATGTAGAGACCACCGATCGGCATATCTTGCGTTTCGAAGGTGTATCGGGGAGTGGAGATGGTAATGGCACGTGGTGGGACATGATCCATTTCATACCCGTAGATATGGATCAGATTTATCCAAAATTCTTACAGGACGGAACCATTTTACAACGACCTAAATAAACTGATAATTATGATGATATCCTATATAAATAAAGCGGTTGGAGCTAAAAGCCTATCCATCATCCTATTGCTGTTATTGATGCTGTCGGCCTGCAAAGATGCTTGGAAAAGCGAGGAATTAGCTACAGAAACTGCGTTAGACCGAAATCTCATGCAGCAGATTGCGCAAAACCCCGATTTATCTCGTTTTACAGCTTTACTCAGGCAGGTGCATTACGATGCCTTATTGGAAGCCTCCAAGACATATACAGTCTGGGCACCAACCAACGATGCCCTGGCACATGTCTCGCAAGAACTGTTGGCCGATACCGCTTGGCTCAAAGTGTTTTTAGGCTTCCATATTGCCGGACAGCGGCATATGGCTCAACAACAAGAACAGATTGTTCGGGTCCAAACCATTAGTGGGAAGATGGTACATTTTGATCAGCAATATGTCGAACAGGTAGCCATGACGGAGAAGGATCAATTAGTTGCCAATGGGGTCTTGCATATTATCTCCGAAGTGTTGTTGCCAAAGGAAAATATCTGGCAATGGATAACCCATTTTCAGGAAAAAGGCCAACAACAGCAATACATAGAATCGCTGTGGGGGCCGCAGTTTGATCGAAATGCTTCCACCCAAATTGGCGTCAATGAAGAAGGGTTGCCCATTTACGACAGTGTTTTTACGTTACAGAATAGCTACCTCAATCAAGTGGCAGACCTGAGCGATGAAAAAAAGGAATTCACCTATTTGATTTTGGACGATGCCGCCTTTGAACAAGAGACAAGCCAACTGGCTAAATTTTTTGTAGACACGACGGCCGAATTGTCTGCTTATCGTACTCATTGGAACGTAGTGAAAGATTTGGTTATTGCCGGCAAAGTGACTCCTGATATGTTCGATCAAACGCTGTATTCCATCAAAGATAGCATGACACTCCGACTTCATCAGGCCGATATGGTGCAGCAATTTGAAGCGAGCAACGGTATGGTATATGTGGTTTCTAAATTGGATGACGACATACACACTAAAATCAAACCCATTATTGTTGAAGGCGAATCACCTGTAGAAGTACGCGATGGTAAAAGTATTACCCGGCGTACACGGGTTGATCCAAACGGCGTGGTATTTCGCGATCTTTTGCTTCAAAATCATGGTGTTAATGGTATGTGGGTGCGTTATTTTCCTCAGGTTTATTCGGGTACTTATAATGTGTATTGGCGTGTAATACGAGATGCCGATCTCATCCTTACACCAGCTGCAGGGGCGGCAGATTTGGTCCATTTTCCTATGAAAGTGACTTGGGGCGATGATCCGCTCACTAGTCCGTCTACACCCGGCTTGGGTTATATACAAGAACCGGTGATCAACCAAGGCGACGGTACATTTTCGCCCAATTATGAAGAACAATTGATTGGACAGCTCACCGTTGATTTATATGGCAGAATAAGTATATATCTAGTAGGCAATACCTCTACCACCAATGGTCAGAATACCTTGCTGCTTGATTATTTAAAACTGGAACCTGTTTATTAAACCTATAAGTGATATGTATAAATTAATGAAACAACCCTTATACTTAACAATCGTGTTCATGTGCTGGCTTAGTCTGTATACCATTATGGTACAGCGGGCGCACGCGCAGGCAATCGATACGACCCATTTTATACAGGTAGAAGGTACCGTGAAGAAAGGAGACCAACAGCCATTATCGGGGATAAATGTGCAGGTGCTCGGTTACACTTCTGCGTTTACTAATGAAGCAGGTCATTTTCGTATTAAAGTACCGCATGCTGCCTCTGAATTGATCTTCAATGGAGCGGGCTTGCAGCAGAAAATTGTACCTATAAATGGCCATCGCCAGCTCGATGTCATCATGTACGAAGTCGATTTTAAATCAACTTATCAAGAAATTGCTTTGCCCTATGGTAAATATCCACTACTCAAAACCGGATGGGCAGTTGGCAATACCCAGCTTCAAAACGCCTGGCAAAGCAGCGGTGAGACTCCTGATACATATCTACAAGGCCAGTTGGCCGGATTAAGTGCCGTTCGGCGTTCAGGTACCCCTAATAGTGGGGCCAACCTATATGTTCGGGGCTTTACCTCCCTATATGGGCAAAACCAACCATTGATTGTCGTAGATGGTATGATTTACGATAATGAATCATATGGGAAATCCATTATTGGCGGTCATTCTTTTAACCCATTGGCACATATCGATGTACGTGATATCGATGAAATCACACTTTTAAAAGATGGCAATACCACCTATGGCTCACGTGCGGCCAATGGTGTGCTACTCATTCAAACAACACGTGCCAAGGAAGAGGCTACTGCCATTGATTTTGCAGCCTATGGCGGATTCAATGCTCAACCTCAAAGCCTGCCCTTACTCAACGCGCACGACTATCGAATTTACCTAGCCGATGTGTTGCAAAGCAAGGGATTAACCATGAGCGGTATCGATTCGTTACCCTATATGAATGATGGCCCCAATCCGGATTATTATCGTTTTCACCAACAAACGGATTGGCAAGAGGAGGTATTTCAAAATGGCATCAACCAAAATTATTATCTGAAAGTACGTGGAGGAGATAACATTGCACTTTATGGCCTTTCGGTAGGATATACGACGAGTGATGGACCAACTCGCAATACCGATTTCAATCGGTATTTTATGCGTTTTAACGGCGATCTAAAGCTAGGAACGAAATTGACCGCAGCGGTTAACCTGTCGTTTTCATCTTTGGCACAAAATTTACGCGATCAAGGAAATAACCGTACCAATCCGCTGGTATTAGCACAAATAAAGGCCCCTTTCTTATCAGCCCACGAAATTACCGATGCAGGTTTGGTATCGCCCAACTTGGCCGAAGTCGATATATTTGGACTGAGTAATCCACGAGCCATTACCGATCAAGCCATCGGTACCAATCGCAACTATCGGTTTTTTGGTTCGACTACTTTTCGTTACCAATTTTCAGATAAGTTGCATTTGCAAACCTTGGTGGGTGTAACGTACGATAAAATTAGGGAAGCCATGTTTATTCCTCAAAAGGGAGTTGTGCCTGATACCATCTATACCGCTGTTGCCAAGAATCGGTCGGGATCTAACGTTAGCCGCTTATTCACCCTTTATAACGATACGCGGCTATCTTTTCAGCAACAGTGGGGTAGTGTGCATACCTTAGCGGCCCGTATCGGAGCTCGGTACAGCCATAGCAGTAGTGAGAACGACTATGGTTACGGCTTTAATTCGGCAACAGACGATCTAGTCACAGTAGGTAATGGAGTAGGCGAATTGAGGCAATTAGGAGGCTCTTTAGGAAAATGGAGTTGGTTAAATATCTATACCAATGCCGATTACGATTACCTAAATAGATACTTCTTTTCGGCCAACTTGACCATTGATGGTTCTTCTCGATTTGGACAGCAAGCGGATGGTGGTATACGGATCAACGGGAGCCCTTATGCGGTAATGCCTTCTGTTGCCGCTGCTTGGCTCTTGAGCTCCGAAGAGTTTTTAGCCAGCCAACACACCATTGATCTATTGAAGCTACGTGCGAGCTATGGTTGGGTAGCGAACGAGCAAATTGGCAATTACAGTGCACGTAAATACTATACTACTCAAAATTTACTTGGGATGCAAGGACTGGTGCGTGCCAATATAGGTAATCCCTATTTGAAATGGGAAACCATTAAGAAGCTGAATGTAGGACTCGATTTAGCCGTATTCAATGAACGGTTACGTATGACGGTAGATGC
>Ga0180219_1001252_pt1 | contig 17102 bp, 18 predicted proteins | sample eDN3rd30CBELigMG_FD_151338 | JGI IMG/M metagenome (GOLD analysis project Ga0180219, IMG submission 151338) | Enriched Miracle-Growth compost microbial communities from Emeryville, California, USA - eDNA 3rd pass 30_C BE-Lig MG (version 2)... ...
GCTCGCGCGGCTTGCGGAAGGCGCCGGTGAAGAAGATCCGGAGCATGTGCAGGCCGATGGAGGCGACGAAGACGAGCGCGGCCCAGTGGTGGACCTGGCGCATGAGCAGGCCGCCGCGGATGTCGAAGGAGATGTCGAGGGTCGAGGCCATCGCGGCCGACATCTCGACGCCCTTGAGCGGGGCGTAGGAGCCGTCGTAGTGGACGGGCGTCATCGCGGCCTGGAAGAAGAGCGTCAGGAAGGTGCCCGAGAGCAGGATGACGACGAAGCTGTAGAGCGCGACCTCGCCGAGCATGAACGACCAGTGGTTCGGGAAGATCTTGCGCCCGATGAACTTGACGAAGCCGGAGACGCTCGTGCGCTCGTCGATGTAGTTGGACGCCCAGTTGACGAAGCGCATGCCCTTGCCCGGTTCATCGGGGGTCTGCGGCGCGCCGACGGGCGGCGTTGCGGTGCTCGTCAAAGGACACGCTCCCAGAAGCTCGGGCCGACGGGTTCGGTGAAGTCGCTCTGCGCGACGAGGTAGCCCTCGTCGTCGACGGCGATCGGCAGCTGCGGCAGGGCGCGCTTGGCCGGGCCGAAGATGACCCGCGCCTCATGCGTGATGTCGAACTGCGACTGGTGGCACGGGCACAGCAGGTGGTGCGTCTGCTGCTCGTAGAGCGCGACGGGGCAGCCGACGTGCGTGCAGATCTTCGAGTAGGCGACGATCCCGTCGAAGCTCCAGGACTCGCGACCGGGGGTGATGTGCAGGTCCTCCGGCTTGAGGCGCATGAGGAGGACGGCCGCCTTGGCCTTCTCCTCGAGCTTGCCGTGCTCGAGGTCGTTGAGGCCCTCGGGGATGACGTGGAACGCGGAGCCGAGCGTGACGTCGGCGGCCCGGATGGGCGTGCCGGACGGGTCGCGGGTCAGGCGCGTGCCCTTCTCCCACATGGTGTGCTTGAGCAGCGGCACCGGGTCGGCCAGCGGCGCGAGGTCGCGCAGCAGGACGATCCCGGGCAGCGGCGAGACGACGGCCGCGGTGATGAGCGTGTTGCGCAGCAGACGGCGGCGGGTGAAGCCCGACTCCTCGTTCGCCTCCGTGAAGATCTCGGCGGCGCGCTCGCGCGTCGGCTCGGACCCGCGGGTCTCGTGGCGCTCCTCGACGAGGTCGTGGCCGTGCATGAGCGCCTTCGACCAGTGGACGACGCCGACGCCGACCGCGAGCAGCGCGAGGGCGATCGCCGCGCCGACGAACATCGTGTTGTTGCGCACCGACTGCATGTCGCCCGGGATGATCGGGAAGACGATGTAGAGGACGATCGCGGCGATGCTGCCGATGATCGAGACGAAGAAGAGCGCGACGATGCGGCGCTCCTGCGCCTTCTCGACCTTCGGGTCGAGGTCGGTGACCCGGGGGCGCTCCGGTGGGAAGCCGGGGTTCGGGACCGCGTCCTCGCGGATGACGGCGATGCCGGAGGAGGCCCCGGGCGCCTCGAGGTGCCCCTGGCCGGAGATGGCAGCGTGTTCGTGCTGGTCAGTCATGTCCGCCCTCAGTTCGACTTCGCCGTGAGCCAGATGGTGATGCCGACGATGAGGCCGAGCGCAGCGATCCAGACGAACAGTCCCTCGGACACCGGGCCGAGCGAGCCGAGCGTCGCCCCGCCGACCGACGGCGTCGTCTCGAGGTACTTCAGGTAGGCGATGATGTTCGCCTTGTCCTCGGGAGAGATGTTGTCGTCGTTGAAGACCGGCATGTTCTGCGGGCCGGTGAGCATCGCCTCGTAGATGTGCGCCGCGCTGACGCCCATGATCGGGGGCGCGTACTTGCCCTCGGTCAGCGCGCCGCCGGCACCCGCGACGTTGTGGCACATCGCGCAGTTGATGCGGAACAGCTCGCCGCCGATCGCTAGGTCGCCCTCGCCCGTCAGGTACTCCTCGTCCGGGATCGCCGGGCCGGGCGAGACCGACGCGACGTACTCGGCGAGCGCGCGGATCTGCTCGGTCGTGAACTGCACCGGCTTGACCTCGGCCTGCGGGCCGGACATCGCGAGCGGCATGCGGCCGGTGCCCACCTGGAAGTCGACGGATGCGGCGCCGACGCCGATGAGCGTCGGACCGTCCTCGGTGCCCTCGAGCGCGAGGCCGTGGCAGGTCGCGCAGTTCGCGGCGAAGAGCGCCTCGCCCTGGGCGACGAGGTCGCTGCTCGCGGCGCTCGTCTCCGCCCCGGCGGGGATGGTCGCGAGCGCGTACGCGCCGCCGGTCCCCGCGAGGCCGAGGACGATCAGCGCGACCGTCGCAAGCGGGTGCCTGCGCCCGCGCTTGTGCCGTTTCGGCTCCTGGTTCGTCACGTCCGTCACCGTTCCGTCGTCTCGTTCTGTCTCATTCGGCGGTCCGCCAGGTCACTTCAGCAGGTAGATGACACCGAAGAGGCCGATCCAGACGACGTCGACGAAGTGCCAGTAGTAGGAGATCGCGATCGCGCTCGTCGCCTCGCGGTGGGTGAAGCGCTTGACCGAGTAGATCCGGCCGATCAGGAAGAGGAACGCGACGAGTCCGGCGGTCACGTGGAGACCGTGGAGGCCCGTGGAGAAGTAGAAGATCGTGCCGTAGGAGCTCGAGTTGATCGTCAGCCACTCCTCGGTGAGCAGCGCGTACTCGAAGACCTGGCCGACGATGAAGACCGCGCCCATCGCGAAGGTCAGATAGAACCACTCGACGGCGCCCCACTTGGACCAGTTCCACCAGCGCGCGGTGCGGCGCGCCTGCAGGCGCTCCGCCGCGAACACGCCGAACTGGCAGGTGACGGACGACAGCACCAGGATGAGGGTGTTGACTGCCGAGAACGGCACCGTCAGCTTCGCGCTCTCGGTCGCCCACAGCTCGGGCGCGGCGCCGCGCAGCGTGAAGTACACCGCGAAGATGCCGGCGAAGAACATGACCTCGCTGCCGAGCCACACAATGGTGCCGACCTGCACCACATTCGGGCGATTGAGGGTGGGGCGCGTCAGCGATGCAGTGCTCACCCGTCCATTATGGCCGACTTCGCGAGCGCCGTTTGCAACCGCCGCGGGATGTCCGCTCGCATTCGGCTCAATAGGCTTCGTCTATGACGACCGAACCGACCTGGCCCGCACTGCTCAACGCCCTCGCCGCCGGGCAGGATCTGTCGATCGCCGAGGCGGAGTGGGCGATGGGCCGCGTCATGACGGGGGAGGCGACCGGGGCGCAGCTCGGCGCACTGCTCATCGCCCTCAAGATCAAGGGCGAGACGGTCGACGAGGTCGTCGGCTTCCGCGACGCGGCGCTCGCGCACGCGACCGCCCTCGACGTGCCGAGCGAGGTGCTCGACATCGTCGGGACGGGCGGCGACCCCGTCGGCGTGCTCAACATCTCCTCGGCGGCCGCGATCATCGCCGCCGCGGCCGGGGTGCCGGTCGTCAAGCACGGCAACCGGGCCGCCTCATCGCGTTCTGGCGCCTCCGACGTGCTCACCGAGCTCGGCGTCGACATCGGGATCTCGGCGGCGCGCACCGCGGAGGTGCTCGCCGAGGTCGGGCTCACCTTCGCGAACGCGGCGACCCTGCACCCCGGCTTCCGACACGCCGGCCCGACGCGGCGCGAGATCGGCATCTCGACGCTGTTCAACGTGCTCGGGCCGCTCGCGAACCCGGCCCGCCCCGAGGCGTCGGCGGTCGGCGTCGCCGACCTCGGCCGGGTGCCCCTCATCGTCGGCGTCTTCCAGACCCGCGGCGCGACCGCCCTCGTGTATCGCGGCGACGACGGCCTCGACAAACTCACGACGACGGGCCACTCGCACGTCTGGGAGGTCACCGCGGGATCCGTGCAGGAGCACGACCTCGACCCCGCCGAGCTCGGCATCCCGCGCGCCTCGATCGATGACGTCGTCGGCGGCGAGCCGGCGGACAACGCCGCGGCGATCCGCGCGGTGCTCGCGGGCGAGCGCGGTCCGGTCCGCGACATCGTGCTGCTCAACGCCGCCGCGGGCCTCGCCGCCTACGACCTCTGGAAGCACCCCGAGGACCGCTTCGTGCCGCTGCGCGAGCGCCTCGCCGGTACCCTCGCGATCGCCGAGGGCGTCGTCGACTCCGGCGCTGCCGCCCGCAAGCTCGACGACTGGGTCGCCGCGACCCGGCGGTAGCCGCGAGCTGCGGCGATTTCACGGAAGAAGGCGGAATCCGGCGTGAATCGCCTTGTCTCGTGAGAACGCCGTGTCCGGCAGTGGCGGGGTCAGTCCGCCCAGCCGAGCGACTTCTCGACTGCGAGGTGCCAGCGGGCGATGCGCCGCTCGCGTTCTGCCTGCGACATCTCGGGCACGAACCGTGCGCCCTCGCGCCAGTTCGCCCGCAGCTCGTCCAGATCGCGCCAGAGGCCGACCGCGAGGCCGGCCGCGTAGGCCGCGCCGAGCGCCGTCGTCTCGATGACGGCCGGTCGCACGATCGGCGCGCCGAGCAGGTCCGCCTGGAAGCGCATCAGCCGGTCGTTGACGGACATGCCGCCGTCCACGCGCAGCTCGCTCGGCGGCCCCGCCGAATCGGCCGCCGCCGCCACGACGACGTCGAGCGTCTGGAACGCGGTCGACTCGAGCGCGGCGCGGGCGATGTGCGCCTTCGTCGAGTAGCGGGTCAGGCCGACGATCGCGCCGCGGGCGTCCGAGCGCCAGTACGGCGCGAACAGGCCGGAGAACGCCGGGACGAAGTAGACGTCGCCCGAGTCCGCCACGGTCGTCGCGAGCGCCTCGACCTCGGCGGAGGACTTGACGATGCCGAGGTTGTCGCGCAGCCACTGGACGAGAGAGCCGGCGACGGCGATCGAGCCCTCGAGCGCGTAGGCGGCCGGGGCGTCGCCGATCCGGTAGGCGACGGTCGTCACGAGGCCGGCGGAGGAGTGGATCTGCTTCGTCCCCGTGTTGATGATGAGGAAGCCGCCCGTGCCGTACGTCATCTTCGACTCGCCGGGCTCGAACGCGGCCTGCCCGAACGTCGCGGCCTGCTGATCGCCGAGGATGCCGGCGACGGGCACGCCCGCGAGCGGGCCGTCGGCGACGCGGCCGTAGACCTCCGACGAGGAGCGCACGCTCGGCAGCAGGGCGCGCGGCACACCCCACACCGCGAGCAGCTCGTCGTCCCAGTCGAGCGTCGTGAGGTCGACGAGCTGCGTGCGGCTCGCGTTCGTCACGTCCGTCGCGTGGACGCCGCCAGCAGTGCCGCCCGTGAGGTGCCACAGCAGCCACGAGTCGATCGTGCCGAAGGCGAGCTCGCCGCGCTCGGCCCGGCCCTGCGCGCCCGGGATCGCATCGAGGAGCCAGCGAATCTTCGACGCCGAGAAGTAGCTCGCGAGCGGCAGCCCCGTCTTCATGCGGAACCGCTCCGTGTCGCCGTCCGCGACCTCGTCGACGAGGCCCTGCGTGCGCGTGTCCTGCCAGACGATGGCGTTCGCGATCGGCCGTCCCGTCGCGCGATCCCACACGACGGTCGTCTCGCGCTGATTCGTGATGCCGACCGCCGCGATCCGCGAGGCGCCGATGCCCGCCCGCGCGATCGCCGTCGCGACGCACTCTCGGGCGTTCGCGAGGATCTCCATGGCGTCGTGCTCGACCCAGCCCGCCTCCGGGAAGATCTGCCGGTGCTCGAGCTGCCCGGTCGCGACCGGCGCGCCCGTGCGGTCGAAGACGATCGCGCGGGTCGAGGTCGTGCCCTGGTCGATCGCGAGGATATGGTCGGCGATCGGCTGGTCAGAGATCATGCGGCGGCCTCCTGTGAAACGGGACGGTAGTAGAAGCCGACCTCGCCGAGCCAGCCGCGGATCGCATCCCGCTGGGACTCGTCGCAGACGCGGCCGTAGCCGACCGAGACGTCCCAGTACAACGAGTCCGTCTGCCAGACGCGGCGATCGAGCGACCAGCTGTCGGTGACGGTCAGGGCGTAGCAGTCGGCCATGAACTCCCAGTCGTCGCCGAAGGCGGCCGCCGCGGCGGCGGTCGGTACGGGGTTCGTGAACTGGAGCACGTGCGCGAACTCGTGGTACGTGACGAGCGCGCGCAGCTCGTCGTCGAAGTAGACCGCGTCGTACTCCGCCGGATCGAGGTGGATGAGCGTCGGGTCGTCGCCCGAGACGCAGCCGATCGGGTCGCCGCCGCACAGCGACGCCGGGTCGTCGAACACCACGCGCACGAGCCCCGCGCCGAGCGCGTCGACGAGCGACTCGCCGAGCGTGCCGGAGTCGTTCGAGGCGAGCTGCGCCGCCGCCGCGTCGAGCACCGCCTGGAGCTCGGCGGCGCGCTCGCGCACGGACTCGGCGAGCGACGCGACGGCCGCGGCCGAGCCGCGCTGCTCCCAGGCCTGGCGGGCGATCGTCTCGATCTCATCGAGTGCGACGACGCTGCCGATCGGCACGCCGTCGAGGCTCCTCGCCTTCGCCATGAAGTCCTCCATCGCGACGCCGAAGGACTCCTTCTCATCGAGCAGCTCGCCCTGCTCGTCGAGGAGCCGGCGCTGCTCGTCGAGCTGGCGCTGCGACTCGTCGTTCGCCGACTGCAGCCGCTGCACCTCGAGGACGAGCAGCGCGCCGCCTGCGAGCGCGCCGACGAGCAGCACCGCGAGCACGACGATCCAGGCGATCGCGGCGGGCGAGCGGCGTCGGGCGGGAGGGGGTGCAGGGGGCGGTGCAGGAGGCTGCTCGACGTCGACGCTCACGCGTCAATCCTGCACGTGCTCCGGGAGAAGACCCTGACCGACGAGCCGCGTGAAGCGTCGCCGCAGCAGCGGGAGCAGGAGGCCGACGAGCCGGAGCGCGGGGCCGGGGACCGGCGAACGCCCCCGCCGCGCGGCCTTCGCCATCCGGTCGTGGATGAATCGCTGGATGCGCTGCATCGAGCGCACCGGTCGCTCGCGCCGGGCCTGGAACGCCGTGAGCGGGGCCTCGAGGTCGGCGCCGTCGCGCAGTGGCGCCGCGATCGCGTTCGCGAGGGCCACGGCGTCCTGGATCGCGTAGTTGACGCCGACCCCGCCGACCGGGCTCATCGCGTGCGCCGCGTCGCCGATCGCGACGAAACCGGGGCGATGCCACTGCGGCAGGTGGTCGATCTGCACCGAGAGCAGCTTGACCTCGTCCCAGTCGTCGACCCCGCCGATGACCGACGCCGCGTACGGGGCGGTCGCCGCGAACCGGCGGTGGAACGCCTCGAGCCCCGCCGCGCGGAGTGCGTCGAGCCCGCCCTTCGGGATCGCGTAGCCGCCCTGCCAGTGGTCGCCGCGCGGGATCGTGAGCGCGAAGCCGTTCGCGTCGAGGCAGAAGAGCGTCTCCGGGACCGGCTCGTCCGGGACCGCGAGGTCGAACCAGAGCACGTCGATCGGCACGCCCCACTCGACGGGCTCGAAGCCGGCCGCGGGCCGCAGCGTCGAGTGCCGCCCGTCCGCCGCGACCGTGAGCGGCGCGCGCAGCTCGAGGCCGCCCTCGGGGCCCTCGGCCGTCACGCCGACGACCTGCCCGTCCTCGATGAGGAGGCCGGTCGCGTTCGTCGACATCCTCAGGTCGAAGCCGTCGAAGCGCCTGCCCGCCTCGGCGAGGAAGTCGAGCAGGTCCCACTGGGGCGCGAGCACGAGGAAGTCGTCGGGGGGACCGAGGAGCTTGAAGTCGACGGGCGAGAGGCGGCGTCCGTTGACGACGACGTCGAGATGGTCGGTGCGGTGGACGGGCAGCCGCAGGAACGCGTCGCGCAGGCCCAGCTCGCCGAGGACGGTGAGCGTCGAGGGGTGGATCGTGTCGCCGCGGAAGTCGCGCAGGAAGTCGGCGTGCTTCTCCAGGACGGTCACCCGCAGGCCGCGGCGCGCAAGCAGCAGGCCGAGGACCATGCCTGCCGGGCCCCCGCCGGCGATGATGCAGTCGCGCTCCATGATCAGACCTCGGTCAGCGTACCGCCGTCCACGTGCCAGCGGCGAGTGACTCGGACGGTGTCGAGCATCCGCCGATCGTGCGTGATGAGCAGCACGGTGCCAGGGAAACTGTCGAGCGCCTGCTCGAGCTGCTCGATCGCCGGCAGGTCGAGGTGGTTCGTCGGCTCGTCGAGCACGAGCAGGTTCGTCCCGCGGGCCTGCAGCAGTGCGAGCGCCGCGCGGGTGCGCTCGCCAGGGGAGAGCGACTCGGCCGGGCGCGTCGCGGCCTCGCCGCCGAGGCCGAACTTCGCCAGCAGCGTCCGCACATCCGCCTCGGCCCAGTCGGCGACGGCGTCGCCGAACGCCCGGGCGAGCGGTTGCGGGCCGAGGAAGAGGCCGCGCGCCTGGTCCACCTCGCCGACGAGGACGCCTGCGCCGAGGCCGGCGCTGCCCTCGTCGACGGGGATGCGGCCGAGCAGAGCGGCGAGCAGCGTCGTCTTGCCCGAGCCGTTCGGGCCTGTGATCGCGATCCGGTCGGCCCAGTCGACCTGCGCGGTGATCGGCCCGAGCGTGAAGCCGCCACGGCGCACGACGGCGCCCGACATCGACGCGACGACACTGCCGGAGCGGGGCGCGGCCGCGATCGTCATGCGCAGCTCCCACTCCTTGCGGGGCTCCTCGACCGCCTCGCGCTCGAGCCGCTCGATCGCCCGCTCGCTCTGGCGCACCTTGGCGGCCTGCTTCTCGGCGGAGTCCTTCGCGAAGTTCTTCACGAACTTGTCGCGCTCGTCGTTCTGCTTCTTGCGCGCGTTGCGCACCCCCTGGCTCGCCCAGTTGCGCTGCATGACCATCCGGTCGCGCAGCTGGGTGCGCCGCTCGTCGAACTCCTCGTAGGCCTCGCGCGCGTGGCGGCGGGCCACCTCGCGTTCTGCCAGGTAGCTCTCGTAGCCGCCCGAGTAGACACCGACCTGCTGCTGCGCGCGATCGAGCTCGACGACGGTCGTGACGGTGCGGGCGAGGAACTCGCGGTCGTGGCTGACGATGACGGCGGGGGAGCGCAGCTCGCGGACGAAGCGCTCGAGCCGCTCGAGGCCGTCGAGGTCGAGGTCGTTCGTCGGCTCGTCGAGGAGCAGCACGTCGTAGCGCGACAGCAGCAGCGCGGCGAGGCCCGCACGGGCCGCCTGGCCGCCCGACAGCGCGGTCATCGGCGTCGCGAGGTCGATGCCGAGGCCGATGCTCGCCGCGACCTGCTCCGCGCGCTCGTCGAGGTCGGCGCCGCCGAGCGCGAGCCAGCGCTCGAGCGCGTCGGCGTAGGCGTCGTCCGCGGCCTCCGCGCCCGCGGCGAGCGCCTCGGCGGCGAGGTCCATCGCCCGCTGCGCCGCCGCGACGCCCGTGCGCCGCCCGAGGAGGCCGAGGACGCTCTCGCCGGGGATCCGCTCGGGCTCCTGGGGGAGGTGGCCGACCGTCGCGCTCGGCGGGCTCAGCGTCACCGCGCCCTGCTCTGGCTCGAGCTCGCCCGCGAGGATGCGCAGCAGCGTCGACTTGCCGGCGCCGTTCGCGCCGACGAGTCCGACGACGTCGCCGGGCGCGACGACGAGGTCGAGGCCGGAGAACAGGGTGCGCGCCCCGTGCCCGGCCGCGAGATCGGCAGCCTGCAGGGTCGCACTCATGGGACCAGCAGTCTACCGGCGCGCGGCGGCGAGGCTGCGGGACGCGGCGGAATGGAGGAGTGGCTGCGGATGCCGGGAATGGAGGAGCGGGCGCGGGACTCCGCGGGATGGGGGAGTGGAGGCGGGACTCCGCGGAATGGAGGAGTGGACGCAAATGGCCCTGCGCAGCGGCGTTCAGGCGCTGTTTGCGACCACTTCGCGCGCCTCGGCGGCGTGCACGGCGTCGATGAGGGTGCCGAGCTCGGCGCGCAGGGCCTCGAGCCGTTCGATCGGCACGCCGAGCCGGTCGACGATGCGGATGGGTACCTCGATCGCGCGCTCGCGCAGCGCCCGGCCGGCGTCGGTCGGCTCGAGCTCGACGACGCGGGCGTCGCCCTCGCCCTTGCGGCGCGTGACGAGGCCGGCGGCCTCGAGCCGGCGCACGAGGGGGGAGAGGGTCGCGAGGTCGAGGCGCAGCCGCGCCGCGAGGTCGCCGAATCGGACGGGCGAGCGCTCCCAGAGGGCGAGCATGACGAGGTATTGGGGGTGAGTCAGGCCGAGCGGCTCGAGGACGGGACGGTAGAACGCGATGACGCTGCGGCTCGCGACGGCGAGCGAGAAGCACACCTGTCGGTCGAGCTCGAGCGGATCCGCAATCTCTTCGTGCACGAATCAACGATAGCCGATATAGTTACTTTGTGGGCAAACTATGGAAGAGCTCGGTACCGAGTCCCTGGGACGGCGTCCCCGGCTTCTGGGCGGCGTGGAACCGGTTCTTCTTCTTCTTCGAAGGGTCGGCGCAGGTCGGCATCGTGGGGGAGGAGCCCCCGGTGCTGGCGCCGGAGGACCAGCGCTGCCCGCTGTGCGGCGAGCCCATGCCGGCGCACCGCGTCGACCGCGACGGACCGGGCGGCCGCACGATCCTGCACTGCCCCGCGGTGCCGGCTCACCAGGCGCCGGGGGAGTAGTCCTTCAAGAAGACGCCGTAGAGATCCTCGCCGGCCTCGCCGCGCACGATCGGGTCGTAGACCCGCGCGGCCCCGTCGACGAGGTCGAGCGGCGCGTGGAACCCTTCCTCGGCGAGGCGCACCTTCGTCGGATGCGGGCGCTCGTCGGTGATCCAGCCGGTGTCGACGCTCGTCATCAGGATGCCGTCCGTCTCGAAGAGCTCGCGGGCGCTCGTGCGGGTGAGCATGTTGACCGCGGCCTTCGCCATGTTCGTGTGGGGGTGGCCCGGGCCCTTGTAGCCGCGGCCGAAGACGCCCTCCATCGCGCTCACGTTGACGACGTAGGTGCGGCGGGCAGGGGAGGCGGCGAGCGAGGCGCGCAGCTTCGAGATGAGGATGAAGGGCGCCGTCTCGTTCGCGAGCTGGACCTCGAGCAGCTCGAGCGGCTCGACGCCGTCGACGCCCTGCGTCCAGGAGTTGACGTCGGCGAGGTCCGGTACGAGCCCACCGGCGTCGATCGCGGTGCCGGCCGCGAGCCGGTCGAGGGAGGAGGACCCTGCTGAGAGCGCCTGTCGCGTCAGCTCGTCGGCCCGCTCGGCTGCCGCGGCGAGGATCGGATGCGCCTCGACGGATCGGGCGAGGGCGAGCGGGTGCGGGTCGTTCGTGTGGCCGAAGGTCTGCAGTTCGGGGAGCGGGCCGTCGGGCAGCGGCGCGAGCTCGGCGTCGACGAGCGGCTGATAGGCGCCGGGGGAGCGGCGCACGGTCTGCGCGGCGTTGTTGATGAGGATGTCGAGCGGGCCCTGCGCCGCGACGGAGTCGGCGAGCGCGATGACCTGGGCAGGATCCCGCAGGTCGATGCCGACGACGCGCAGCCGGTCGATCCACTCGGGGGAGTCCGGGAGCGAGACGAAGCGGCGCACGGCGTCGCGCGGGAATCGCGTCGTGATCGTCGTGTGGGCGCCGTCGCGCAGCAGCCGCAACGCGATGTACATGCCGATCTTCGCCCGGCCGCCCGTCAGCAGCGCGCGGCGGCCGGTCAGGTCGGTGCGGGCCTCGCGCTTGGCGTGGCCGATCGCCGCGCAGCTCGGGCACAGCTGGTGGTAGAACGCGTCGACGAGCGTGTAGTCCTGCTTGCAGATGTAGCAGGGCCGGGCCTTGCGCAGGACGCCGGCGGTCGGCAGGGCGGTCGTCGCCGCGAGCGGGATGCCACGGGTCTCGTCGTCGATGCGGTCCGGCGCGCCGGTCGCGGTCGCCGCGACGACGGCGCGGTCGTGCTCCTGGATCCGCGTGCGCCGCTCCAGCCGCCGCTCTAGCTTGATGGTCTTGAAGAGGTGCGCGGTCGCGCGGCGGACCGCGAGGAAGTCGGGATGCGCCGGGTCGACACGGGCGATCTCGTCGATCACCCGGAGCGTCGTGGCGAGGTCGGCGGGGTCGATGCCGCTCGGAGCGGGCTGGTCTTCAGGCGGCACGGGTCACGATTCTCCCGCATCCCGCTGGACGACACCTCGCTACGATCGCGGGATGGCCATGCTGACCGCGCTCGGGGTGCTGCTGCCGCTCGGCATCGCGGCCGCGTTCAGCACGATCCCGCTCGCTGTGGCGACCGTGATCCTGCTGTCGGCGCGGGCGCGCCCGAACGGCCTCGCCTATCTGATCGGCCTCGCGGTGGGCGTATTCGTCGTCACGCTCGCGCTGAGCCTCGGGCTCGGGACGATCGCACCGACCGCCGGGGGAGTGCGGTACGTGCTGCTCGGAGCCGGCGAGATCGCCCTCGGCGTGCTGCTCATCGGCTACGGCATCCTCGTCTTCGTGCGCCGACCGCGGCCGCGCGCGGCGGGCGGCCGCTGGTCGAGGGCGCTCGACCGGACTCCGGTGTGGAGCACGCTCGGGGTCGGCGTCGTGATGAGCGTCCGTCCGAAGGCGCTGCTGCTCTCGGTCGCCGTCGGCGTCGCCATCGCCAAGGGCGACCTGGTGATCGGGGAGACGCTCATCGGCGTCGGGGTCTTCACGGCGCTCGCGATCTCGGCGGTCGCCGTCCCGGTCGTGTTCGTGCTCGTCGATCCGGTGCGGGCGCGCCGCTGGCTGATGGCCGCGAAGGGCTTCCTCGTGCGGCACGGTCGGGTGCTCATGCTCATCGTGAGCGTCGTCGTCGGCGTCGTGCTGATCGGGGACGGGATCGCGCGGCTCTGAGCGGGCCGGATTCGCTTAATCTGACATAATATTGATTATCGGCGTTATTGAACGAAGGGGATTCGGCGGGATAAGGCCGAATCGGTGGGCAATCGCCGAACTTCGGCGAAACAGCCTTCGTTCGCGCGCTTGGCTTGGCTGGGCTTGGCTGGGCTTGGCTGGGCGCTGGACTCGGCTGGATCGCCTCGTTCGCGTCAGGCGTCATGGCGTCAGGCGTCACGGAACCGCTCGATGAGCTCGGCCAGGTCGTACGGCGCGTAGCCCTGTCCGGCGCCGCGCAGCGCGTCCGCCGACCACCAGTCGATCGCCTTGACGCTCTGGTGCTCCTCGGCGGTCCACAGCTCGTGCGACGGCTCGAACGGCGCCTCGACGCGGTGCACGAAGAAGTCCCAGTGGGAGTACGAGTGCCGAGCGCCGGCCCTGTTCACAGGGAATCCATAGGAATGGACGATGGGACCGAGATCCGCGACCGACAGGCCCGTCTCCTCGTGGAGCTCGCGCACCGCCGCCTCGTGGGGCGTCTCACCCGGCTCGGCGCCACCGCCCGGCGTGATCCACTTCGCCCGGCCCGGCAGATCCGGGAACTCCTCGAGGAACAGCAGAACGCGACCGGCCGGCTCGAAGAGCAGGATGCGGCTCGCGTAGCGCGTGCTCCCGTCGCCCACCGCGCCCCGACTCAGCCTGTGAAGTCGCGCACGTCGCCGACGTAGCGTGTGTGGTCCTCCGGGATCGGCTGCACGGCGGCGAGCGCCACCTCCCGGGCGAACTCGCCGACGTTGTACAGCCGCCCCGCCGACTCGCGGCGCGAGGCGATCGCGCCCGGGTTCGCGCGCTCGAGCAGCGTCGCGGTGATCGTGCCCTCGATCATGTCGCCGGAGACGACGACGAAGCCGATGCCATCCGCGTCGAGCTCGGGGATGAGCGCGCGCAGCGCGTCCTCCCCCGCCCGCTTCGAGCGCGCGACGGGCTCGTACTCGGGCATCGTCGGGGTCGTGCGGATGAAGTGGGCCTGGTGGCTCGTCACGAAGACGACCCGGCTCCCCCGGCGAAGCAGCGGACGCATCGCGGACAGGAAGTCGACCTGCGCGTCGCGGTTGAGCCGCATCGCGTAGTCCTCCCCCATGCCCGACTCCATGCCTCCCGAGGCATTGAGGACGAGGATGTCGAGCGCGCCGCCCTCGGCGACCGCCGCGGCGAGCCCCGCGACCGAGTCGGCGTCCGTCAGGTCGGCCCCGATCGCCTCCGCCGCTCCCCCAGCCGCGACGATCTCGGCGACGAGCTTCTCGGCGCGCGGCGCCTTGCTGCGGTAGTTGACGACGACCTCGGCGCCGGCGGCCGCGAGCAGCCTGGCGGTGTCCGCGCCGATGCCGCGGGAGGAGCCGGTGACGAGTGCGCGCCGGCCGGCGAGCGATCCTGGGGCGAGTGCTTCGGTCACGACGTCGACCCTAGTCCAGCGCGCGGATAGGCTCGAAGCAGGAGGAGGTGCCGTCGTGGATCTGACGCAGTGGACGTGGCTCGTCTGGCTCGTCATCGTGATCGTCTGCATCATCATCGAGCTCATCACGCTCGAGTTCACCTTCGCGATGATCGCGACCGGCACGCTCGTCGGCGGGCTCGGCACCACGCTCCTCGGTGGTCCGTGGTGGCTGCAGATCGCGCTCGCGGCCGTCATCTCGGGCCTGCTGCTCTTCACGATCCGGCCGCTGCTGCTGCGGGCGCTCCGCAAGCACCAGGACACGACCCGGCACAACATCGACGCGATCGCGCAGCAGCGCGGGCGGGTCACGGCGGCGTTCGTCGACGAGGTCGGCGAGGTCAAGCTCGAGAACGGCGAGACGTGGACCGCCCGGCTCGCCCCTGGCGCGCTCGCGGAGCTCGGCGACCCGGTCGTCGTGCTCGAGGTCCGGGGCGCGACGGTCGTCGTCGCGAGCCCCGTCGGCAATGAGGAAGGGAAACCCTGATGTTCGACTTCAGCAAGCCCCTCGGGGACGTCATCGGGCAGCTGTTCATCATCGCGCTGCTCATCGTCCTCGCGATCTTCGTCATCACGACGATCTTCAAGGCGATCCGCATCATCCCCCAGGCCTACGCGGGGATCGTCGAGCGGCTCGGCCGCTACCAGAAGACCCTCGCCCCCGGGCTCAACATGCTCGTGCCGTTCATCGACCGGTTGCGGCCCCTTGTCGACATGCGCGAGCAGGTCGTCACGTTCGCGCCCCAGCCCGTCATCACGGAGGACAACCTCGTCGTCTCGATCGACACCGTCATCTATTTCCAGGTGACCGACGCCCGTGCGGCGACGTACGAGATCGCGAACTACCTCGCCGCCGTCGAGCAGCTCACGACGACGACGCTGCGCAACGTGGTCGGCGGCCTCGACCTCGAGGAGGTCCTCACGAGCCGCGACTCCATCAACTCCCAGCTGCGCATCGTCCTCGACGAGGCGACCGGCAAGTGGGGCATCCGGGTGGGCCGCGTCGAGCTCAAGGCGATCGACCCGCCGGCCTCGATCCAGTCCTCCATGGAGCAGCAGATGCGGGCAGAACGCGATCGGCGCGCCGCGATCCTGACGGCCGAGGGCACGAAGCAGTCCGCGATCCTCCAGGCGGAGGGCAAGCGTCAGGCGGCGATCCTCGAGGCCGAGGGCGACGCGCAGGCCGCGGTGCTGCGCGCGAAGGGCGAGGCGGAGGCGATCGAGACCGTCTTCGGCGCGATCCACGCGGGCGACCCCGACGAGAAGCTGCTCGCCTACCAGTACCTGCAGACGCTGCCGAAGCTCGCCGAGGGCGACTCCAACAAGCTCTGGGTCATCCCGAGCGAGCTCACCGACGCGCTCAAGACGATCGGGCGCGGCTTCACGACGCCCCCCAAGTGACGGGCTACTTCGACCCGTCGCGCCCGCGTGTGCTCGCGCACCGCGGGCTCGCGCTTCAGGCCCCCGAGAACACGCCGCTCGCGTTCGCCTATGCGATCGAGGCCGGTGCCGCGCACATCGAGACCGACGTGCACGCGAGCTCGGACGGCGTCGCGATCATCGCGCACGACCCCGACCTGCGGCGCGTCGCGGGCCGCGGCGAGCGGATCGGCGAGCTCAGCGCGGCGCAGCTCGCCCGCATCGACCTCGGACGCGATCAGGGGCTCGTCCCGCTGGTGGAGGTGCTCGACGGCTTCCCCGAGACGCGCTTCAACATCGACGTCAAGGACCCGCTCGCGGTCGGGCCGACCGCCGAGGCGATCCTGCGCGCGAACGCGGTCGATCGCGTTCTCATCACGTCCTTCTCGGACGCGCGCCGCCGGGCGACGGTCGCGCTCCTGCCCGGGGTCGCGACCTCGGCGTCGGCCGGCTCCTTCATCGCCGCGCTGCTCGCCGGCAAGCTCGGCCTCGCGCCCGGTGTGCGGCGCGCGCTGCGCGGCCTCGACGCCGTGCAGATCCCGGAGCGCGCGCTCGGCATGTCGACCGTGACGGCCCGGGCGATCCGCGGCTTCCAGGCCGCCGGCGTCGAGGTGCACGTGTGGACGGTCAACGACCCGGCGCGGATGCGGGAGCTGTTCGCGCTCGGCGTCGATGGCATCGTCACCGACCGCGCCGATCTCGCCGTTCGTTCAGCTAACGGCGATACCCTCTAGCTCACCGGGCAAAACCCGGGTCATCCCGACATTTCCCCCAGGGAGAAGAGGCCACAGAATGGCAGACCGCAGCCTGCGAGGCATGCGCCTCGGCGCGCAGAGCTTCCAATCCGAAGAGGGCGTCGACTTCGTCGACCGCGTCACCGCGACGTACCGCTGCGAGGACGGCACGACCTTCGACGTCGTGTTCGCCGAGGACGCCGAGATCCCGGCCCGCTGGGAGAACCCGCGCACCAACCAGACCGGCGTCCTGCTCGACGCGGCCGGCAACCTCGTCGAGGACGAGCAGGCGGAGGAGCGCGCGCAGCGCACCCACTGGGACATGCTGCTCGAGCGCCGCTCGATCCCGGAGCTCGAGGAGCTCCTCGCGGAGCGCCTCGAGATCATGCGCGCCCAGCGCGGCCAGGGTCGCAAGACCGCCTAAGTCCCCGCTGGATCCGCTCAGATCCCGCGGCCTCCCCCGCCGCCGCCTCCCCCGCCGGAGAAGCCTCCCCCCGACGAGCCGCCGGACGATGAGGAGAACGAGGACGAGGACCCGGAGCTCGACCCGGATGAGACGGAGCGCGTGACGGGGCTCGACGCGACCGCCGCCCCGAACGCCGCGATCGACAGCAGGTGCGAGGACGAGCCGGCCGACCACTCGGGCGTCGACTCGCGGTAGTACTTCGCGAGCTCGGCCTGCCACTCACGCTCCATGCCGAACAGCACGGCGTAGGGCAGCAGCCGCTCGTAGACCTGCACGATGCGGTGCTCGTCGACCTCGGCGCCGCTCGCGCTCTGCAGCATCCGGATGCGGTCGGCCTCGGCGAGCCGGA
>Ga0180219_1001254_pt1 | contig 17080 bp, 17 predicted proteins | sample eDN3rd30CBELigMG_FD_151338 | JGI IMG/M metagenome (GOLD analysis project Ga0180219, IMG submission 151338) | Enriched Miracle-Growth compost microbial communities from Emeryville, California, USA - eDNA 3rd pass 30_C BE-Lig MG (version 2)... ...
CCGGGATCGGGTACTGGATCTCGTCGGGGTCGGCGTTGGTGTCGAGGATGCCGATCACGGGGATGCCGAGCTTGCGGGCCTCGTCGATGGCGAGGTGCTCACGCTTGGCGTCGACGACCCACAGAGCCGACGGGGTCTTCTGCAGGTTGCGGATACCACCCAGCGACTTGTGCAGCTTGTCGAGCTCGCGCTTCTTGAGGAGGAGTTCCTTCTTCGTGAAGCCGCTCTCCGAGGGGTTCTCGTAGTCGAGCTCCTCGAGCTCCTTCATGCGCTGCAGTCGCTTGCTGACGGTGCTGAAGTTCGTCAGCAGACCACCCAGCCAGCGCTGGTTCACGTAGGGCTGGCCGACGCGGGTCGCCTGCTCGGCGAGCACCTCCTGCGCCTGCTTCTTGGTGCCCACGAAGAGGATCGTGCCGCCGTGTGCGACAGTCTCCTTCACGAACTCGTAGGCGCGGTCGATGTACGCCAGCGACTGCTGCAGGTCGATGATGTGGATGCCACTGCGCTCGGTGAGGATGAAGCGCTTCACCTTCGGGTTCCACCGGCGGGTCTGGTGTCCGAAGTGAACGCCGGCATCGAGCAGCTGGCGGATGGTGACGACGGCCATCGCCGTCCTCCTGTTCTCGGCGCTGTGCGCCGTTCTCGGTTGCATCGACGGGCGGGTGCCTGTCGAGTCCTGGTGCCCGGCACACATCCCGCCCCATATCGGGGACCGATGGGAGTGAATGCCACCTGCGAGATCTCGCAAGCTCTGGGCACGCGTAGTCACCCCGCAATGCGAGGTGCTCCTCCAGTGTATCAGCACACGGCTCCTCCCCAGATGGCGACGAGACCCGGTCGCCACCGGGTTGTCCACATCTTGCGTCGCGGCACCACCGTGAACTCGGCCTCTGCATCAGGCTGACCGCATGTCTGCCGTCCGCACACCCTTTCGCCCCCGAACACGTCGTCACGCGGCGTGGGTGATCGCCGCCGTCCTGTTCGCATCCGCGGCTGTGGTCGCGCCCGCTCCCGCCGCCGCGCTGCTGCCGGGTCCACCCGGCGCGGTGGAGACCCGCGCGGCGACGTGGTCATGGCCCGTGGTCGGCGCCCGGATCACTCGCCCGTACCAGGCGCCCGCGCACGAGTACGGTGCCGGACACCGCGGCATCGATCTGCGCCCGAGCGGCGACGAAAGGGTACGCGCGCCGCGCGCCGGCGTCGTGGCCTTCTCCGGGCGCATCGCCGGCCGTGGCATCCTGACGATCGATCACGGCGACGGGTATGTCACCACCCTCGAGCCGATCGACTCCGAACTGCAGTCGGGCGCACACGTCGACGAGAGCGAGGTCGTAGGCACGATCTCGTCGGGAGGTCACGCCGATCCCGGCACCATCCACTTCGGCGTGCGGCTTGACGGTGTCTACGTGAACCCGCTCCTTCTCCTCGGCGGAGTACCGAGGGCTGTACTCCTCCCCTGCTGCAGCTGACGGTCAGCGCTCGGCACGGGGATGAGCGAGCCGATAGGTCGCCAGCAGTCGCTCGCTGGAGACGTGCGTGTAGATCTGGGTCGTGCCCAGGCTCGCATGCCCTAGCAGTTCTTGCACGCTGCGCAGGTCAGCACCGCCGTCGAGCAGATGAGTGGCGGCCGAATGCCGCAGCGCATGGGGGCCGACCGTCTCCGTACCCACCTCGGGACCGAGCGTCCGCGACACGAGCGTGTACACGGCACGCGGGCCGAGCCGGCCGCCCCTCGTACCGAGGAACAGAGCAGGCGTCGACCCCGTGGCGCGGGCAGCGAGGACGGGACGCGCACGCACGAGATACGCATCGAGCGCCCGCTCGGCGGGCAGACCGTATGGGACGATGCGCTCCTTCGACCCCTTGCCGAGCACCCTGACCGTGCGACGCTCCCGGTCGAGGTCGTCGACATCGAGCCCGCACAGCTCCGACACCCGGAGCGCCGATGCGTACAGCAGCTCGAGGATCGCGTCGTCACGCAACGGCACCGGATCACCCGAGTCCGCCGCGGCACCTGCGGAGTCCAGCAGATGCGCGAGCCCGTCGGCGGTCGCGATCCTCGGGAGTGTCCGCCCGCGCTTCGGAGCCACGACGCGAGCGCTCGGATCGGAGGTGATCAACTCCCCATCCAGAGCCCAGGCGAAGAACCCGCGTGCAGAGGCCGTCCGGCGGGCGATCGTGGCGCGCGACCGCCCCCGCTGCGTCGCTGTCCAGAGCCAATCGCGCAGGTGCTCCAGCGTCACGTCGCCGATCGGCGGGTCGCCGAGGACGGTCACCAGGTCTGACAGATCAGCGCGATAGGCCCGCACCGTCGCCGGCGAGAGGCGGCGCACATCGCTGAGATGGCGCAGATAGTCGTCGACGGCCCGGGAAGTCCTCACTCCACCAGGATGCCGCTCAGCCTGCGGCCCGGGCCGCGACGCGCCGCCAGCCGCCACCCTGTGCCTCGGCCGCCCCTTCCAGCGCGAGGAGGCCGAGATGTGTGCGCACATCCGCTGGAGCCATGCCGCTTCGCCGGGCGACATCGTCGACGTTCCGCCACGAACGGCTGCTGAGCGCATCGACGACCCGAGTGCGGTCGTCCGTGTGGTCTCCCGTCTCGACCTGCTGCGTCGTGCTTCCGCGCCCGATCAACTCGCACACCTCGTCTGCCGTCGTCACGCACTGCGCATGGAACTCGCGCATCAACCGGTGGCAGCCTGCCGACGCGCCGCTCGTCACGGGACCTGGAACCGCCGCCAGAGGTCGCCCCAGCTGCGCGGCGTGCGAAGCGGTGTTCAGTGACCCGCTCCGCCAACCCGCTTCGACCACCACCGTCGCGCCGCCCAACGCTGCTATCAATCGGTTCCGCTGCAGAAAGCGCCATTTGGAGGGCACCGAACCGCAGGGGACCTCGCTCGCGACGACACCGGAGGACGCGATCCGCCGGAGCAGGTCCGCATGGCCGGCGGGATACGGCTTGTCCACACCGCCGGCGACCAGCGCCGCCGTGAGCCCGTCAGCAGCGAGAGCACCCCGGTGCGCTGCTCCATCGATGCCATACGCCCCGCCCGAGATCACGGCGATGCCGCGGCCCGAGAGCTCCGCCGCGAACTCCCCGGCCAGATGCTCGCCGTACCCGGTCGCCGCACGCGCCCCCACGATGGCGATCGCCGGCTCCAGCCGCGTGAGGCGTCGCGGATCGCCGCGCACCCAGAGGCACAGCGGGGCATGCACCCCCAGATCCCGCAGGGCGCCGGGCCAGCAGTCGTCGTCCGGCGTCACGAGACGGATGCCCGCCTCACGCGCACGAGAGAGCGCGAAGGCGACCTCATCGGACTGCAGCCGCAGCTTCCACCGGGATATCCCCGCACGCAGCTGGTCGTTCGTGAGCCCGGCAGCGTCGGCGGCCACCCCGCCATGAGCGCCCGCGATCACCTCCTGCAGCGCGACGTCCGCGCCGAGGGCACCGACCAGAGCCCCGGCCACGCCGTCGCCAGGCTCGACGAGACAGCTCCACACGGCTGTGGCGTACAGGCGCGCGAGACGATCGTCGCCCGGCCCGGGTTCGACAGCGAGGCTGGCGACGGTATGCGCCGCGGAGTCGTCCCAACGGAACGCAGTCATGAGCGGATTCCCTTCTTCAGATACAGCGCGCGACCGATGTCTTCGGTCGTCAACCTGTCGCGACCGGCCAGGTCGCACAAAGTCCACGCAACTCGCAATATGCGGTCGAAGGACCGCAAGGTGAGGCTGCCGCGGTCAAGGGCGGCATCGAGTGGCCGCCGGATGAGGGGTGCAGGCGACAGCGGTCCCCGGCGCAGCCAGGAGCCCGACACCTCGGAGTTCATGTGCCACGGGGTGTCGCGCAGCCGCCGCGCAGCGCGGGCACGGGCGGCCGCCACCCGTTCTCGAGCCAGCGCCGTCGTCATCCCGGATGACGCCTGCGCCGGATCGGCGATGCGCACACGCGCGAGCTGCATCTCGATGTCGATGCGGTCGAGAAGCGGGCCCGTCAGCCGGCCTCGATAGCGGCGGATGGCGGCGGGTGGGCATTCACAGCTGCCGCCGCGGACGCCGTAGTTCCCGCACGGGCAGGGGTTGGTGGCCATCACGAGCTGGAAGCGCGCGGGGAAGAAAGCCGTGAACCCCGCCCTGTGAATGTCGATTCGCCCGGTCTCCAACGGCTGGCGCAACGCATCGAGGACCCCGGTAGCGTGCTCCCCGGCTTCGTCGAGGAAGAGGACACCCTCGCTCGCACGCGCGATCGCGCCCGGTCGCACGGCCCTCGATCCGCCACCCACGAGTGCAGCGACGCTCGCGCTGTGATGCGGCGCCTCGAAGGGAGGCGTCCGATCCAGGGTGTTGACCACTCCGCCGGACAGGGAACGGATGGATGCCGTCACCAGCGCCGCCTCGTCGTCCAGAGCGGGCAGGATGCCGGGGAGGCGACGCGCGAGCATCGTCTTGCCGGCCCCCGGCGGACCGACCATGAGCATGTGGTGGCCGCCCGCGGCGGCCACCACCAATGCTTCCACCGCGTCATCCTGCCCGATGACATCGCCGAGATCGAGGGGCTCCCGCGCGAGCTCCGCCTCCTCGGCGACGAGGACCGGCGTCACATCGGCCGGCACCTCGACATCAGCCCCGTGCAGCCGTGCGACTTCCGCCAGCGTCGCCGCGCCCACGACTTCGGCACCGGGCACCAGGGCTGCCTCGGCTCGGTTCGCCCAGGGCACGACGACACGCGACACTCCCCCGCGGACGGCCGCACGCACCGCCGGCAACACACCGGGGACCGGCCGGAGCCGACCGTCGAGCCCGAGCTCGCCGATGTGCACGGTGCGGGCGACGGATGCGGCATCCATCTCCCCGTCCGTGGCCAACGCGGCGATGGCGATCGCCACGTCGAATCCCGACCCCTGCTTGGGCAGGCTGGCGGGCGACAGGTTCACGGTGAGGCGACGCCTGGGCAGGATGAGCCGGCTGTTCTCACTCGCGTTGCGGACGCGCTGCACGGCCTCGCCCAGCGCGCGGTCGCCCAGCCCGATGATGCGGAACTCGGGAATCTGCTTGGTCTGATCCGCCTCGACCTCGATGAGGGTGCCCTCGAGCCCGGAGAGGGCGACCGCCCACGTGCGCGTCACACCCATGGCACGTCTTCCACATGCTCGAGCCGACCGCTCGCCGGATCGCCGCCGACGATCCCGATCACGTCGAGCCGCCATCGTCGACCCCGCGCCGTTTCCGGATGCGCCGACGACCACGCGTGCGCGAGGCCCCAGATGCGAGCGCGTTTACGCGGGTCGACCGCCTCGAGGGGGTCGCCGAACAGATCGGTCCGGCGGGTCTTCACTTCGACGAAGACCAGGTCGGAGGCGGTGCACGCCACGACGTCGACCTCGCCGCCCGGCGCGCGCCAGTTGCGGTCGACGACGTCGAATCCGCATGCGGTCAGGTGGGCGACGGCGCGATTCTCACCCGCGCGTCCCAGTTCGTCTTTCGCTGCCATAACGGCATGCTCCCGCGAACAGGAGCGACGGCGAGGGCCGGAATCCCGATCTGGGGATGAACGCGCCGAAACCTCGGAGAACCGCGTTCTGTGGAGGAACGGATGACGCTACGAGTCGAGCGACAGCTCCTCAGGCAGATGCAGGTCGCGCCGCTGCAGCTCTTCGACGTTCACGTCCTTGAAGGTGAGCACGCGCACGGACTTCACGAAACGGTCGGCTCGGTAGATGTCCCAGACCCAGACGTCCTTCATCGTGATCTCGAAGTAGAAGTCGTGCTCGGTATCGCGGCGGACGACGTCGACCTCATTGGCGAGGTAGAACCGCCGCTCGGTCTCGATCACATACGCGAACTGCGAGACGACGTCTCGATACTCCTTGTACAGCGCCAGCTCGAGCTCGCGGTCGTAGTCGTCGAAGTCGTCGTCCATGGTCATTCCATCCTAGGCGCAGCACCGCGCCCGCACGCACGCGTTCAGAAGAGGGTGGGAGCGTCCGCGATCGCCCACGACGCGCGGTGGTGAGGACTCAGGCCGTGCGCGCGGATGGCGGCGCGGTGCACCGCGCTCGCATATCCCTTGTTGCGCACCCACTCGTAGGCAGGGTGCTCGTCATGCAGAGCGACCATGCGGGCGTCGCGCGCCACCTTGGCGATGACGGACGCGGCCGCCGCGCTCGCACAGTCGCGGTCCGCCTTGATCTGCACGCGCACCTCGGGAGCGACATCGGCGACCGGGGCGATGTAGTCATGGTTCCCGTCCAGGAGGACGATCGACTCATCGACCGCCACGCCGGCACCGCGCAGCCCGGCGATGGCGCGCACGGCGGCGGTGCCCAGCGCCCACATGATCCCGTGCTCATCGATCTCCGCAGCGCTCGCCCAGCCGACGGCGTCTGCGCAGACCCAGGACGCCGCGCGCTCCGCGACGGCGGGACGGCGCGCCTCGGCGACGAGCTTCGAGTCCCGCAGCCCCTCCGGCACACGGCGGCGCGATGCCGGGGCGTCGATCGCCACCGCGCCGACAGCGACCGGGCCCGCCAGCGCACCACGACCCACCTCGTCACAGGCGATCAGCACGGTGCGTTCGCGCAGCAGTCGACGCTCCAGCGTCAGCGTCGGCTCGATGACGGTCACGGCGACGACCCCGACGCCGTCGGCGTCGGCACGCCCGCGAACACGGCGTGGTGCGTGTCGATGAGCCCGAAACGATCAAACGGCCACGTGATCACGAACGCGCGGCCGACCACGTTCTCTATCGGCACGAAGCCCTTGCCCGGCTGGTCCTGGTTGTAGCGGGAGTCGCGCGAGCGGTCGCGATTGTCTCCGAGGACCCAGAGCTTGCCGGCCGGCACCGTGACATCGAACGGGACGACTTCGGGCTCGCTCTCCCCCGCTGCCAGCTTGAGGTAGGGCTTCTCATCGATCGGCTGCCCGTTGACCGTGATCTGTCCGATCGCGTTGCAACACACCACGTGATCACTGGGTAGGCCGATGACGCGTTTGATCAGGTGGTCGTCGCTGTCGGGTGCAGACACCCCCACGAGTGAGAGCACCCAGTCGAAGGCCTCCACGATCCACGGCCGCGGGGCTTGCGGAGTGGACTCGCCGGTGAGCCACCCGCCCGGGTCGCGGAAGACCACCACGTCGCCGCGGTGATACCCCGTGAACCGCGGCGTGATCTCGTCGACGAGGATCCGGTCATCGATCTGAAGCGTGTTCTCCATCGAGCCCGACGGGATGTAGAACGACCTGATCAGGAAGGTCTTGACGAGGAACGAGACGAGCAGGGCGACGAGAATGATGACCACCACGTCGCGCAGAAAGGCCAGTGCGCCGCGCCGCTTCGGCGGACGCCTCTCGGGCACGGCCGCCGCCGAGTTCTCAGTCATTCACACCCTTCGACGATCGCACACTACAGCGTCGCACACTCTCGACGGATAAGACGACGACGCCCCGGGGCGGCTGCCTCGGGGCGTCGGTGGGAACGCGTCAGTTGTCGCGCTTCTCCTTGATCTTGGCCTTCTTGCCGCGCAGGTTGCGCAGGTAGTACAGCTTCGCGCGGCGCACGTCACCGCGGGTGACGACCTCGATGCGGTCGATCACGGGGCTGTGCACCGGGAAGGTGCGCTCGACGCCCACCTGGAAGCTGATCTTGCGGACGGTGAAGGTCTCGCGAACACCGTCACCCGAACGGCCGAGGACGACGCCCTGGAAGATCTGGATGCGGCTGCGGTTGCCCTCGGTGATGTTCACGTGCACCTTGACGGTGTCACCGGGGTGGAAGTCGGGGATGTCGGAGCGGAGCGATGCCGCATCGACGGCGTCGAGGATCTGCATGATCGTGTCTCTCTGCGACCGCCACAGGTCGGCCGCGAAAATGGTTGGAATACGTGAGTCGGTGCACGCTGCGCGGTCAGGATGACGCGCGGACTCCCCTGAGGCAGAGTCGGTGCGCGGGCACGATCATCAATTCTGCCATGGATGGCGCATCCTGACCAAAACGGCTAGTGGATGTTCCGACCGTCCCCGGGACGCCCGACCTCGTGCACCACGATGACCTCGGCGTGCTGACGGGCACGCTCGCGGATGTCTTCGTCGTCGTCCGGGAGGTCGGCGGGACCGGTGCCCGACGACATGCGCCGCAAGGATCCGCGCGCTCCGTTCCAGAGCTGCGCGAGCGACGACCAGAAAACGGCGAGGAACACGATGATCGCCGCGACGAGCGCAGCGAACGCCACCGGTTGGATGAAGCACCCGAAGACGATGATCAACGCATGCCAGACGGTGAGCCCCAGCACATCCCACCAGGAGACGGCCCGTTCTGCGCGGACATCCGGACGTGCGCGGATCAGCAGCGCGAGGACAAGCTCACCGACGAGCACCGCGGGCGCGGCGATGAAGAGAATCCCCAGGAACGCCCACCCGCTCGCGTTGAACACCGCCCAGCCCACCAGGAGCCAAGCCGGGAGGATGATGGCGGCCGGGAGGAGCCATTGGAAGAAGCCGCGTCGGAGCCACATGACGCGATACTACGCGTCCACACCCACGGCGTGGGTCGCTTCGCCTGTGGATCCGCAGAGCGAACGCCCCGTGTCATCCGCGAGAATGGTTTCAGACGAGAGGAACACGATGATCGAACTGCGCACTCCGGCCGAGATCGAGCAGATGCGGCCCGCGGGTCGTTTTGTCGCCGAGGTCCTGGCGACGCTGCGGGACGAGACGAAGGTCGGGACCAACCTTCTGCAGATCGACGAGCACGCACACCGCATGATCCACAAGGCAGGCGCGCAGTCCTGCTACATCGACTACGAGCCCTCGTTCGGCAGCGGCCCGTTCGGCAAGGTCATCTGCACCTCCGTCAACGACGCCGTTCTCCATGGCATGCCGCACGACTACGTGCTGCGCGATGGAGACCTGGTCTCACTCGATTTCGCCGTCGCCCTCGACGGCTGGGTCGCCGACTCGGCCGTCTCCTTCGTGGTCGGAACGCCGCGCGCGGAGGATCTCGCTCTCATCGACACGACGGAACGGGCGTTGGATGCCGCAATCGCGGCCGCGACGGTGGATCACCGGATCGGCGACATCTCCGCCGCGATCGCCGAGGTCGCCCACGCCGACGGCTATTCGATCAACACCGACTTCGGCGGGCACGGGGTGGGCCGGATCATGCACGGCGACCCGCACGTTCCCAACGACGGCCGCGCCGGTCGCGGCTACCCGCTGCGCGAGGGTCTCGTCATCGCGATCGAACCGTGGTTCCTGGCCACGACCGACGAGCTGATCACCGACCCCGACGACGGCTGGACGCTCCGTAGCGCCGACGGCTCGCGCGGCGCGCACTCCGAGCACACCATCGCCATCACCGCCGGCGGCCCCATCGTCCTCACCGATCGCACCTTCCTCGGCACCGACTGAGCCCCGTCCCCGGTCCGGGTGTTGACTGACCGTATGGCGAAGAAATGGGTCCTCGCGAGTCGCGACGGCATCGACGGTCTGAAACTCGTCGAAGCGCCGGTACGCGCACCCGGTCCCGGAGAAGCGACCATTCGGGTTCATGCGGCGGGCGTCAACCCCGCGGACTACAAGCATCTCGTGCGCGCGGAACCGGGCGACGGGATCGGCTACGAGGTGGCGGGTGTCCTCACCGCGCTCGGGCCTGACACCCGAATCGCGTCCGGCGGCGGGGCAGTCGGCGATGAGGTACTGGCGTTCCGCGTGTCGGGTGGCTACGCAGAGGAGTTGACCGTTCCCGCGGCGGACGTCTTTGCGAAACCTGCGAGGTTGTCGTTTCCGCAGGCGGCCAACCTGCTCCTCGCCGGTACGACTGCGGCCGAGATGCTGAACGTCACCGATGTGCGACCTGCGGATGTCGTGCTCATCCACGGCGCCTCGGGTGCCGTCGGCGTCAGCGCGATCCAGCAGGCGCTCTGGCGTGGCGCGCGCGTCATCGGCACGGCATCGGAACGCAGCTTCGACCGGGTGCGCGCCTTCGGCGCCGAGCCGGTCGCGCATGGTGCGGGCCTTGAGGAACGCGTGCGCGCGCTCGCGCCCGACGGGATGGATGCCGTCCTCGATGCGGTCGGCACACACGAGGCGGTCGCGGCATCCACTGCCCTTCTGCGAGATCCCGCGCGTGCGGTGACCATCGTGCGAGGACCGGCGTCGGATGCCGCCGGCATCACCGCGATCGGCGGTGCCATGCCTGCGAGCAAGGCTTTTCGCGACGGGGTGCGTGCGAGATTGATCGCCCGCGCAGGCGCCGGCGAACTCACCGTCCCGATCGCGCGGACCTTCGCTCTGGACGAGGCCGTCGAAGCGCTGCATTTTCTTGCGCAGGGCCACCCGGGCGGCAAGCTCGCGCTGGTGCCGTGAGTCCTCAGACGGCGCGGAGCTCGTAGCGGAACGCATCGGCGACGTTCCGGAGCGAGAGCACGCTCTCGCCCGCGCTGTCGGGATCGGCGTCCAAGATCGCCTCGATGCGCGCGGTCATGTCAGCATGCTCCGCCGCGCCGGCCGTCAAGAACGCACTGACCGTATGCCAGCGACGAATGTAGTCCGCGCGCGGGATCTGCTCGGTCCAGGAGATCTGGCGTTCCTGAGCGAGACGGAAGCCCGGCAGCTGATCGGCGGACGGGTCGCTCTCGTCGAGATCCTCATCGGACGCGGCGGCGCGAGGATGCGCGACGTGGCCGCATGCCCAGTCCCAGGTGCAGTCCGGGGTGGACCTGTTCCAGACCAGCCCCAGGGTGCCGCCAGGACGCAGCACGCGTGCGATCTCGGCGGTGGCGGCATCCCGGTCGAACCAGTGGAAGGCCTGTGCGACGACGACGGCGTCGACGCTCGCATCCGGCAGCGGAATCGCCTCTGCCGTTCCGCGCAGCGCCGCGACGAACGGCAGCTTCTCGTGCAGCACGGAGAGCATGCGCTCCGACGGGTCCACGGCAAAGACGCATTCGGCCCGGTCGCGCACGAGTTCGGTGAGCTTGCCCGTGCCTGCGCCCAGATCCAGCAGGGCGGGCACGCGGGTCGGTACGAGCACATCGACAGCCTGCGGAGGGAACGACGGGCGATACCGGTCGTAGTCGCGTCCGGTGTGCTGGAACGACCGCGCGAGCGCGTCGTGCGCGGTCATGTCGCGTCCTCCACGCCCTCGAGCAGATCCGGTCGCCGCTCCCGTGTGCGCTCGATCTGCTGCCCGCGCCGCCACGCGGCCACGGCCCCGTGGTTTCCGCTCAGCAGGACCGGCGGAACCTCCCGGTCGCGCCACACGGCGGGCTTGGTGTAGCTGGGGTATTCGAGCAGTCCGTCCTCATGCGATTCCTCGACCAGGCTGTCGGGGTTGCCCACGACGCCGGGAACGAGACGGCCGGCGGCCTCCACCATCGCCATGACGGCGACCTCGCCGCCGTTGAGCACGTAGTCACCCAGACTCACGAGGCGCACGTCGCCGAGCGTCGCGGCATAGTCGAAGACCCGCTCGTCGATCCCCTCATATCGGCCGCACCCGAACACGAGATGCTGCAGGCCGCTGAACTCTCGCGCCGTGGACTGCGTGAACACCTCGCCGGCCGGCGACGGGAAGACGAAGGTGGGGCGGGATGCCGCATCCTGCGCGATCTCGTCGAGGGCCTCGCCCCACGGCTCGGGCTTCATGACCATGCCCGCTCCCCCGCCGTATGGGGTGTCGTCGACGGTCCTGTGCCGGTCGTGCGTCCAGTCCCGCAGATCGTGCACGCGCACGTCGAGGATTCCGTTGCTGCGCGCTTTTCCCAGCAACGACACCTCGAGGACGTCGAAGAAGCCGGGAAAGATCGTCACGATGTCGATGCGCACGAGACGAGCCTAGTCAGCGCCCCTGTCACACCGTGTCGGTGACGGATGTGACGCGGACGTATCCCCGGGTTCACAGGAGTGAGCATGACGTCACGAACACGAAACATGCATCACACACCGACGAAAACCCGCGTTCCTATCGTGAAGCCCATGAACACGGACGACGCTCTTCCCCGGCTGGTCGTGATCGGTGCCGGAATGGTGGCCCACCGACTCGTCGAGAGCGTCGTCACCCGGGAACCGGGGCGGTTCGAGATCACCGTGATCGGTGAGGAGCCGGTCGCCGCATACGACCGGGTGGGCCTGACCGTCTGCCTGACGGGGACGCCCCCTGAGGACATCGCCCTCGACGCCACCGTCTTCGCCTCCGACGGGGTGACACTGCGCACCGGCGTCCGTGCCACCCGCATCGATCGCGATGCACGCACCGTGCTCTGCGACGACGGCTCCGGGCACCCCTACGACCGCCTCATCCTGGCCACGGGCTCGAGCGCCGCCCGTCCGCCGGTCGACGGAGCCGAACACGCTGCTTGTTTCGTGTACCGGACCCTCGACGACGTGCTCCACCTGCGCGCGTTCGTGCAGCGGCGCGCCGCAGAGCTCGATCGGCCCGTCCAGGGCGTCGTGATCGGCGGCGGGCTCTTGGGACTCGAGGCCGCCGGTGCGCTGCAGACTCTGGGCGCCTCGGCCACCGTCATCCAGTCTTCCGACCGCCTCATGTCAGCCCAGCTCGACCGGCCGGCGGGCGACGCGCTCCGCCGGCTGATCGAACAGCGCGGCATGGCCGTGCGCACCGAGTCGCGCAGCACGGAGGTCGTCGTCGGCGATGACGGCGCACTGCACGGAGTGCGCTTCGGCGACGGCTCGTCGCTGCCCGCCGACGTGGTCGTCTTCACGGTCGGCGTGCGTCCGCGCGACGAACTGGCACGCGAGGCGGGCCTGCACATCGCCGAACGCGGCGGCGTGATCATCGATGCGGACTGCGCGACGAGTGACCCCGCCGTCTTCGCCGTCGGCGAGGTCGCCAGTTTCGACGGCCAGTGCGTCGGTCTGGTCGCACCGGGGTACGCGATGGCCGAGGTCGCGGCTACGCGGCTGCTCGGCGGAACCGCGTCGTTCCCTGGCTACGACGAGTCGACGAAGCTCAAACTTGCCGGGGTCGACGTCGCGACGTTCGGTGATGCCTTCGGCACGACGCCGGGTGCCCTCGACGTCGTCTATGCGGACCCGATCGCGGGGCTCTACAAGAAGCTCGTGCTCTCCGACGACGCGCAGACCCTGTTGGGCGGGATGCTGGTGGGCGACGCATCCGCGTACAGCTCGCTGCGTCCGCTGGTGGGAGGTCCCCTCGGCGGGGATCCCGCCGCCTACCTGATGCCGGCGGACGGCACCTTGGCCGCCCCGACCGGTGACCTGCCCGACGACGCACTCGTGTGCTCGTGCAACGGCATCACCGCCGGGCGCATCCGTCTCGCCGTCACGGAGGACGGCTGCACAGACGTCGCCGGTGTAAAGGCCTGCACGCGCGCAGGCGCCACGTGCGGTTCGTGCATCCCGATGGTCACCAAGATCGTCGGCGCCGAGCTCGCGAAGACCGGCCACGCCCTCAGCACGGGGCTGTGCGAGCACTTCGAGATGACGCGTCCACAGCTGTTCGACGCGATCCGGGTGACCGGGCTGACCACCTTCAGCGCCATCGTCGAACGCTTCGGCACCGGTCGCGGCTGCGACATCTGCAAGCCCGTCGTGGCGAGCATCCTCGCCTCCGTCGTGCACAGCCACGTGCTCGAGGGTGAGAACGCGGCGCTGCAGGACACCAACGACCACGTGATGGCCAACCTGCAGAAGGACGGCTCCTACTCGGTCGTGCCGCGGATCCCCGGCGGCGAGATCACTCCCGAAGGGCTGCTGACCATCGGAGAGGTCGCCCGTGATTTCGGCCTCTACACGAAGATCACCGGCGGCCAGCGCATCGACCTCTTCGGGGCCCGGCTCGAGCAGCTGCCCGACATCTGGGGGCGGCTGGTCGATGCCGGGTTCGAGTCGGGGCACGCTTACGGCAAGTCGATGCGCACCGTGAAGTCGTGCGTGGGTTCGACCTGGTGCCGCTACGGCGTGCAGGACTCCGTCGGCATGGCGGTGCGACTTGAGCTGCGGTACCGGGGGCTGCGCTCGCCCCACAAGCTCAAGCTCGGAGTCTCGGGCTGCGCCCGCGAGTGCGCCGAAGCCCGTGGAAAAGACGTCGGGGTGATCGCCACCGAGGCCGGCTGGAACCTCTACGTCGGGGGCAACGGTGGGTTCACTCCGCGCCACGCGACCCTCTTGGCCGAAGACCTCGACGACGACGGCCTGATCGCCGCCATCGACCGCTTCGTCATGTACTACATCCGCACTGCCGACCGCCTGCAGCGCACGGCCGCCTGGCTCGAGGACCTCGACGGAGGTGTGGCGGCCCTGCGCGCTGTCATCTTCGATGACAGCCTCGGGATCTGCGCGGACCTCGACGAGGCCATGGCCGCCCACGTCGACTCGTACGAAGACGAATGGAAGGCGACCCTCGAAGACCCCGACAAGCTGCGCCGCTTCGCCTCGTTCGTGAACGCCCCCACCACCCCCGATCCCGCGCTCGCCTACACGATCGAACGCGGCCAGCCCCGTCCCGCCACCGCCGACGAACAGCAGGACAGCCACGTCCTGATCGCCGGCACGACTCTGGAGGTCCGCTCATGACTCTGCTCGCTCCCGAAGCTCCCGCCCCCGCCGAGCGCCGTGCGCAGTGGGTTCCGCTGTGCGCCGTCGATGACCTCGAGCTCGAGCGCGGTCGCGCCGCACTGGTCGGCGACACCCAGATCGCCCTCTTCCTGCTGTACAGCGGGCGCGTGCATGCGGTCTCGCACCTCGACCCGTACAGCGGTGCTCACGTGATCGCTCGCGGCATCGTCGGCTCACGCGATGGTGCGCCCACCGTCGCCTCGCCGATGTACAAGCAGGTCTTCGACCTGCGTACCGGCACGTGCCTGGACGCGCAGGGCAAGGGCGACAAGTCGCTCCGGACGTGGCCCACCGCGGTGCGCGACGGCGAGGTCCTCGTCCGGTGGGACGCCGCGTGACCACCCTCGTCGGCCTCTCGCTGAACGACCGCGATGTCCTCTTCGTGGGCGGCGGCGCCCTCGCGGTCCGCCGGCTGGTGCGGTTCATCGAGGATGGTGCGCGCGTCCACGTCATCGCCCCCGTCCTTCACCCCGACGTCGCCCGCCTCATCGCAGTGCACGGACTGCGCAGCACACGCCGCGCCGTGCGTGCTTCGGACCTCGACCGCGTGTGGCTTGTCCACACTGCCACCGGCGTACCGGCGGTCGACTCGTGGGTATCCGGTCTCTGCGAGCAGCGCCGCATCCTCTGCATCAACGCGTCCGACGGTGCGCACGGCACGCTGCGCCTCGCCGCCGAGACCCGCGCCGACGACACTCTGGTGGGCGTGGTCTCGGACGCCGGCGTGGACCCCGGCCGGTCCAGGCGGCTGCGCGACGGGATCGCGGCCGCCCTCCGACAAGGACATCTTCCCCTGCGTCGACGCCGGCCCTCCGGCAGAGGCCACGTCGCGCTCGTCGGCGGCGGCCCCGGGGCCGCCGATCTGATCACCGTGCGCGGCAGGATCCTGCTGGCGGAGGCGGATGTCGTCGTCGTGGACCGGCTGGGTCCGGCATCCATCGTCGACGAGCTGGATCCCGACGTGGAGGTCATCCATGTCGGAAAGCGTCCGGGCGATCACCCCGTTCCCCAGGAGCAGATCAACGAGCTGCTCATCGACCGCGCGCGTGCGGGTCAGCGGGTGGTGCGCCTCAAGGGAGGCGACCCGTTCCTCTTCGGTCGCGGTGGAGAAGAGGCAGCCGCCTGTCTCGCCGCCGGCGTGTCCGTCGACGTCGTTCCCGGCGTCTCCAGTGCGATCGCCGTGCCGCAGGCAGCCGGCATCCCCGTGACGCATCGCGGTGTGTCCGCCTGCCTGCACGTGGCGAACGGGCAGGCGGCACTAGCCCCGTCCACGGTCTCGGCACTCGCCGACGCCGCGACGACGACCGTGCTGCTCATGGCCGTCGCCGCGCTCCCTCGCATCGTCGCCGCAGCACGGGATGCCGGGACCCCGGGCGATCGGCCGGTAGCGATCGTGGAGAGCGGCCACACTCCACAGCAGCGCACCACGCGCTCGACCCTTGCGCGACTGCTCGAGGACGCCCGTGACGCGCAGGTCTCCAACCCGGCGGTGATCGTGTTCGGCGACGTGGCGCGTGCGGGGCTCCTTTTGGACCCCGATCTGACGGCTGCCACGACATGCTGATGCGACCTCAGCTGTCCGCGACGCTCGACGGATGCACGATCGTCGTCACAGCCGACCGCCGCAGGTCCGAGCTCGCCGCGGCCCTCGAGCGGCACGGCGCCCGTGTGCGCCATGCCCCCGTGCTGTCGATCGTCCCGCATGCGGACGATGCCACTCTGTCCGTCGCGACGCGGGCGCTCATCGCCGATCCGCCCGACATCGTCGTCGTGACGACGGGCGTCGGCCTGCGCGGATGGATGGAAGCGGCCGACGAAGAAGGGCTCGGTGACCACCTGCACCGCGCGCTGACCGATGCACGATTCATCGCCCGGGGACCGAAGGCGCGAGGAGCGATCCAGCAGGCCGGCTTCACCGCCCAGTGGGTGTCGGAGAGCGAGACGGCCGCGGATGTCGCGCGCTACCTGAGCGCGCAGCAGCTGAACGGGGCACGCGTGGCCATCCAGCACCACGGTGCGGGGGCAGACGGCCTCGACGAATTGTGCATTCGGCACGGGGCCGACGTCGTGAGCCTCACCGTGTACCGCTGGGGTCCGCCGGCGGATCCGGAGGTGGTCGGGCAGTCGATTCGGGATGCCGCGACCGGCGACGTCGACGCCGTGGTGTTCACCTCGGCTCCCGGCGCGTCCGCCTGGCTGGCGGCGGCGGGCCGGGAGGGCGCGGTGCCGACGATCGCGCGCCGCACGCTCGGGCGACGGCTGCTCGTCGCCGCCGTCGGCCCCATCGCCGCCGCACCGCTTGACGCCGCCGGTATCACGGCGACGGTCGCCGACCGCGGCCGGCTGGGCGCTCTGGTGCGCACCGTCGTCTCGCACTTCGCGTCCGGCTCGCATGCGGCCACCGAGACAACCGGCGGCCGCCTCGAGCTGCGCAGCGGGGGTGTCGTCCTCGATGGCGCGTTCCTGCCTCTGTCCCGCACATGTG
>Ga0180219_1001256_pt1 | contig 17063 bp, 15 predicted proteins | sample eDN3rd30CBELigMG_FD_151338 | JGI IMG/M metagenome (GOLD analysis project Ga0180219, IMG submission 151338) | Enriched Miracle-Growth compost microbial communities from Emeryville, California, USA - eDNA 3rd pass 30_C BE-Lig MG (version 2)... ...
CGGTAGTCGCAGCTTCGCTTATGCTGTTTCGCAGCCATCGCATGGCGTTTTAGACGTTGACGGGTTGGTGGTGTTGCGCAGCATGGAAGGGGAGCGGTTGACCGGCGACCCGAAGGCGGCGGACATTATTCAGAGGCGTTACAACGAGAGCGCAGCGTCCGAGCTTGGGAGGGCGCAGTTCCGTTTTACCGGGTATGGAAATGGCGTGGAATATGGCGCTGCCAAGCTAAGAAATCTGGTCGAGGATCATAAGGGTGACGTTCGCGATGACAAGGGGCGTGCTGTCTCTGATACGCGTTCCGCCGGCGACCTGGTGCAAAAGCAGTGGCGTCGGGAATTGCACAGCCGAAAGGGAAGGGATGTGATGCATGTCATTATGTCTGCCAAAGCTGGCACCAACGTTCAGGCTTTTGAAGGTGCTGTTCGGGATTTTCTGGCCGCGCAGTTCGAAGGGCATCGCTACATATTTGCGATGCATGATCCGTTCAGCGACCCGAAGGAGATGGGGCAGGGCGGAAAGCGACCGCATGTACATGCTCATGCCATTATCGCCATGCGTTCAGATGCCGGTGATCGGGTGGAAACCTCGCCACAGGTTTTTCGCCAGTGGCGCGAACTTATGGCCGAAAAGGCGCGCGAACACGGAATCGCTATGGAAATGACGGACAGGCGCGAGTTCGCAAATTCTCCAGCCTATACGCGCAATCAGGTTCGGCCGGTTAGTCGTGATGGACGAACGGAACATGAGGGAACTAGCGAGGCGGCTCAGTCGCGCTATGACGCAAAGCGCTCAGGTCGGCGGAGTATGGCGCCGAGCGTCCGAAGCCGTGAATATACCGTAAAGGTAACTCAGAGTTGGGAGAAAATAGCAATGGCAAGCGACGCTCGTCAGATTGCCACGTACGCCGTGCAACAAAGAGATATAGTTGTATCAACCAGTTCGCTCCAATCAGAAGCGAAAACTTCTAATATCGTTCATGCGGATTTCGGATCGCAATACCGTTCCAATTTGGTAAAGTTGCAAAATATCATTTTGGAGGGTGAAAAAGTGCGCGAAATGTCGAGAAGCGATTTTGAGGCTTATGAGAAAGAAGTTGAAACAGCCTTGTTCCGGCTTGGCCGCAATCTCGGACCGGAAGAGAAAGCCGATCTGGATCAGGTAGCGCAGTATACGCGCGAGCACGTCAATCTAATGCGCGAGCATATGGAATTGACGGAACAGCGTGGAATGACCGCTGAAGCGCCGTCTCGTGAAAGCGAGCAGGATAGCCCGTCGATGCAGATAGCTCGCGAACCCGATTCAGAAATTGCAAAGCCAGCGCATGTTGTCGTGGAAGCCGAGCAGGGTCGGTCATCGGCTGATAATGCAAACGATCCTCATTCCAGTATTGATGACGAGGAGAAAGCGGCGGCAGCATCCTACCGGGCCGAAATGGATTGTACATTCCCGGATGAAATCACGAGCCGTTATTATATTCGTGAGGATCACGGCGGGACGCAGCGTGTATTTGCCGATTCAAAGGGTGAGCGCGAAGTTTTCCAGGACAATGGAGAGAAGCTGCGCGCTAAATCGTTCAATGCTCAGGGCGTCCGGTTGATGATCGAAACAGCAGCGCATCGCGGCTGGACGAGCATCGAGATAACGGGGAGCAAGGAGTTCCGCCGTGAAACTTGGCTTGAGGGCCAGGCGCACGGAATTTCGGTCAAGGGCTATCAGCCGACCGAACTGGATTGGCAAGATCTGGCTCGCCGGGAGCAGTCCTATTTGCGTAATGAAATTGTCCCAATCGAGGGAAGGGCACTGGATGCGGCTCACAGGGATCAGGAGCAATCTGCAGGTTCGGATCAGTCGAGCAAGGTCGATAAAGAGCAACAGAATGCAGATAATTCCGGAAAGTCGCAGTCCAAGACGGTTGATTATAAGCAGGGCGTTCAGGGTATCCTCGTCGAGACAGGCGAGAAGCCCTATCAGGATAATGAAAAGAACGAGCCATCGCCGTTTGTTGTTCTTGAAACCGCTAACGGCAATCGCACGGTTTGGGGTGTCGGATTACCCGATGCATTGCATCGTGCTGGCGCTCATATCGGCGATGAAATTCATTTGCGGTCCACTGGTACGGAACGCGTCCTGAAAACCGTCATACAGGAGATCGACGGTCAGAAGCATCGCGTCGAACAAATGGTCGATCGCCGGGCATGGGAGGCGAACGTGCTTGAGGAGCGGGATCGGACAGATGAAAAAGTTGAAGGTTCCAAACAACTCGATAATCGGGTTAGTATGGAAGCAGAGGCGGTCGTACGGGATGGAGAGACAGCCCGTACAGATCCTCCGCAACAACAGGTTCCGCGATTGCAGGAACTAGAGCACGAGCAGCAGCAAAAGAAGGAACGTGACGAACACGAGCGTTAGAGGACGATGCGACACGATTACATCTATAATTCACCTCCCGATCCGAAGGCCGACGACGCTTTTGCAAAATTCTTTGCAATCTTGTTCTGGCTCGTCCTTGGTTTGGTTGCGATCGTGTACGTAGCTACTGCCGTGAGAGCTTGGTTTAACGCGACTGTCGCGTTAATAACGGATATGTTCGCTTACGTTCTGAGCTTTTTGCCGTTTTGACAGGATCGCTAAAAATGGCCGGCGCTTTTGCAATCCGGGTGCATTTCAGGTTTATGCTGCGAAGCAGCTATTTTTATGCACGCCGCTCAAGGGAAGATCGCAGCAATTCGACCAGAGTGGAGCGCTGATCACGTTTGAGTTTGTCGAGATTGCGCTGCCGCCAGCGAATTGCGGGAAGCTCGGCGACATGACCGATCTTCAGCAAGGACCAATCCGGTTCACCACGCTCGAACCCGATCAGAAATTCGCGGTGCTCATCCGGCATTCCGCCGATCAAGACCTCAATCATCTGCTGCTGCGCTTCAATCAGTTCCTCAATGTGAACCACCTCTTCGGTCATGCCTTCGAAACCATTGCGGTATTCATTCGCGAGGTCTTTGACCCGGCCCGAAAGCACCTCGCCCATGGGGCGATTGTGGCTGAGGAGATAAACAATAAAAGCTTCGCGCAACTCGTCGCTCAGCCCTTCATGGGCGAACAAACCGCGCACATCAAAGAGATCACGTGGATGCTGGCGATCAAGCGCTGCTACCAGCTTTCCTGCAAACAGATCTTCAAAGGAAACGACGCTGGTTTCGGCAAAACCGTAGGCCTCTTCGACCGTCTCGGTAACAGGGATCACAGAAGGGTCGTGTACTACACCGCGCAAGACAGGGGAGACTTCAATCTTCACCTGTGTTGCCTGGGCCATGACAAGAAGCCGCAAGATCGCGCCATCGTGGACGTTTTCGGTGACGCGAGTGCCGGGCACTTCCGCTAATGCTGCCGCTTTGATCCGCTTCATGGCTGCGTCAATCTCGGCCAGCGCCTCCGGCCTGTCGTTGACGGGCAAATACATGAGGTCGATGTCAACGGAGAGGCGCGGCAGGTTGCGTATAAAGAGATTGATCGCGGTTCCACCCTTGAGCGCAAAACAGGTTTCGCGCGCCACAATAGGAACCAGGCGCATAAGCAGCCTGACCTGGCCCTGGTACTGATCACGAAATGGCATCGAAGTCCCTCGGTACGGTGATGTGATAGATCGGATCAAGCTTGCCACCGGGCACAAGCATGCGCTTACCCTTCCCGAGATCGATTGCGGTTTTCTCCAGTCGCTTGAGCCACGCATGGCCATGACGATCCGCGAAATAAAAGAACAGACGCTTGACCTTCACGCTGTCGCAATCCAGAAGCAGTTTTTGCAGCCGCCTCGGGCTGAAATTTGCGGCACTTTGCATAATCATATCGGCCTGATGGAAACTCTCATGGCGTGGCAGTTCATCGAGCATTTCGAGATAAGCTCGCTCAGGCTGCGAAAGCGTCATAGGCCAGTCCCACTGCCCCCATGCGAGGCTGCCAAGCCCTTGTGTGATTGGTTCATTGCTGAACAAGGCAGCGCTGTTGTGATAGACAAAACGCTGGGGCAGTTGCAGCCTGTTCAGCCATGCAGGCGGCTTTTCCGGTCCGTAGAGATGAACAATCCTGGTCTCGTGAGCGAGGTAATGCGCAAAGCCCTGTAATTCTAACGCCGTGCGTCCGCCGACATAGAGCGGCGCTCGTGAAAGAAGGGTCTGGAGCGATATGATGACTTGCTGCCAACTCAGCGTGCCGCGCGGTTTTTTATAGACGCTACGTACTGGCTGTTCCAGCCAGCCGTTCTTAACGTAGTAAGCGCGCAGGTTACTGGCGATGCCGCGCTCTTGCAGCCAGGCCGCATCCACGACCAACCCTTCTGGCAGGTCTCTCTCGAGTCGGTTTAACAGTGAGGTTGTTTGCTCAGCCATACTGAGTATAATAAATGAGTCTTAAACCATTATCAAGTTTGAGTGCGCCATCATTTACTCAACAGAGTTGAGTAAATCCAGATAAAGTCAAACCTTCTCTTCAATCTTCTGTCGCTACCAGGTAAGCAAGATGAATGTCCCTAGTCGACCTTAAATCTCCACCAGCCGGGTCTCCTGCGCGCTGCGGTTATTTTCACAACGTTACATTGGTCATCAGTTCGAGATCTTCGGGATCTGGCACTGTAGCGTTGAATATGTCGAGATAACTTTTCCGCTTGCGAGGCGATGCGCCCGAGGCTTCGACTTTCTCGTTCACAGCCTGCAATAATCGCTTTGCACTTGGTTTAAGCTGCGCTTCGACCTCTTGAAGACGATCATTGATTTCATCTGGTGAAATTGCTGTCTTCGTGTCTTGACCCATTGTTGGCAATTTGACGCTCAGATTGACCGTTCTGATATTTGCTTGCTTCGTGACAGCGGCTTCAGGAACTGGCGCGGAGTTCGCTGTGCTTGCTTCTTGCGAAGGTTCCTCATGCTGTTGAGGGCGATAGGGTAGGGGGCTACTGGTCTGCTCAATGACCGGTTGCCCGTCGTTCGCGTATTCGCTCGTCAGTGCTGGAACTGGCCTATTAGGTAGATATTCAATCGTCGGTACGGCAGGAACGTGCGATTGCGAATAAGCTTCAGCGGCTTTGAAGGGTTGGGTATTGAAAAATCGCAGCTTGTCGCCATAGATCGGTCGTTGTCCTTCAACGAGCAAGATCATCTTGTTTTCTGGCATTTGTCGCACTTCTTGCGGCATCATCAAATCGCGTTCCCGGATTTGCTCTACTTTTGTGCGCCGAGGTAAACCGAGAATCTCGATGGCGCGGGATTCCGACTTGTAGCGAATGGTTCTTTTTCCGAGTGCACGGGATGCATATTCCGCTGTGGCCTGATCGTTGGCACCTAACACCAGCTGATAACCACAGTTGCCGAGAAGGGAGTGACGCGAAGTCTCGCCATAAATCTCGTCGAGATTCTTGAGATCCTGAATGATGATAGCAAGCTTGATATTATAACCAGCCACATAGGGAAGCTTCGTCATAATCTCATCCATCTTTTTAAGCTGCCTAAATTCATCCAGCAAAAAATAGACGGGAAGCGAATTGGGATCGTGTTCCAGTGTCAGAATGTTCATGACTTGCTGCACGAACAAAGTGAGAAGTGGGCGCAGGATCGTAATATCGGTAATGTTGGGTGCGAGATAAATCGAGATAGGCCGCCGTTTCATGGCGGCGATATCCATGTCGGTTACTTCTGTCGCGGCTACAATACGTTCATTTCGGAAGGGTCTAAGCGCGTTCTGGATATCCAGTAGCGCGGATGCTGCCGCCCGCTCTGACAATGCAAGAAATGCGTTAAAGCTTTCGACCGTATATTTTGAAAGGTTCGGCTCTTTTTCCTTGATGAACTTGATCTGCGCCTGAAGATCAACACCACTGTTCACGAAGGAAACGACTTCGCCGAGGTTGCGCCGTCCGTGATAATAGGGGCTCTCCAGAACATAGCTGATAATCCCGGCTACAACTTGTTGTGCCAAGCCCTGCCAAACTGAATTTTCAGAGCCCAGATTCTCAGGGACGAGAATGCTGGCGATGTTCTGAATATCCGTAGTGCGATTGCCGCGCTCGGGGCGCACAAAATCGAGAGGATTATATCGATTTGTCGTTTCAGAACCGGGGGCGAAGAGGAAGACCTGGCTACCGTTCTTCTTGCGATACCCTGCTGTCGCTTTGAAAATTTCGCCCTTCAAGTCGGATACGATCATAGACCCTTCATGCATGAGAGCGTTTGGAATGACATAACCCGCTCCCTTTCCCGATCGTGTAGGGCCGATTATCAGATGATGGCGACTGTCTGCCGCTCGCAGAACATTTCGGCCGAACCGCCCGAATATTTGCCCTTTCTTGCGGAACCACTTGCCGCGACGAAGGCCCATGACGTCCTGAAAAGCCGCATCCCCCAAGGGGTTTTCGTGAGCCCTGAGACCAAGATAGCCCGCAAAGACGGCAGATGCGATGGCTGGTAACAAGGCCGCGATAGCAACGCGCTGCAAAGTTGAGTTGGATGAATAGGCCCAGACTTGCTGAAGCGGAGCAAAAGGATTCTCGGTGATGGTAATATTCAAAATTCGGCTGTCTTTATAAATGACACCGAGGACGATCCCATAAGCCAAGGTCCAGACAAGGAAGGCGATGCCGGCACAGAATATCAGATAAACCGCTTTGTAACCCTTGCTCATGGCTCCTCGTTTCGTGCAAAAAATATCTCCGATACGCCACGTTTTCCGCCGTCTCGGCGCAACTGGATGACAATGGGGATGACCATTCGAATGTACGACATGAGGTCATGCTTCGAATATCCGCCCGATAGCCCGGCTTGTTGCATCATCATGGCAAGCTGTTCATAGGCTCCTTGCGGAGTATCAGCATGAACAGTCGACATAGAACCTGGATGACCGGTGTTAATGGCACGAAGAAATGAAAACGCTTCAGCTCCGCGGATCTCTCCAACGAACAGACGGTCAGGACGCATACGAAGGGACGATTCAAGCAAGTGCTGAATTGTAACGTCAGCCGTGCCCTGTCCACCTTTCGAGGCTACCAGATGAACGCGGTTCTCCTGGGGCGGTAACAGCTCGCGGGTGTCTTCCAGTGTGATAATTCGTTCCTTTGGATGGACAGATTTCAGGCAGGCATTCAGAAAGGTAGTCTTTCCCGATGATGTACCGCCGCTAATCAGGATCGAAACCCGTTGCGTAATGGCCGTGTTGATGAAATCGAAAATTCTGTTTTGCTTCAGATGCTCGATCAGCAGTCGGTCAATATCACTAAGCCCACCAACAGCCACGGAAACCTTGTCCAGCGAACCGCTATCCCTGTATTCTTCCAAGCTGAAATTGCTAACGACCTGCTTGCGGATCGATATCGAGCCGCCATCCGGTGCAGCAGGTGGAAGAACCACCTGAATGCGCTCGCCAGTCTGAAGCGCTGCGCTCAGGATTGGTGCGGATTTACTGATAAACTGATCAGTCGCACCCGCAACGCGTTCACCGATATTCTGAATCTCCGCCGATGAAAGCGCATGAACCTCGTGGAACTCCATGTGATCGGCACCAAGTCGCTCGATATAGACGTGACCTGGTTTGTTGACGGCTATTTCCACGACCTTTGGATCGTTGAGAAATGGCCGCAGTGGCTCAAGTGCTCGATCTAAAAAGTAATATCTGCTTTGTGTGGCTGCTGCCGCACTATTTGCCCCTGCGTTCACGTTGAATTTCCTTCATCGCTTCTGTTACGGGATCGTCGTACATGGTCGAAAAATCGAGGTCTTGACGCACGAATATGAAGATACGTTCGCCTTGATGGACGCTGATTATTGGTTTGATACGCAAGTTCTCGCTCAGAGCGGTATTAGCCATTTGAGAGAATGTTTCGGCGATTGTTTCGCGGGCTAGTTCTTCACCCCGTTTCGCATCATCGTTGTTACGACCGAAGGCTTCCCCGCTGCCGAAACCAGTCAGATAGCTAGCGCCGGCGCCCACCACCGATAACATGATGGACGCACCGAACCGTTCACGCCATTTTTTGTCGACGATGCCGGTCAGGCCGGAACGGCCAAGGCTGTCAGTTCCGACGGAGTTCAGGCGCACGCTTACACCATCATCCCTAAGCAAGCGGGTCCAGACTACGAAAACGCGGGTCTGGCCCGTCATGACGTCGCTTTGATATTCACCAATGAGGCGGGTGCCGGTCGGAATCAGAATGCGACGACCATCAAAACTGTAGACATCTTCTGACGTGATAACGCGAACCTGGCCTGGCAGATCGCTTACAATCGAGGTTTCGAGAATACCGGGTATCATCGTTCCTTCCGGCACAACCGCGTCGATGCGCTTGATTTTCGTAGCCTTGGCATTACGGTCGGCCATTGCCGAGGCCGTCGCCAGAAACTTGCTGTTTCTGTCTTCGCCAGCAACAGTCGGTGTTCCTTCGCCACTATCGCCACCAAGTCCCCCATTTGCTCCGCCTGATCGCGCTTGATCCATCTGAATCAGTTTGGATTTGAACCGGTCTGGAAATTCTTCAACGATCTCCGGCGTGGGTGCCTGATCGGATTCCTTCACCGCGACTGTCGGCGGAGGCGGGGGAGGGACGTTAAATGTCGTGGTGTCGACTTTCTCCGGCTCCGGTGGCGGTGGTGGCGGCGGGATATTGATGATGTTGGGCTCGATTGCTGTAGGAGGCTGATCCTGGTCGCGCACGAAAGACGGCGGTCTGAACGACGTGGTGCTGAACTCCTCGTCACCGCGCACGAGATCGCGCGGCTTCTCCGAAGGTTGTTTGAGAACAAAATAAGCCATAGCTACACCTGCAAGCAGGAATACCGCCATCGCAGCCGTCTGATTTCGCTTTGCATTCTTGTTGCTGACTCCGGCATCATCGGCAGACGCCAGTGCTTCCAGTTCGGGAGACTGTTTCATCAGTTGCCGCTCCTTCTCCGCTTGGTTGCCACTTGATCAGGCGCAGGACCCATGATGTCGGGATCGGGTGCGCCAAAATCCGGCTTTCTAAGGTTGAAGATGCAGATCCACTGATCACCGTCGCGGAGGGTGTATTGAGTTGCCGTGCCATCCACGACCAGATATTCGCCTTCCTTGCGGAAGTTACGCAATGTTTCGGAAAAATCGCTGTTCACAGCAAAGATTGCTGGCGTCCGACCAGTGAATTTGAAGAAGGTTTTCTTGCCGTCATCGAAAACCATTGACGGCTTCAGTTTCGTATCTCCCGTAAAGGAATAGTCGATATTGACGTTTGCCTTGTCGATTTTAGAGATATTCGGGTTGGCAGCGCGATATTCAGCCTCTTTGCGCATCGCTGCATTCAAATCCTTCTCGGGGTAAATGAAACGGACGCCAAAGACTTGTCTGCCCGTATCGGGCGCATAATCGTGCAGTTCCAAAAAATAGATGCGCTTGGTCGTGACAACGTTCATGTTTGTAACGACGTTCTTAGCCGTCGGCTTCACAAACAAAATGTTGCCTTTTTCGGTTGGAGCAACCTGCCAGCTCTCTGTATCGCCAAGTGAAATCGTCTCAAACTTTTCATCTTCATCGAAGATGATCATTGTCGATATGCCATACGTCGCGGAGATTTTAACGACATTGTTAGGCTGGTAGACGACACTGGTCACACGTGAATCGAGCGATCCAGCCCTTGGCGTTTGTGCTGCGTGGGCGTGCGAAAGGATGGCGGCGGAGAACGCCGCCGCTAAAGGCAAGCGGTTTCTCATCCCTTGCTCCCTTCCGTGACGGTTTCCTGATCCCGCCTGTAATTGTAAACCTGGAAGCCGAGGGGATTTTCAAAACGCCATTCATTTGTGGCGGGTTCGTCCGTGTAGCGATAGCGCACGACAGCTATGTAGTGTCTGGTGATGGCATCGGTATCGGACTTTTCAGTGGTTGAGAAACGAACAAGAGCGGTTGAATCGTTGGGGAAGGTGACAGACTTCACATCGACAAGCACACGCTTGTTTTTCCCGTAGACCTTCGCCGGATTGTTCGGATTCGCGGTGCTGTATTGCTCTTGCAATTCGCGAGCGGCATCACCTGTCGACAATAGTGCCGCCGTGCCAAAGTGTGTGTCTATCGCGTAAGGATCATAGCCTTCACGTGTCTTGATATACCGAACGACGTTGGCTTGCGTGATTGCACGTGAATCGGTCAGATTTTGCGCTTTTGTCAATCCGCTTTTTGTTTCGATGTAGCCCGTAGCCTTGTCGACGACGACAATCACAGGCTCGAAAGATTTTAGCGGAACCAGCATAACGAGCGCGAGCAATGCGAAAAGCGCGACCAGCCCGAATATGATGGTTACGAACCATGCCACAGCCTTTGAACGTTTTGCTTTCCGGACGATTTCGTTCTCCCAACGATCACCGTCCTGAAAATAACTTCTCAATGCAGCTTCTCTGGAATCCGTCATGATCTGGCCTTTACCTCTTATGAACCTGCAGCATCAGCGAGGCAGGCTGTTGCTGCTTATTCGGTTTTGCATTGCTTCTTTTGCGCCCTGGCTTGTCGGGGAAATCGAGCCCCCGCCGCCGCCAAAACGATTGTAAAGTGAACGTCCGCCTCGGTAGCTCGCACCGATCCCCTTGAAGCCAGCTCGCGCAATCTGCATTGGGGCGGTGACACCGGTCATGCGAGCAATCCGTGTGGCGGCAGCGCCAATTCCAACGGCCAAGCCTCCTGCAATGCCCTGAGCAAGGACCTGGATGTTCAACAGGACGAAAGCGCCTGCGAAACAGAGCAGGAGGAACGCTGAAATATCACTCAGCGTAAGGCGTCGCTCCGCGGCGGCAGCAGATACCTTCGTCAGTTCCGGATCCATTGCGGCGATAAGGAAGGCGGCTACGACAAACACGAATAGCGGGATCAGTGCATATAGAAGAACTTGTTGGAACCACGCCTGCCCAAGACTGCGCGATTGTTCAAACAACATGCAGGCGATGAAGATAGGTGCGGTTCCGATCAGCACCCACAACATCACCTTGGCAAGCACAAGAATTGCGAGAGCAACGGCGATAAAGATTGCCACACAGGCCATAATAAGAAAGCCGACCATAGAGGGCAAAACTGAAAAATAGCCCGATTGTTCTGCAAACGCGGAAGCCGCCTCGTTTGCAGTCTTCCAGATCATGGAAAGACCATTTGTCGGTTCGGTAATTCCCGTTCCCGTGGCGGTCAGGATGGCGCGACCTACATCTTCAGGAGTATTGTTCAGCCACTTGTAGAAAAAATCATTGAAGTATCCCCAGTTGCTGATCAATGCCAGAATGAAGACCATGCGGAATACGCGTGTAACAATTTCGGCCACGCTAATCCGCGAAGTCCCCATTACTACCTGGATACCGTAATATCCAACATAGGCGATAAACATCACCTTGAGCAGTGGCGTGATTTCAGAGCCAATAGTATTGTAAGCCTGCGATGAAAAATTCTCGCCGGACTTATCAATTCTCTCCAAAAGATCGCTCAAGAAATCATGCATAGCGGCCCCCGATTATTCCGTTGCTATCGAATTGATCGCAGCAATGGCGGTCGCTGGATCGCCATTAACAGAGGCCATAGGTCCACAGTCTTGCCGAATGTCTTCGGCAAATGACGTGAGATTTGCGGAACGTTTGCAAGGAGCAGTCTTTTCCTTGACAGTTCCGCAGCCGGCAACGCCGGCTACGATGGCGGCAAAGATAAAACACTTCAGGAAGTTGTTAGCGATGTTAGTTTGCACTGTACGTCAACACCTTCTTGGAATTGGAAATGTCGGTGAGGCGGCGTTGATTATCGGCCTGCAATGACGACACGGCACCGTTCATCACGCCGATCAGTTCATTGATGGTCAGACCTGCTTGGACTTGCAGCTGCGTGTTTTGGTCGATGGAACCTTTAATGTCCTTTGCCTGACCGATACTTTGCCCGGCCTGTTCAAAAGCACTTCGGCGCGTCGTTACCGCCTGTTGCGAACCATTTACGAGTGCGGCGACACCAAGCACAGTGTTGACCATCTGTTCATAGGACTTGTCTCCGCTGAAGCTGCTATTTGCTTGCCCCGACAAGTTCTTAACGAGCTGAAGCCCGTTGATGAAAGTGGACGCCACCTTAGCGATGTCACCGCCCATGCTGCCAAAATTTGGCACTCCGCCGGACATAAGGCTGTCGAAAGAGGGCATTGATGATACGCTAAAGCCATTCCCGACGGCCAGGTTTTGCATCTGGTTCGCATCGCCGCCGCGATCACCGGTAACGGCCTTCAATGTCTCCTCGACCGTCGTCAGGATTTCCTTGTTTGTCCCGAGGATCTTGTCGGTCGTAACCGAGGTTTGCTTGGCCACTTCATAATTGGCAGCGTCGATGACAGGGACGCCACCTGCATAAGCCGCCATGGGAGCGAACGATGCCGAAGCTACGGCAATCGCAGACGCCGAAATGATCAGTCGTTTCATTGTTAGTCTCCCTTATTGAGGATCAAGGTTGAGTTTGATGTTCGCCTCGCGTTCACGCTTTTGAACGCAGGCTTTTTCTTCAGCATTCCATTCGAGACCGGTACGGGGATCGCAGACGCCGGTCGTTTCTCGCGCCTTGTCGTCTTTCTTCTTGAACGAAGCCGATTGAGATGCGCCCGAAATGCCACTGGCTGAAACTGCATTGCGGCTGTTGAGCAGGTCGGCCATTGAATTGCCGAGGACAATCACCTGGTTGATCATTTCGAGATTTGCATTTCGAGCGCCGGCGTTGTGATCCCAACTGTCTTGAATTGTGCCGGACTGCATACCGCCGAGCTGTTGAAGCCATGAGGCGACGTTGGCGGTACTTTCCTGTGTCGCCTGCGTCGTTGCCATCGAATTGATGGTCGAATCCCGCATACCGGAATATGCTGTATCACCGCCGCCGTAGTTCATGGGCAGGTCTTTTGAACCGCCGAACGCCGGCGTCCATCGTTGTGTGATGCTTTTGACGTAACCCTGCGTTTCTTTGAAGGGTGGAATGCCGCCGTATTTATTCACGTTGCCCGCACCAGCATTGTAGGCGGCAAGGGCTAGGTTGGCGTTACCGTTGAAACGCTTGAGCTGCTGTTTCAGATAACGAGCACCACCGCGTAGGTTCTGTTCGATGTTGTGAGGATTTACGCCCAGCTCCTTTGCAGTGTCTGGCATCAACTGCGCCAAGCCGATGGCGCCGACACTAGATTTCGCACACGGGTTGAATCGGCTTTCCTGATAGACGAGCCCAAGAAAAAGGTTCTCATCGACGCCTTCCTCACGAGCGACCCGCTTCACCAGTCCTGCGATCTCCGGATTAGCTTTGGCGGCTGCGACCGGATCATCCTTCCGACCTGGTCGATAGACAGCACATGTTACGCTCTTGTTGAGGGAAAACCGGTCTTTATCCGTTTTCTCGATTTCGGAAGTTTTTTGATCCCGAACTGTTCGTTCGGACAAATTAGATCCGTCAATGACAGGAACGCCACCAGCCCACGCCGACAATGGCATGGTTGCAGACGCCAAAAACATGCATAATGCAGACTTCTTATGCATCATTCCTCTCCCATCCGCAGAATTCAGCCAACCAGTTTTCAGGCTCATCGCCATATCGTTCCCGCAGGGCTGCGCATTCCTCGACGGTCTCTTTTCGACCAGACAGCACTTTGACGAGGTCCGGCATGTTTGAGAGATCGAGACGGGCAATGACCGAGTCATTCCCGTGTTTGACGAGGAAGGTGCGCTTTTCAGGCGGGGTGTTTTTGATGAAATTGAATTCTTTAACCGTCAGGCCAAAGCGCTTGATGTAGCTCTCTTCATCCGCCCGCGGGTTCGGGAAATGAATATTCGTGGCCGACTGCTCGATAAGGGTGTGAGACGCTTTGGCTTTGGCAATATCGGCGGCTGACTGCGTTCCGAAGCCGACAATGCCGTTGAGCTTACGAATGGTTTTCATCTTGTCGATGATGAAATGACTGAATGTTTCGTCCATAAGCAGCTGCCAGCCCTCATCCATGAAGAACATGACTGGATCGCCGTTCAGGAGCTCATCGAGACGGTGATAGAGGTACATCAGCGCGGGCGTCCGAATATCCTCGTTGCCGAGAATGCTCGTCATATCGAAGCCGAAAACACTGCGTCCCGAAAACGACAGCACATCATGCTGCGCGTTGAAGAGCCATGCTTTTTCGCCGTCGATCCAAGGACGTAGCCTTGACGCCAAGTCGTTCGCGTCCGCACGCGAACGTCCCACCAGCAAGCCCGACAGGTTTGGCAAGTTGCGCTGCGCTGCAGGCTCTTCCATGATACGGGCAATCGCCCGTTCCAGCGTATCTGCGTCCTCCTGGCTGAAGTCGCGGTGATCGCTTGAACGCAACATTGATTTCAAAAGGCGAAGCAGAAAATCACGATTAGGGCCGGAGTTTTCCAGCTGAAGCGGGTTGAAACCAGTAGGTGTTCCCGGTGAGAGGACTTCGTAAGCTCCTCCCATCGCCCGCACGAAGATCTCGGCACCTCTATCTTTGTCAAAAAAGACAGCTTTCGGCGTTGGACTGACACGCATTGCCTGGGCCAGCAAGAATGTCAGAGCGACGGTCTTGCCCGAGCCTGTTGGCCCAGTGACCAAAAAATGGCCAATATCGCGACGGTGAAAATTGAACCAGTATGGTGTTTGCGAGGTGGTTTCGAGTATCGTGATCGGCAAGCCCCAATGAAGATTGTCCGATTGCCCGGTCGCGAAATTATGCATCGATGAGAGGCCGGAGAAATTAGCCGATGACAGCATGGCCTTACGCGCACGATAGCTGTGGTTGCCTGGCAATTGCGCCCAGAAGGACGCTTCAAGATTCATATCCTCCCGCAGCCAGTTGATGTTCATATCTGTCAGGCAGCTACCGAGCTCGGAAACTGCCTTGCTCAAACCGTCAAGGTCGCGAGACAGGCAAAGCAAAGAGAAATGGTGAATGCCAAAAACAGCCTCCTGGTTCATGAGACTGTTCAGAGCAAAGTCGATATCGCTTTCGACCGCGCTACCGGATTCATCCGACGCGGCAATCTGGCGCTGAAGCCGGGTAATACGCTCTTGCGCAATCGGCTTGTCCGAGATTGTGAAGCTTTGCGTCAGTATAAACTCGTGATTTACCTGCAGCAGACCGTCCAGCATTCCCGGACCGGTGTACGGCGGATATTCCTTTATGGAGAGCATTGCGCCAAAGCGATTGTCTTCATCGACAGCAGCTTGTGTTTGCATTGCTCGCTTGCCGAAATGCAGGCGTGATGTTCCGACGTAATTTCGAATCCCCATCCGCGGCAGTCGCATTTTGCGCGGTACACCGCAGGTAAGGATTGTATTGATGAATTCGCACGGTTCAGAATATGGCTCCCCATCGCGATAGGTGATACCAAGCTCGCGTGCGCCATACTTTTGCAGCTCACGGGTCATATTGGCGACGAGCTCTTCGAGCTCGGTCACTATTTCCCGCGTTTGCTGATCTCGAACCTCAGCCCCGCCGGATCGCGTGAAAGCACGGCTTACCACGTCGCTGAGGCCGAGGGCGCCGCGCATATTGGTTCGCACGATGGAGAGGTAAATTTCGTTGGCGAACATGCGTTTATGGCGCAACTGGCTCATATACCGGCTGTTTAGTTGATCGCAAAACGGGTCATCGAAAGCGCCACCAATTTCGGAATCGACCTGTCGGCGAATTACAGTCGACCAGACAGAAAAACGGCTCGATCCAAGCGCTCGAATGATCGTATTCTGAACATTCGAGCGCATATTGAGTTCGGCTTGATCTTCCGTTTGGAAAAAGAGGCCATCTAGCTTAATGACTGACATTAGAGCGCCGTTTTCCAAGCCAATCACAGTATCGGACAGATGCCGCAGATACGGGATATGTGTTGCCATAGGCCGCTCATTGTGAGCGACCTTGCCAAATCCGAGTTCTTCCCTGACGACTTTCAACATTTGCTATGGTCCGTACGAATTAGTTCCCCAGAAGGACTTGTTGCGTGTGCGGGGCGTTTTGCGCGCGGTAACTTCGAGAACATCGAGGATTTTGTTGTCCCAGGCGCAAAGGGAGAACAGGACCACATAGCTGATCGGGGCCAGCAGCAGCGTCCAGAAGGACTTGCTGACCAGCCATGCTATGATTGTGATCCCGATAACAACGACGACCGCCATATACGGAACACCCCACATGGTAGGAGATCGGGTAAGTCCGATCACCAACGGGGTCAGTTGCGGCTTTACATCCTCGTATTCGGCCATCGCTAGTTTCCGACCGTGCTGATCAGCTCGTCGACGATTGACGGAGCGCCGAAAACCAATCCAATGCCGAGGATGACACCGCCTGCAAGAAACCAAGACAGTCGGCCTGCAAAGGCGAGGAAACCGAGCGCCATGACGGCTATGATTGCAAACAGGCGTCCGATAGGGCCGCTAATGAAATCAACGATAGCTTGGAACACGGTCTGAACCGGCGCGAAGGCACCGCCAACGCCACCTGATTGTGCCATCGCCCAATCTGCCCCGGCAATTTGCGCCGCGGCCAGCAAACCAAGGCAAATAGCCAGCTTTGAAGCGCTGATATGCCAAACCTTATTTTGTTCGTTGATCATCCTTCTCTCCTTTAAAAATGCATCACGCCACCAACGAAGGTGCCGGTTTTCTTGACTGCAATGACCCCGGATTCAGATTCGCTCGCTATGACCGGCGAGGATCTCCGACCGCCGCCAACGGGCTTCTTTTTCGGCGCTAGCATAGCCACGCCGAGTTGGTAATTGACGACCTTGGCCACGTAGCCAACTGTTTCCTTGAAGGGTGGAACGCCGCCATACTCATAGATGCGGCCTTCGCCTGCGTTATAAGCGGCGGCAACAAGAAGCGGGTTTTGGAACTCGTCCAAAAGTACACGTAGGTACCTAACGCCGCCTTCAATATTCGACGCCGGATCGCAGACGTCGCGGACGCCGAAACGCTCAGCGGTTTTCGGCATGAGCTGCATCGGACCGCGAGCGCCCTTGTCTGAATTGCGAGAACGGTCGAATTGGCTTTCCGCCCAAGTGATTGCCGTCGCAAACAGAACGTCAACTTGATG
>Ga0180219_1001257_pt1 | contig 17058 bp, 10 predicted proteins | sample eDN3rd30CBELigMG_FD_151338 | JGI IMG/M metagenome (GOLD analysis project Ga0180219, IMG submission 151338) | Enriched Miracle-Growth compost microbial communities from Emeryville, California, USA - eDNA 3rd pass 30_C BE-Lig MG (version 2)... ...
GGCAGGGGCCGGCGTCTCGGCCGGTGCAGCCGCGGCGACAGCGGGCTTCGCTGCCGCAGCCGCCTTCACGGCGGGCTTGACCGTTTCCTTGGCCACCGGAGACGACTTGACCTCTTTCGAGTCCGTCGACTTCGCCGCCACGGCGGTAGCCGGCTTCGACGCCTGAGCGGCCGAACCCTGAGTGACCTTGGGCGGCGTGGCCGACTTAGCCGAAGCTGTCGCCTTGGCCGGAGCCGGGGTGGATTTCACAGGTGCTGCATTCGTTTGCTGAGTCTTTTTCACGATTGGCTTGTTTTCTTCTGTTTTAACGGCGTTGGACGGAAGCTTTCCATTTCCGGCGGCCGCGACAGCCGGAGTAGTCTGAATCTTTGCCTTCTTGTCGGCCGAAGCCTTCGTATCGATCACAGCCTTGACGGTAGTCGCCGTCGGCGCCATGCTCGATCCTTTGGCCGCTGTTTTGACCGGTGCCACCGCTGGCTTGGCGGGCTTCGCGATCGCAACACTCTTGTTTGCAGTCTTCTTCGTATCTTTAGCCTTAACTGCCGCCACCGGGCGCGCAGCTTTAACCGAAACCTTGGCCGCACTTTTGGCCCCAACCTTGGCGCTTGCTGCCGTCCCCGCTTTGAGTTTCAAGGCCTTTTTCACGTCCTCTTTCGCAGAGGTCTTTTCTGGCTTGCCGGTCTTTGTTTTCTCCTTGCCGGAGGACCGGGCCATCACCTTGTTTGTCGTGGCTTTGCTTTTTACGTTCTTGGCCGTTTTCTTGGACGACGACATACTCGCTTACTCCTCGTCTTGCCCCGCTGTGGAGACGGGGCATTTAGGTGGATGACAAACCGCATCCGATTGGATAGAAAGCGTCCTCGCCTTGGCGGGCGAAGCGATTCTCCAATTAAAACAGCTAACTAATCCGCAAGCTCGTTAAGGGTGAATTGCGGCGCCAGTACTCTTCGCCGAAATTCGTATTGGCAAAAAAACAGCCCCGAAAAACCCCGGAGCGGCCTCCCTCGTGGCGGGTTCCCTTAACGCGAGCGTTAATCACTGTTAAAAAAACGTATATCACAAAATACTGCTAGAATCAAAGGATTCCAGTCTGAACGCGGGGATTCGCCACCTGCAAAGGTTAACGCCGTGCCACCGGCTTTGTTCGGGTTCTAACTTTTGCGGTAAGCAATCGTGACGATTTGCCTGATGCATCCGCCACCTGAGCATTCTTGAGTGAAACGGGTCCGGCCGCAGGAGATGCTCGCTCCTCGAATCCGGACGGGTATTTCCAGCCACGGGCCGGAAATACCGACGCGGTGATCTGGTTATAAACACCAAAATCCCGGCCGTTTTACGGCTGGATTACGCCTGCGCTCTACTAGGATGTTGAGATTCACGTCAGACCGCGCCGAAAATGGCGGTTCTTGAGAACCGGACAGCACCGGAAGCGCAGAGAACCGCCATTTGCAGGCCGGTATCACGTGAATATCGACGCCCTAGAGCATTTTCGAGCGAAGTGGCCGCCGGTTCGCGTGAAGAAAATGCGTCAAAACAAAAACCTGGAGCTCGGTTCTGATTCCATCAGAACCGAAAAAGCTCTAGTCACCTTCGCCGGGGTTTTCCGAGAACAGGGCCAACTTGCCCGGTTTGCCGTCGAAGTCCTTGGCGTCCGCCGGCGACTCACGCTTGATCGTGATGTTGGGCCAGTTCTTGGCCATATCGGCGTTCAGCTTCAGCCATTGGTCGAGGCCCGGCTCGGAATCCGGCTTGATCGCCTCAGCCGGGCACTCCGGCTCGCAGACGCCGCAGTCGATACATTCGTCGGGATGGATCACCAGCATGTTCTCGCCCTCGTAGAAGCAGTCCACGGGGCAGACTTCGACGCAATCCATGTACTTGCACTTGATGCAATTCTCGACGACGACGTAGGTCATTCCAATTCTCCTGACGCGACCGCTCAACAAACGGTCACGAACTTTCCAGCGGGCCTGGCCCGGCATCTTTAGGGCAGCCTCTTGGCTGAATGCCGCCCGGATTGCAACCCGGAACTATGTTCCCGTAGCGTTTGCCGATCCTTTTGGATCGGCAAGACGCGTCCTTTTTTCTAAAGAGCGCATTTTCTTCACGCGAACCGGCAGCCACTTCGCTTGAAAATGCGTCACTGATCTTCGAAAAAGCTGTCCCGGTCGCGGCGTTCTTTCTTGGTCGGCCGCCCGGCGCCGCGCTCGCGCTCCGCATGCCTGTCTTCCCTGATCGCGGGGTCGGCGGGCGGGGTGAGATCCTCATATAGGGTCTGGGCTTCCGAAAACGGCCCCCGCCGCGTCCCTGGGGCCATGACCTTCAGCACCCGCACATCCCGTTCGAGCGCGATCGTCAGCACGTCGCCGATGTGCACCGCTTTGGCCGGCACATCGGTCTTGACGCCGTTGATGCGAACAAAGCCTTCGCCGACCAGTTTTGCCGCCAGGGTCCTCGATTTGACCACGCGCGCGAACCACAGCCATTTATCGAGCCGTTGCCGCGCGGCATCCATCAGCCGCGCCGATTCTTGTCCTTGAGCTGCTCCTTGTTCTCAAGCTGCTCTTTCAGCGCCAGCAGTTTCGCGAACGGCGAATTCGGATCGGGCTGACGTTCGCGCGGCTTCGGCCGCTCGGCCTGGTTGTTACGGTTGCGCTGATCGCGCTGGCCATCCTTGTCGGCCCGATGATCGGGGCGATCGCGGCGCCCCTCGAAGCGCGGACGTTCGCCCTGCTTATCCCCACCACCCGGACGCGGCCCGCGCCCCTCGAACTTCTGCTTGAACCGGTTGCGGCCATCGGGACGACGCTCCGGTCTCGCCTGCGCCTCGCCTGACGCCGCGGCTGGTTCGGCGACGGCATCCCCCGCGACTTGTGTCTGCGTCTGCGGCTGCTGCCCCTGGCCGCCACGATGCGGCCGGCGGTTCTTGTTGTCGAAACGGCGCGGCGCCTGCTGGTGACGGTGCGGCCGCCAGACCTCGATCAATGCTTCTTCGACGGGCGCAGCCTCGGCTTCGGGAGCAGCCTCGACGTCCGGCGCGGCAGTCTCTGCGGATGCCACGTCCGGCTCGGTGATCGTCGCGGCCTCGACGGCGGTTTCGGCGCTCGCAACGTCCTCGCTCGCAGCCTCAACCGGCGCGACCTCGGCCGGCGCTGCTTCTTCCGGTTCCACTGTCTCGGGCGTTTCAGCGGCAGCCGGCGTGGCATCCTGTACTTCGGTCACAGGCGCTTCCGCAACAGCTTCCACCGATGCCTCATCCGCCGCAGCCTCCACGGCCTCGGCAGGCGCTTCGGCAGCCGGCGCTTCCGCCTCGGCGATAACCGGCTTCACCGGCTCGGTGGCGGCCTTGGGAACCAGCGGCACCGTGATCGCCGGGCCCTTGCGCTGCTGCGCGTGATAACCGAGCGACCGCAGGATCGAGGCGAACATTTCACCCGAACAGCCGGCCAGCGACGTCATCGACACGGTGATGACGAAGCCGTCTCCGTCAGCCGTGCCCGGCGGCGGATCGCCCGGCGTGACGCCGGGACGGTAGGCGATGGCGGGACGGATGAGATCGGCGAGACGTTCGAGAATATCGACGCGCACGGCGCGCTCGCCTGAAACGCGGAAGCCGGCGGCGAGATAGAGCCCCTTGGGCACATCCTTCTCGGCCGGGAACGAGGTGCGGCCGGACGACGCCAGATGCGCCACCTCATCGAGCCCCTTCACCGTTTCCAGGCCGCCATGCTTGAGCGCCCACAATTGCGCGGCGAGCGACCGCGGCGCCGGCTTCAGCAGCAGCGGCAGGTAGATGTGATAGGCGCCGAAGCGCAGGCCGAGCTTGCGCAGGCTGCCGCGGGCATTCTGGTCGAGGTTCTTGATGTCGTTGGCGACGCGCGCCCGCTCCAGCACGCCCAGCGATTCCGCCACCTGGAAGGCGATGCCCCGGGCGATGCCTTCAAGACCTTCGCCGGCCTCCAGTTCGAACAGGGGGCCGAGCAATTTCTTGACATGCGCGGCGACCCACAGGTCGAGCCGGCGCTGCACGATTTCCAGCGATGTGCCGGTCAGGCGCTCGTCGGAGAGGATGCGCACCACAGGCTTGAGCACGTGATCGCCGGCGGCGATCTTGCCGACCGCCTCGCCCAGCCAGCGCAGGGTGCCGTCATTGGCGAGCACGAAGGCGTCGTCGATCGCCTCGCTGACCCGCAGCGCCCGGCCGTCTATCTCGCTGGCGAGGATTTGCTGCGCTGCAGCATTCAAGGTCCGCTGGGCCTCGCCCTCGGCCATGGAATCGGGTGTGAAACGAAAGCCGTGCAGATTTCCGACGTGCTGGCCCTCGACCATCACCTCACCCGACGTCGTCACTTCTGCTTCGAGCATTACATTCTCTCTCAGGCGGCGCATCAGCATGCTGGTGCGCCGGTCAACAAATCGATGGGCGAGCCGCTCATGCAGCGCGTCCGACAGCCTGTCCTCTACCTGACGCGTGATCCCCTGCCAATGCTCGGGATCCTTGAGCCAGTCTGGACGGTTTGCGATGAAATTGAAGGTGCGTATCTGTGCAATACGCGCCGACAATGTGTCAATCTCACCATCGGTCCGATCAAATTGCGAAAGCTGGCTCTGAAACCAGTGATCGGGCACCTTGCCGGCGCGAACGATGAAGCCGTAGAGCGTTAGCACCAGTTCCGCATGTGCCGCAGGCGAAACCTTGCGATAATCGGGGACCTGGCATGCATCCCACAGCCGTTCCACGTCTTTGCGCGTCACGGCGCTTTTCTGCACCATCGCATCGCGCGCGACGAGATCGAGGGCCAGAATGTCCTCGCCGAGCGGCGCCCGGGTCAGTCCCGGCGCCGGCGGCTCCTTCTCGAGGGAGGCCTGGAGGCTGGCGATGGATGAAAAATCCAGCTCGCTGTTGCGCCATTGCAACGTCGTCAGCGGGTCGAAATGGTGGGTTTCCAGCGCTTCGACCAGTTCCGCGTCGAACGGCGGGCACCGGCCGGTGGTCCCGAAGGTGCCGTCGTTCAGATGCCGGCCTGCCCGTCCGGCGATCTGGCCGAATTCCCCCGGATTGAGCCGCCGGTACTGCCAGCCGTCGAATTTGCGGTCGCCGGCGAAGGCGATGTGGTCGACATCGAGGTTCAGGCCCATGCCGATGGCGTCGGTGGCGATGATGTAATCGACATCGCCGCTCTGGTACAAAGCCACCTGGGCGTTGCGGGTGCGCGGGCTGAGCGCCCCCAGCACCACCGCCGCACCGCCCTTCTGGCGGCGGATCAGCTCGGCGATGGCATAGACCTCCTCGGCCGAGAAGGCGACGATGGCGCTGCGCCGCGGCAGCCGCGAAATCTTGCGCTCGCCGGCGAAGGTGAGGTTGGAGAGCCGCGGCCGGCTCACCTGGACAGCATCGGGAATCAGCCGTTCGATCAGCGGCCGCATGGTGCCGGCGCCGATCATCATCGTTTCTTCACGGCCGCGCCGGTGCAGCAGCCGGTCGGTGAAGACATGGCCGCGATCGAGATCGGCGGCGAGCTGGATCTCATCGACGGCGACGAAATCCACATCGAGATCGCGCGGCATCGCCTCGACCGTCGACACCCAGTAGCGCGGCCGCTCCGGCTTGATCTTTTCCTCGCCGGTGACGAGCGCGACCTGGGAGACGCCGGCCTTTTCCACAACCCGGTTGTAGACTTCGCGCGCGAGCAGCCGCAGCGGCAGGCCGATGATGCCGGACGAATGGCCAAGCATGCGCTCGATGGCGAGATGGGTCTTGCCCGTATTGGTGGGGCCGAGCACCGCGGTCACGGGACGGGGGCGCAAAGGGACAGGCCCGGACCGGTTCACCGAAAAAGGGATATTCATCAACACTCGGCCCTGAACGTCTCGGCAGCCCGCAAAAATGTAGCACACCAGGGCATCGTCGCCAGAATTTTCGAACGTCCGTGCCACCTGGCGAGGTATCTTCGATACGCGTTGGCGCTTCGCGTGGGCGACGGATTGGCATATTCATAAACAATACGCACTATTATACGCATCCAGCTTGACATCCGCCTCGGATTGCGCATTTATATGCGCATCATGGGATGTGACTACATGGCAGCCATAGAAACCAACACCCGCAGGTCATCGCCCGGTTGAAGCGGGAAGGTTGGACAGAGGCCGACGGTGCAAAGCACTCCAAATTCGAGCACCCGAACCATCCGTTTCCGATCATTGTCCCTCGGCATCGGGAGCTTTCAATTGGCGTAGCCAAGTCGATAGCGCGGCAAGCCGGTTGGCTCTAAAGGAGGACGATTATGAACTATGTTGGAATCATAGACGGACAAGGCGATGTTTGGGGCGTTCGCGTCCCCGATCTTCCCGGCGTCCATGGTGGCGGCGATACAATCGAAGCCGCGATCAGCGACGCTATCACCGCTACCCGTGAATGGGCGGCCTCGGTGGTGGCGAAAGGCATTGCAATACCCAAGCCGCGGCCCTTGAGCGAAGTTCTGGCCGAGGTCGAAAAAGGCGAAGCGACCGTTATGATCCCTATGTTGCTCGACAAGGGCCGCACGGTTAAGGCGAACGTCACCTTTGACGCCGGGTTGCTGGAGACTATCGACGCCGAAGCCAAGCAGCGGGGGCTTACCCGTGCGGCATTTCTCGCGAGTGCCGCGCGCGACAAGATAGCGTCTGGTTAGTCGGGGCTACCCTCCTGCTGAACCGCGTCGCCCTCGGGCTCCTTCAGCCGGAACCAGGCGATGTAGAGCGCCGGCAGAAACAACAGGGTCAGCACCGTTCCCACGATGATGCCACCCATCATGGCATAGGCCATCGGCCCCCAGAAGATTTCCCGCGCGATCGGGATCAGCGCCAGGCTGGCGGCGGCCGCGGTGAGCATGATCGGGCGCATCCGGTGCTGCGTCGCCTCGATCACCGCCGTCCAGCCGTCCATGCCCTCCCGTCGCAGATCCTCGATCTGGATCACCAGGATGACCGAATTCCGGATCAATATGCCGATCAGCGCCAGCACGCCGAGGATGGCGACGAAGCCCAGCGGAGCGCCGCTCGGCACCAGCGCCGCGACGACGCCGATGAGCGCCAGCGGCGCGACGATGACGACAAGGAAGAGCCGCTGAAAGCTCTGCAGCTGGATCATCAGCAGGGTTGCCATGGTGAACAGCATCAGCGGCACGACGGCGATGATCGGCCCCTGGCCCTTGGCGCTCTCCTCGACCGCGCCACCGATCGTGACGTTATAGCCGGCCGGCAGCTCGTCGATCATCGGTTTGAGAGCGGGCGCCAGTTGCGCCACCACGGTCGCCGGCTGCATCGGGCCGACGATGGCCGCCTTGACCGTCAGGGTCGGGACGCGGCCGCGCCGCCATACGAACGGCTGCTCGGATTCGTAGCGGATATTGGCGATCGCCGCGAGCGGCGCCGATTTGCCGCTGCTGGTCTGGACCTGCAGGTTCTGCAAGGTGTCGATCGACGAGCGCTCCGATTCCTGCGCGCGGCCGATCACGTTGATCAGGTAGATGCTGTCGCGCACCTGGGTGATGGCGGAGCCACCGACGATGCCGTTCAAGGTCGTTGCGATCGTCTCCGAGGTAATGCCGAGTTGCGCCGCCTTGTCCTGCAGCACGTCGATCTTCACGACGCGGCCGGGTTCGTTCCAGTCATAGGCGATGCCGCCGATGTTGGCGTTGTTGCCGATGATGCTGGCGAGCTTATGCGCCTGCTCACGCACACGGCCGATGTCGGGCCCGCTGATACGATACTGCACCGGCCGGCCGACCGGCGGCCCGATATCGAGCAGGTGCACGAAAGCATCGATCCCGACGAAATCGCGAGCCGCGATCTGCGTCAGCTTGGCGCGCAGGCGTTCGCGCGCTTCGATGTCCTTGGTGACGATGATGATCTGGCCGAAGTTCGGGCTGGCCGGCGGGACATCGAACGAAAGCACGAAGCGCACCGCACCCTGGCCCACATAGGACGACCAGCGATCGACATCGGGATCGCCGATGAGGTTCTTCTCGAAGCGGTCCATCTGCGCCCGCGTCTCGCCGATGGCGGTGTTCTGCGGCGCGGTCCAGTCGACAATCAGCTCGGTGCGGTCGGAGGAGGGAAAGAACTGCTGCTGGACGAAGCGCATGCTGAAGAGCGACAGCGCGAACAACAAGGCGGTCGCCGCGATCGTCAGCCATTTCCAGCGCACGCACAGATACAGGAAGCTATTGAACGCCGCGGTCGCCCGGCCAGGCCTCTCGTCATGCTTCTTCATGGAGGCCGGCAGCATGGTCACGCCGAGCAGCGGCACGAACAGGACCGCGACGAGCCAGGAGACGACAAGCGAAACGGCGATGACGACGAACAGGGTGAAGGTGAACTCGCCTGCATTGCTGCTGTTCAGCGCCACCGGGAAAAAGCTGGCGACAGTCACCAGGGTTCCCGTCAGCATCGGAAAGGCGGTGTGCGTATAGACATAGGTCGCCGCCTTCTCGAGCGGGTCGCCGGCCTCGAGCCGCGCCACCATCATCTCGACCGCGATCATCGCATCATCGACCAGCAGGCCGAGCGCGATGATCAGCGCGCCGAGCGAGACGCGCTGCAGCGAGATACCGTCGAACTCCATAAAGACGAAGGTGATGGCGAGCACGAGCGGGATCGTCACGGCGACGACGAGCCCGGCGCGCACGCCGAGGCTGACGAAGCTGACGGCCAGAACGATCAGCACCGCCTCCATCAGCGCCCTGACAAAACCGCCGACGGCATCCCTCACGATGGCGGGCTGATCCGAGATGAGATGCACGCCGATGCCGACCGGCAGTTCGCTCTCGATCCTGGCCATCTCCGCTTTCAGCGCCTCGCCGAACTGCGTCAGATTGGCGTTCGGCTTCATGCCGATGGCAAGCCCGATCGCGGGCTGGCCGCCGACGCGAAACAGCGATGTCGGCGGATCGACGTAGCCCCGGCTGATCGTCGCCACATCGCTGAGGCGGAAGAAGCGGTCGTTGATACGCAGGTTGATCGAGCGCAGGCTGTCCTCTGAGGTGAACTGGCCGCCGACTCTCATGCTGATGCGTTCGCCCTGCGCCTCGATCACGCCCGACGGCGAAATCGCGTTCTGCGCCGTCAGCGTATCGATCACCATCTTCGAGGTGATGCCGAGCGCGGCGATCTGCCGTGTCGAGAATTCGAGATAGATGACCTCGTCCTGGGCGCCGATCAGATCGACCCTGCCGGCGTTCGGCACGGTCAGGACCTTTGCGCGCACCCCTTCGACATAGTCGCGCAACTGGCGCTGGCTCAGGCCGTCGGCGGTGAAGCCGTAGATATTGCCGTAGACGTCGCCGAACGTATCGTTGAACGCCGGGCCGATGACGCCGCTCGGCATCTGGCTGCGGATATCGCCGATCATGTTGCGGATCTTCACCCAGATCGCCGGAATATCCCTGGCCCTGGTCGTCTCCTTGAGATTGACGAAGATCGTCGTCTGGCCGGGCGCGTTGAGGCTCTTGGCGTAGTCGAACGAATCGAGTTCCTCGAGCTTCTTCTCGATCCGGTCGGTGATTTGGCTGATCGTGTCTTCGACGGTGGCGCCGGGCCAGCGCGCCTGGATGATCATCGTCTTGATGGTGAAGTCGGGATCCTCGGCACGGCCAAGATTGAAATAGGAAAACGCCCCGGCGATCGCGAAGACCAGCATGAAGTACCAGACCAGCGAGCGATGATTGAGCGCCCAGTCCGAGAGATTGAAACTCTTCACCGGGCTGCCCCCTCATCGATCTTCACAGCTTGGCCTTCTGCAAGGCTGTGGACGCCGGCCACAACGACGCGCGCGCCGGTCTCGAGCCCGCCCGAGATGCGCGCGCCATGCGCGTCACGCTGAGCGATCTCGACCGGCACGGTCCTGACGGTCTTGGCCGCCGGATCGACCACCCAGACAAAGGTCTTGCCGTCGCGATCGAGCAGCGCCGAGCCCGGCAGCTCGATGAGCGGATCGACCGCAGCTGGACCGACCGAAAGCGCGCGCGGCGTCGCCGAGATCGTCGCGCCGAGGCGGAATGCCGGGGTGAATTCGTCGAGCGTGATCTTGATCCGGCGCGTGCGCGTCACCGCATCCGACTGCGGGGCGATCTCCCGCACCTTGCCGGTGGTCTTGATCGATGGATCGGCCTGCAGTTCAATTGCGAACGATGCGCCCGCGGCCAGCGACCGCGTCACATCTTCGGGCAGGTCGACGACCGCATCGCGCGCATCGGTACGCGCCAGAGTCATTACTCTTTGGCCGGGCGCCACGGTCTGACCGACCTCCGCATCCGTCGTGGTGACGACGCCGTCAAGATCGGACGAGAGCGTGGCGTAGCCGCGCTGTTCGCGCGCCTTGGCGAGATTGGCTTGCGCCTGCTGGACCGACGCAGCCGCCGCCTCACGCGCTTGCTTGAGCGCGTCGAAATCCGCCTGGGTCGTAACCTTGCGATCGAACAAGGTCGCGCCGCGCGTTTCCGCCGCCGTCGCGTTCGACAATTGCGACTGGCTCTTGGCAAGGTCCGCTTCGCTGGAACGCACGGCAAGATCGAGGATGAGCGGATCGAGCTGCGCCAAAATCTGCCCCGGCTTGACCAGGTCACCGACACCGACGTTGCGCGAGACGATGCGACCAAGCACCCGGAAACCGAGCTCTGTCTGATAGCGCGGCTGGATCGTGCCCGAGTGGCTGACCGCGTGCTCGCCCGCCGGCGCCACCACCATGGTCAGGACCGGCCGCACCGGCGCCGGCGCCTTCGTCTGCGAGTTGCAGCCGCCAAGCAGACCTCCAAGCAGACCTCCAAGAGCGAGCAGGCTGCCAGCCCGAATCAGCGTGGATGCAGGCTTCATTGCGGCGCTCCCGCCTGGCTGGAGGCTGGTTGCGGCGACACCGTCTGGTCCGGGCGCAGAAGCTGGACGCCGCCGGTGACCACGATATCGCCGGGCTTCAAGCCATCGCGCACCCACAATTCGCCGCTGCGATAGCTCGCCACCGTGATCGGCCGCAAGGAGACGACATGGCTGTCGGGATTGACGATCCAAACCGCCGGCCCGTCTCCCTGCACGAAGAAGGCGGTCCAGGGCAGCACGACAATGTCCTGCGTCTGGAAGCGGCCGATGCCGGAGACCGCCGCGCCAAGCCCCATCTCCGGCGGCGGATTATCGATGCCGATCTTGACCCGCACCGTGCCCGTCGTCGGATCGATGGTCGGAGAGACTTCGCGAACCTTGCCGCTCGTCTTGATCGAGGGATTCGACAAGAGCGTGATCGTGATCGTCTCTTCCGTCGGCGGCCTGGTGAGAAGGGTTTCGTAAATATCGAACACGGCGTCGCGGGCGCCGTCGCGCGCCAGGGTAAAGACGGCCTGCGCGGCCTCGACGACCTGTCCGGCCTCGGCATTGCGCGCGGTGATCACGCCGGACGCGTCGGCGCGCAACGTCGTATATGCGAGCTGCTCCTGCGCGGTCGCCAACGTCGCTTTGGCGCTGACCACGGCCGCCTGCGCGGCGGCGAAAGCCTGGCTTGCATTCTCATAATTGGTCTGTGTCGTGAAGCCGCTCGCCTTGAGGGTCTGTTGCCTTTGAAAGGTCGCTTCGACCTGGCGCAACGTCGCCTCCGCGGCCTGGACGCCAGCCGTCGCCGCGTTCACGTCGGCGGTCTGCTCGGTCGTCTCCAGCGTCGCCAGGACCTGACCGGCCGTGACCCGGTCGCCGATTTCGGCGCTCCGGCTGGCGATGCGCCCGGCCACACGGAACGACAGGTCGCTCTGCACGCGCGCCCTGATCTCCCCCGTCAGCGATATGGAGGAGAATTGCGATCCGCTGGCGACCGTCTGGGTGAGCACTGGCAGCGGCGGGCGCTCGGGGGGCTTGGGCGCCTCGCCGCAAGCGGCTAGGGCCAACGCGAGAACGCCGGGACCGATCCATGGAAGGAATCGTGACGCGAAAAATTTGCCTCGCAGCCTGCAATCCATATGCGCCTCAAGCTGAGCCGGGGCCATTATACATGGCTTTGGATATATGCACCTTTTCGATCCACCGATCGGCAATATCACGGCATTTCGTCGTGACTCGTTTATGACTCGAACGGGGCGGGAACGAATCGGCATCGAATCGGCGACTCTTTTTGAGTCTTCATTTGTTCACCACAAGATTTCGCGCCGACAATACTGTGCCGAACTAGTTATTGTGATTCAGCTCGATTCCGCCGCTACACGAAAAGACTCGTATTCATCTTAGCGGCGGACTCCGAATCTCCATCCTGTCAACACAGTTTTCCACAGAGGCTCGAACAACGGGCGTTAACCTGGCGTACGCACCGCGAACAGAGCCGGCACGAATCGCTGAACGCCCCGTATTCCCGCCCTGTTCTCACAAGATATTGTGCATTGCGTGGGTCGGTAGCACGACGAAACGACAGCCCTGTTCTTATAACAAGCATCTGATCGTATTGCCGTTAACGACTGTGGCCGGTTTGGGACACAATTTCTAGCGCCGCGCTTTTGCGGCAGCCGAAACAGCAAAGGCCCGCCAGCGGACATCTCCACGGCGGGCCTTCAAAAGCGGTCTGATTCGAAATTGGAAATCTTAACGGCCGCTCTGGAGCATCGTGCTTTAAAGCATTTTCGAGCGAAGTGGCTGCCGGTTCGCGGGAAGAAAATGCGTCAAGACAAAAACCTGGAGCTCGGTTCTGCTTCCATCAGAACCGAAAAAGCTCTAGCGGGTCGATGCCGTGGTCGACGGCGCCGTCTGGAAACGGGTCGCCTCGATCACCAGGTTGCCGACCATGGTGGCGACCGAGATGCGGAACGGCGCCAGCGCCCGGGCCTCATTGAGCGGCGCCATCCAGATTTCCATCTGCTTGTTCTCGGCCATGAAGCGCGTCGCCTCCCGATTCGGGCGATGCCCCGAGATCGGCCGGTAACGCGCCGCACAGACAGCGACCGGCCCTTCATAGCCGGTGGCCGTCACATGCCGGGTGCCGACATAGGTGAGCGGGATATCGAAGCGTGTCACCCCGTCGAAGACCGGAATATTGCGCGCGCAGGCTTCAGGCCCAACCAGCGGGCCGCTCGTCATGACCGGCATCAGAATGGCGCTCAGCGGGTCGATGATGCCGCGCTTCTGCGCCTCGGTGATCGGAATGCGGTCGGGCCACGGCTCGGCCGGCGGCGTGATCTCCTCCGCGCTGACATTGCCGGCATTGAGCGCCATGCGGACAGTGCGGGTTTCTTTCGAATTCGACGAGGCGCTGGCATAGGTGGCGGGCAGGATGCGGCCCTTGGAAATGGCCCCGGTGGCGGTCGCGGCGCCCTCCGATTTGGTGACCGCGGCGGCAATGCCGCTCAGCTTGGCCGAGGCCTGCAAACGATAGGCCCCGGGGTTGACCGTGCCGATCAGCGCGGCAGTGCCCAGCGACAGGCCCAGCAGCCGCACCGAATAGGACGCGTTGAGTGTTTCCGCCTGGGCGGAGGATGGGGCGACGGGAGCCAGAGCGACCGCGGTCGCGATCAAGACAGAATGCGTCAACGCCTTACAGGGGAATGCTTTACCGATCATGGAACCCAACCTGATGAACATCCCGCGATTTGAATCACCTTATAGCTTACACTTCGTAAATTCGCCGCTTTGATGGCCGAGTAACGCATCGAAACGCCAGACCCCCTTGGCGCCGAAACCCCTTTGGCACCTTGACGCATCGGCACCCCTCGACTATAGAGCCGCGACCCAATTCGGGCGATCCAGCACGATGAAATGGTTTATAGGACTGTCCATCCGGACAGTCACGCGGCTCCGATCGCCTTGATCGATGGCCGTGCATGACCTGGCCATCAAGCTTCATGTGATTGTTTCGCCGATAGATTTTTGAAAGGAATACCTCATGTCGCGCCGTTGCGAATTGACCGGCATCGCCGTGCAGACCGGAAATCTGGTCAGCCACTCGAACATCAAGACCAGGACCCGGTTTCTGCCGAACCTGTGCAATGTCACCCTGATCTCCGACGCCCTGCAGCGTTCGGTGCGCCTGCGCGTTGCCGCGGCCGCCCTGCGCACCGTCGAGCATCGCGGTGGCCTCGACGCCTTCCTGCTCAAGGCGCGTGACAGCGAACTGTCCCAGGGTGCGCTCACCCTGAAGCGCCAGATCGTCAAGAAGCAGGCCGAAGCCAAAGCTGCCTAATTCCGGCAGCTCCTGCTGAAACAAAAAACCCGATCCGGTCTCGCCGGATCGGGTTTTTTTGTTTGGAAAACAGAGCGGTCCTGTACCCAGAATTCCCGCTCGCCCGTAACGCAGGCGTGTCGGGAATGACAGCTCATCGTTACCGCTACGGCCTCGCGCGAGCCGGCTGGGCCGCACGCGGCACGCTGCGCGGCATACGGACAGGTTCCGGCTCGCTATCCTCGCTGAACAGTTCCGCCAGCTTCTCGGTCATCGCGCCGCCGAGCTCTTCCGCATCGACGATGGTGACGGCGCGACGATAATAGCGCGTCACGTCGTGACCGATGCCGATGGCGATGAGTTCGATCGGCGAGCGGTTCTCGATCTCGTCGATCACCCAGCGCAGATGCTTCTCGAGATAGTTGCCCGGATTGACCGACAGGGTTGAATCGTCGACCGGCGCACCATCGGAGATGACCATCAGAATGCGGCGTTGTTCGGTGCGCGCCAGCAGGCGCTTGTGCGCCCAGTCGACCGCCTCGCCGTCGATGTTCTCCTTCAGCAGGCCCTCGCGCATCATCAGGCCGAGATTGCGACGGGCTCGGCGCCACGGCGCATCGGCCGACTTGTAGATGATGTGGCGCAAATCGTTCAGACGGCCGGGATTGGCCGGCTTGCCCGCCTGCAACCAGGATTCGCGTGCCTGACCGCCCTTCCACGCCCGCGTGGTGAAGCCGAGGATCTCGACCTTGACGCCGCAACGCTCGAGCGTGCGCGCCAGAATGTCGGCGCAGGTGGCGGCGACCGTGATCGGCCGGCCGCGCATCGAGCCGGAATTGTCGAGCAGCAGGGTCACCACCGTGTCGCGGAAGTTCATGTCCTTCTCGCGCTTGAACGACAGCGGCTGCTGCGGATCGATGATGATGCGCGACAGCCTCGCCGGATCGAGCATGCCTTCTTCGAGATCGAATTCCCACGAACGGTTCTGCTGCGCCATCAGCCGGCGCTGCAGCCGGTTCGCCAATCGCGCGACGATCGACGACAGATTGCTCAACTGCTTGTCGAGATAGGCGCGCAACCGCTCCAGCTCTTCCGGCTCGCACAGGTCTTCGGCCTGCACGGTCTCGTCGAATTTTTGTGTGAACGCCTTGTAGTCGGGACCGCGATGTTCCTGCGATCCGTGCTGCGGCGGACGCTTGCTTTCGGTGGCTTCGTCGGCGTCGCCCATGTCGGCGTCTTCCGGCATTTCGCCGGCGGGCGCGTCATCGGCATCCATCTCGCCGTCTTCCATCTCCTCGGTGGAGTCGTCGGCCTTCTCCATTTCGGCCGCGTCGCCCTGCTGGTCCTGCTCGCCCTCGCCTTCCGCGTCTTCAGGCTTGCTGTCGGGTTCGCTGTCGCCCTGCTCGTCGCCGGTCTCGTCATGGTCCATCGCGCCTTCGTCCATCATGTCGAGGGACTGCAGCATCTTATGGATGGCTTTGCCAAAAGCGCGCTGGTCTTCGATGGATTCGCCCAGCGCATTGAGTTCGTCGCCGGCGCGATCCTCGATGATCGGCCGCCACAGGTCGACGATCTTCTGCGCCGATTTCGGCGGCGCCAGGCCGGTCAGGCGCTCGCGCACCATCATCGCCACGGCGTCTTCAAGCGGCGCATCGGCGCGGTCGGTGATCTCGGCATAGGTGCCGCGATGATAACGGTCTTCGAGCATGGCGGTGAGATTGCCCGCTACGCCCTCCATGCGCCGCGCGCCGATGGATTCGACTCTCGCCTGTTCCACCGCCTCGAAGACGGCGCGGGCGGCCTGGTTCTGCGGCGTCAGCTTGCGATGGGTCGTCGCGTCATGGCAGGCGAGCTTCAGCGCCAGCGAATCCGCATGGCCGCGCACGATGGCGGCTTCCTGCAGGGTCAGCTTGCGCGCCGGCTCGGGCAGGCGCGCCTTGGCGGCCTCGCCCGTGCCGGTGAGCGACGGCCGCTCGGCAGCGAACGTCACCTCGAGTTCGCGCACGCCCGCCATCGCGCGCATGCAGCTTGCGACGGCGCGCTTGAACGGCTCCTGCGGCGCTTCGTTTTTCGACGCCGGCTTGCGGTTGGAACTCATGCCTGATCCTGCTTGCTTCGATCCCGCTGACGCTCAGCTCAGCGCGACATTCACCGTGCTCTCCGGCAATTCCTGACCGAAGGCGCGCTGATAGAACTCCGCCACCAGCGAACGCTCGAGTTCGTCGCACTTGTTGAGGAAGGTCAGCCGGAAGGCGAAGCCGATATCCTTGAAGATGTCGGCGTTCTCGGCCCAGGTGATGACCGTGCGCGGGCTCATCACCGTCGACAGGTCGCCGGCCATGAAGGCGTTGCGGGTCAAATCGGCGACGCGCACCATCTTGTTGACGATCTCACGGCCCTCCTTGTCGCGATAGTGCGGCGCCTTCGCCTGCACGATGTCGACTTCCTTGTCATGCGCCAGATAGTTCAGCACCGTGACGATGGACCAGCGATCCATCTGCGCCTGGTTGATCTGCTGCGTGCCGTGATAAAGGCCCGACGTATCGCCGAGGCCGACCGTGTTGGCGGTGGCGAACAGGCGGAACGCGCCATGCGGACGGATGACTCTGCTCTGGTCGAGCAGGGTGAGACGGCCGGAGGCTTCCAGCACGCGCTGGATGACGAACATCACGTCGGGACGGCCGGCGTCATATTCGTCGAACACCAGCGCGACATTGTTCTGATAGGCCCACGGCAGGATGCCGTCGCGGAATTCGGTGACCTGCTTGCCGTCCTTGAGGACGATGGCGTCCTTGCCGACGAGATCGATACGCGACACATGGCTGTCGAGGTTGATGCGCACGCAGGGCCAGTTCAGCCGGGCGGCGACCTGCTCGATATGGGTCGACTTGCCGGTGCCG